>Ga0172367_10002914_pt1 | contig 22879 bp, 32 predicted proteins | sample Lak10m_FD_114542 | JGI IMG/M metagenome (GOLD analysis project Ga0172367, IMG submission 114542) | Freshwater microbial communities from Kabuno Bay, South-Kivu, Congo - kab_022012_10m | ecosystem: Environmental > Aquatic > Freshwater > Lake | place: Democratic Republic of the Congo: South-Kivu... | reverse complement strand
CTTATATAACTATATGATAGAACTACAATTTATAAATGCACTTATATTCTGATGTATAGTATGACATTATGCAAAAGATACTATAGGTAAGATAATGATATTTACATCTTATTCAGCTGTAATTTTATGACAAGCAATTTTATCATTTAATAAATAAGATAGTATGGAAGAAAACGCAATTAACTTTTTAATAATTACAGCAATAATATTTTGAAAAATATCCTAAGTTAACTAAGTTTGCATTTTGGTATATGGATAAATTTTTAAATTATAAACCTAAATAACTATGAATAAATTAAAAGAAACAGCAGAGATAATTCATCCTACTAATTGAATCAAAGTCTATGTTAAAATAGACTACATAAATAACAAGATAAGTCTTGTAGAACCTCAATGAAATTTACTATCTTGAAAATATCAAAGGAAACAGTGGTTATTCAATGAAAGATGAGTAGAGTTTATGAATGGTTGGCTGAATATACTAGAGGCTATGAAGTACGCAATAGAAGAAGCTAAGAAGATGTATGAAGCTGAGTTGGCAAGAACGAGTGAATTTAAAACTAAAAAAGATGTAGAGTTTTTAAATTTTTGTGCAAAGGAATATTGAAATATAGATGAAAGTTTATTTAGAAATTTTAAACCATGAAAGTAAAAATATACCACTGCCGTCAATGCTGAGTCGAAATATCTAATAGATTGCTTAAATTTTGCTGAAATAAGTGTTTTGATAAGTATCAGGCTATAAAGACTAAGGAAAAGAATAAACAGAAGCGAGAAGCTAAAAAAATAAGTATTTCTGCACTATCTAAAGTGGCTGATAAGCTATGGAGTGAATCAATCAGATCCAAATGATTTTGTGAACATTGTTGAAAGAAAGAATATCTAAATGCTCATCATCTAATCTGAAGACATGCAAAAAATACTAGATGGGAGTTAAGTAACTGAATATGCCTATGCAGTTGATGCCATACAATGTCTAGCGAATTTTCTGCACATCAGAATCCACTCCTATTCCATAAGTGGCTAGAATCATATAAATGACCTGAATATATAAATAAACTATTAGAATTATCAAATATCCCACTCCACGTAACTAGTGAATACTTACAGGAAAAGATAAGAAGTCTAAAAGAAAATTAAAAGAAATGCAACAAAATAATTGACAAGCACACATAAAAGAATATAATACAGGTGCTTTATTATTAACCAATTAAATATGCACTTATATAAAATTAAAAATGAAATCCTATCAGTTATAGAAAACTGCGATCAGGAAACATGAGAAATAGATACATCTAAATTCGATACTCTCGAACTTTCTTTAAAAGAGAAAGCAGAAAATATAGCAATGGTAATCCGTAAATTTGAATGATATGAAGATACTATCGCAACAGAGATAAAAAGACTTCAAGCTATGAAAAAACATTATGAAAGTCAAGAAAACAACCTTAAAGAATATCTTAAAATGAATCTTGAAAAACTATCTATGACAGAACTAGAAACTCCATTATTTAAAGTAAGTTTAAGAAAGTCAGAAGAAACTATTATTGAAGATATTGAAAAAATACCTAGCCAGTTTAAAACTATTGAGGTTAAAGTAAATAAAACAGATATTAAAAAAGCTATTAAATTATGAGAAATTATCGAGGGGGCAAGAATACAAGAAAAATTATCACTTAATATAAAATAATATGAAAGAATTAACACAAAATCAATTAGATTTGATTAAAAAACCACTTCCACCTGAAGCAGTAACACAACACCCTACAAAAACTTACCTATCTAGTATAAAAGCTATTTATGTAACTGAAAGACTAAATGAAGTATTTTGAGTAGGTGCTTGGAAAATAAAAACAAATGTAGAGGAAAAATGAGATAAGTGAATGGTAGTAGTAAAAGTTACGCTAGAAATTCCTGAATACTGAATTTATTATGAATCTTTTTGAGGTAATGATAACGGATGAGAAAACTCTAAAAATTTTGATTTATGAGATGCTTATAAATGAGCAACAACAGATGCAATTACAAAGATTTGTTCTTATATATGAATATGAATAGATGTATTCAAATGAAAACAAAAAGCAAAACCTAAAACAAATATTCTAAATATAGTTGACGACTCTCCTTGGTTAAAATCAGAAAACAATATTTGCCCTAGTTGTACCACTGAAAATGAAATAAAACAAAATAGTAAAGGGAATAAGTATTTTATATGTAGTAATTGTGGAGCTAAAGTATGAGTAATATAATACTAGAATTGTTCGCATGAACACGATCAATAGGTAAAATTGCAGAGAGAGAGAGAGAGTTATATTGTAAATTCTTTAGAAATAGACTCTAGTTTCTGATGTAATATGACAATGGATATACTAGATTTTGATCCTGCTAAAACTGACTGGATTCCAGATATGATATGGGCAAGTCCAGACTGCACAACTTATAGTCTTGCTTGAATAAGTCATCATAGGAAAAATTGAATTGCAACAAGCGAAAAAGCAAAACTATGAGATAAACTATTACAGAAAACTATTGATATAATAAAATATTATATATCTAAAAATCCTAACTTAATTTACTTTGTAGAAAATCCAAAAGCTATGATGAGAAAGCAAAAAAACTTAATTGATATGCTAAAAGAAACAGATTGACAAATAAAGGAAGTTACATATTGCCAATATGGATTAAATTATATGAAACCTACTGATATATTTACTAATTCAAATACTTTTATACCTAAAAAGTGTAAAAATGGTGATACATGTCATGAGCCTGCTCCTAGATGAAGTAAAACCTGATTACAATGAGTAAAATGAAGTAAACTACGATCAGTAATACCACAGCAACTATGTGAAGAAATAATTAAATCATTAAATAACTAAACTATGACAATGCAAATAACAGAAGCTAAAATAACTTCTCCTAAAATTAATGCTAATCGTGAACTTATTTTTACATTGCGTTTAAAAAAAGAAGATTACGACAACAAACTATGGGACTCTATATGTGATTTATCAGATAATTGAACACCATTAGCTATTGTGATGAAAGAATTTCAGAAAGAAGAAGAAATAATAAACAATATTCCACAGAAAAGAGCTAAACTTGCATATTTAATGCAAAAGTACGCAGAGAAACAAGGAACTGACTATGAAGAACTTGTACAAAAATTTTACTCAAAATATAAAATATCAAGTAGATCAGAATTATCAGAAGCAGAACTTGATGAAGCAATTTCAATGTATAAAGTATGATTAGAATGGGATTAGTAAAGATTTTTAATAAAAAAGCAACAAAATAGTTGACAAGGAATCATAAAAGACTATAATGGGGGTACATTAACAATAACAACCATTATATGAATATCAACAAAACAATAGATAAGTTTGAAAACTTCGTAAAAAAAGAAACTGAAACTATGTATGTAACAGAACTTACTAGAAACCTTGACCGTAATGTATCAGAATATAGAAACGCAATGTATAGAGTACTTCACTTCCTATATTCTCTAAAAGTAAAAGAAACTATGCCAGAAGATGTTAAAAACGATTATACTGCTATACCTTGATCACATAACTCAATTTAATATGTATAAAGTATATAATAAAGCACTAGGATTAGTGCAATATGTAACAGAGATTACAGAAAACCATATAAGAATTAACTAAATACGATAACTTCATATAGACACCTAACGGAAAAGAGTCTTGTCAGCTCACGTAAACAAATAATTACTAACTTAAATGTTATGAAAACAAAACCAAAACCATGAACTAAAGAACACGAATTATACTGCCTACATAAACAAAAAGAATTACTAACTTTTCTAAAGGATGAAGCTCACCGAAAAGATATAGACGACGATATATGAGATATAGCACTATTCGACAGAGAAGTTGCAAGATTCATAAAGGTACAAGGTAAAAAGGTAGAAGAATGTTTATATGTAAAGAACACAGACTATAATCTAAAAGTTAAAACTTGAATGTTCTGATGACAAGCTAAACACATAAACAGAAAAGAATATGAATCATTTACATTTTAATTATAAACGATAATACAAACAACAAATGCAAGAAACAACAAAACATAAGAGCATGTCAGTTCAAGTCTTCCAACTGCTTAATGATGTGCCACATCTAAGAGATGATATATGAAATCTATGTACAACAGTAGCTATAATAAAATGAATAAACAAAGCTACAGAATATGCCAAACTAGTTTTGACAGTAGATCGTATCAGTAGAAAAATCCAAAGACAATATCCTGAACTAAGATGAAGTAAATGGATAGAAAGGCAAAAGACTTCACTAGAAGTAAAAAGACAAATGACATTTGAGAAAATAGCACAAGAAACATGATTTACAGTTACTAAAATAACTCCTAAAAAAACTTTACTTAATACGTTAACTTTTTGACTACTATGATAATAACACAATGATGATTCAACTATAATTTACCTGATTGAATATCTCCTGATTTAACTCAATTAATATTAAATTCAGAATCTATGGAAGAATTTGAGAAACAATATTGGTTTGATATATATCCTAGCATGGATGAAGACCAAATATCAATACTACAGTGAATCCTACAATACGAAAAAGATATACTACAGGAACTAGAAGATAAATACAACAAAGAAATAGAGAAGCTAAACTCTTTCAATAAGCGAATACCACTAATAACAGAAAATGAATAAACTAATTGCAATAATTCTACTACTTTCAGTAATACCAGTAGAAGCAAAGACTCAATCATTAGATGAGAAACTTACAGAGCTATGGGGTAAAGCAAATGCACAAGAAGTAATAAAAAGATGTAATAAATATGCTAAAAACCCTAAACATTGTAAGATAGTACACTCATTTGTATGAGCAGCAGAGTCCACATTATGAAAAAATGCAACAAACCATAATATCTATTGAAATTCTAAGTACAAATTTAAATCAGATTCAGAAGCACATGAAAGATTTAACAAAACCTATAATAAATACTACTATAAGAATCTAACTCCAAGTGATTTTTATATGTCAGTATGAACTTGAAAAACTAAATACTGTACAAGTGAGGAATCAAGTTGAACAAGAAATTGATGTCCTAACTGAGCGTACACAGCTTGGAGAATATATAACTTATTAATTAATTTAAAATAATATGACAAAAGAAGCAAAAATTAGGTTTAATGAGGTAGATGAACAAGAGTTTATGACACCTAAAGAACATGCTCTTGAAAATGATTATCAAGAGTCTTATACTAAGCCACAAGAAATATCCATATGAACGATAATATGAACATGAATAGCAATATTCATTGTAGCAATTATTATAGGTTACTGGACTTGAACTAATAAGGTAACCACAGAAGTAAAAAATGATCAGATAATACAGACAGCTATTAAAATTGAAAAGCAAAGACAGAACATAATCAAAGCAAACAAACAAATTGATAGCAACAACAAACAAATAGAAAGCCTAAGTAAAGATAATCAGGTACAAAGTTGAAACATACTAAAAGCACAACAAGAACTGAACAAGTTTTGATTAGATATTAATAAAAAGTAATATGGAAAACAAAATTATTTCTACACTATTAGAATTAATAGATAGTCAAAATAAAAGATTGATAAGATTGGAAAAACTAGCAGTTAATATGTGTATGTATTGAAATGATGAAGATAAGAAAAAACTATTAAAGATTTTAAATGATAACTAAAAACACTATGGAAACTAAATATATGGAAAATTGCAGTATTTGAAAATTTTGATAAATATTGTATTCACTCATATTGAGTAACAATAAACGGATGTATAGATTATTACAAATACTGTCGTAAACCTCAACAAAAGAAAACTATTACACTAGAGTTGACAGAAGAAGAGAAAGATTACAAATAAATTTATAACATTTTTTAATAAAGTATTTAATATTAATTAGAAACAAAAAACTTGCAATCCGAAAAGAAATAAATATAATACAGGAGCAAGTTGATAAACGAGGAGCTGAGATGCTCCTCTACAAGATGAAATATAGGTAATTACTATAAATCATAACCATATAATAATAAAACAATGAAACTAATTAAGAAATGATATAAGACTCTAGAAGAAGTTGCAGAAAAACAAAAGATAACTAGACAATGAGTTTGAAGAAGATTCAATGCAGGTTATATAGTTAAGGTAGGTTGAGAATACTTCGATAATGTAGAACTGATGCATGAATTAATAGATGCTAAGAAAAATCTATGATAAAGTTTACATCAGACCAAATAAGAGAATGTGAAAATCAAGATTGATATAAAACATTCGTAAGAGAGATATATTACACTATATGAAAAGAAAGTTGAAGATTCTTACTAAAGGATTATAATGCTTCTAATAAGAAAGAACACAATGCTTATACTAAACAAATAAAGGAACAGATAAGCAAACAATATTTGCAAATTCAAGAACAAGAAAATGGCTAGACCTTATTGAACATATGATTTTTCATCTGATGAATTACTAAAAGAAGCAAAAGAATATTTTACTTATTGTGATAACAATACAATAGAGAATTTATACTGAAAGAAAATACAAATACCAAAGACAATAACATGATTAGCAAAATGGCTTGGGAAAGGTAAAAACTATATAAATGAGAAAGCAAACAATCCAGATTATCAGGGAATGATTCATTATATAAGGTCAGTAATCGAAAATGATATAGAAGAAAAAGCAATGTTATGAATATATAATCCAACTATTGCAAGTAAGAATCTATCAGCAAACTTTAATTGGAGAGAAACAACAGTAAATGAAAATATAAACATAGATACTACTAACGAATTATCAGAAGAACAAAAGAAAACAATAGCTAAAAGATTCAATGGATAAAAATGAACTATTATTTTTTAAAGAACAAGCAAGGAAAGATTTACTTTCCTTTTCTGTATTTACAGACCAATATTTTGAAATACATAATCATCATGAAATAATATCAGATCATCTTAATAAATTACTCAAAGGAGAAATACAAAACTTAATGATAGAAATGCCCCCTAGAGCATGAAAGAGTAGATTAATGCAAGAGTTTATAGCTAAAATATATTGAGATACACCAAAGACAGATATTCTATATACTTGACACTCTCTTAATCTATTACAATGATTCTCTCGTAATATCAGAAATAGGATAAACTCCAATGAATATAAATCTTTATATAATACACAAATATCAAGCGATTCATCAGCTGTAAATAACTGGAATATTAAAAATGGTTGAGAATTTGCTATATATTGAGTTTGATGAGGTATAACTTGAAAATGATGAAATATAATGATTATAGATGACGCTTATGCTTCAAGACAAGACGCAGAATCAGAAACTATTAGAAGAACTGTATCAGATTGGTATTGGTCTACATTTCTCTCTCGTAAGCAAAATGACCAAGCAAAACAGATTATAATAATGCAAAGGTGGAGAGAAGATGATTTAATTTGAGAAATACTTGAAAGGGAACCTGAAAAGTGGGCAGAATTAAAAATACCTGCATTAGATGAAAATGACAATAGCTTTTGGCCTAATAGATTTAATAATGATTATTTCAAAGATATTCGTAAGCAAAATCCTGTATTCTTCTCATCTCAATATCAGCAAGATCCAGTTAATAAATTATGATGAGATTTTAAAGAAGAATATTTTAAATTCTGTGAACCTATTGAAATAGAAACACGAATAAACAGAATGGATATAGTTAGTTTTATTGACCCTGCAATAAGTCAGAAGCAAGAAGCTGACTTTACTTGACTTGTAACAGTGTGAATTGATAACACTAATAACTTTGTATATCTATTAGAAGTTAAGAAGCTAAAGGAAACACCTGACAAGATAATAGAAGAAGCCTTTGATACTGCTCGTAAATATTCTATAAAGTGAGCAAATTACAAGATGTGAATAGAAGTAGTACAATATCAGAAAATGCTAGCTTTAGAGATTAAAAACCAAATGAGAATAAAAGACTTTTACTTTCATCTCGAAGAAGTAAAACCAACCTGAGAAAAAGAAGCAAGAATAAGATCAATTCTGCAACCTAGATATTCATCTTGAGTAATGATTGAGCCTGAACACTTAAACTGATGAAGTGAATTAAGACTTGAATTACTTAAATTTCCTAATGGTAAACACGATGACTTGATAGATGCTTTGGCTTCAGCTATATCAATTACAGAAGTGAATAACTTACAGAAGCCCAATAAAATTTATAGTCCTAATTATTAGAAATGCAAGTTTACGTATGAATGCCAAGCACAACTTGAAAACCTTATCCTGATTGTATCATCTCTATATATAATCAGACTGTAAAGGATATAGACTTATGGTTTTATAACGAAAACATTATAGTTGGTAAACCAGTTCATCATGCAAGAAATGAAATACTTTGGAACTTTCTAAAAACTTCTTGTGATTATCTTTGGTTTGTAGATGATGACAACCCTCCTCAGTTTGATGTGTTAGAAAAACTATTAAGACACGAAGTAGATTATATATCAGCTTTAGTTCCTATAAGACACTGAAACAAGTATCTCCTTAATGTATTTAAAGGCTGACAACACTTAACAAGTTATGAATGACTACCTGAACTTATAGAAATAGATAACTGCTGAACTTGATGTGTTTTAATGAGTAGAAAGTTAGTAGAAGATATGTTCAGAAAGTTTAATAGTAATCCTTATCAGTTTAGATTCGAAACCTTTTGACTTGACCTTGATACAAATGAACCAAAAATATACAATGAATTAGATACAACTACAAACTGGAAATTAAATTGAAAGTGAGAAGTTTGGACTAGAGAAGAATATATAAGCGAAGATTTATTCTTTTGACGAGAAGCAAAGAAATTATGATATAAGATTTATGCAGATACAACTGCACATTGTAAACATTATACAAAACCTTGATTCTTAACTGTAAAATATGAAGAAAACATTGTCAGTAATAATACCAACGCTTAAACAGTGAGATTATTATCAGGAACTAATGAACCAGCTCACAGATCAAGGCAGAGAAATTAAAAAATACTTTGCTTGATATTCAGTTATTACAGTACAGTGAATGCTTGTGAATGAGGCTTGGAACTATTGAATTAGCAAAGCTAAGTGAGATATTATACTTATATTAAATGATGATATTACTATTTCAGATGATATTTGGTTTTATATATCACAGTTAAAAAAATGAGAGGTTTGGTGTCCTTATTTCAGTAGACAGAATAACTTTAACATAGTGCATTCTACTAATTGAGATAATATAGTTTGATTCTGCTTTTGAATGTATCGTAAAGACTGGAAGCATATACCAAATGATTTAAAACTATGGTATTGAGATAACTTCATATACGAATACATGAATCATAATATTGTTTGGGGATGAAATATACACCACTTCGAAAGTAAGACTTTATTAAGTAACGAACACAAAGAAATGTGCGAGCAAATAATCCAACAAGACAAGGAAAACTGGAAACTAATACAAAAAGACTTGTCAGAAACTAGAAAAGATACAGATACTAACCCTTAATTATGCACACAGAAGTAGAAAAATACTGTAAATCAGTAAAAAAACGCTATCCTTGATGTTTTAAAGATAAAAAGGTATTAGATGTAGGTTCACAAGATATAAATTGAAATAACAGGTATTTATTTACATGATGAACTTACTATTGAATAGATTTATGAGAATGAAAGAATGTTGATGAGGTTTATGATATTACTAAATGACCTTTTTGAATGTTTGATGTTGTAGTTACAACAGAAATGCTAGAACATTGTAGAGAATATTACAAAGCCCTAGAAAATATGCTAGATAGTTTAAATAAATGATGAATGCTATTATTAACTGCTGCTTGAAGAAATAGGAAAGAACATTGAACAACTAGAACAAGTCCTGCTGATTCTCCTTATACAAATGACTGGTACATGAATATAGAACTTAAAGACTTAGAATTTATGTGCAAATATTTCGAGGAGTCAGAAATAATAGAATCATGACTTGATATTTATTTCTGCTGAATTAATAAAATTTGATAAAAATCAAATAATAAATAATATTGACTTGTATTAATTATAAATATCTATGAATTTAACGCCATCACAAATAGATGAACTACGCACACAGGTGCAAAATGAATATTCTCAATGATATACTCATGTAAGAGATGAAAGAAATAGAAAACAAGACATCCTAAAAAAAGTAATGCCTTTAGACGTAAAAGAATGAGAGGTTAAAGTACATTTGCTTTGGAGAAATATACAGCTTGAAAACTCTTTATTCCTTTCTGATGACCTAAATATTATATTTAATGCAGAAGATTGAGTTATAAGTGATGAGATGATGGAAATAGCTAACAAAGTAGCTAAATTCGACTATATAGATATGGATATGAATGAAATGGATGAAGATATAGTTAATCATAATGCACTTTATTGAGTTTCTGTATCAGTTATTGATTGATATGATACAGATGAAGAACAACCAATAAGCCAAGCAATAGACCCTTTACTTGTTATCCCTGACCCAAAGAACTACAGAGGTTCTAGAATGAGATTTATCTGATTCGAGTGAAAAGTAACTAAAGATTATCTTAGAAATTTAGGAGTTGAAGAAAAGACTCTTGAGCAATTACAAGAAAAAACTTCTTTCGAGCAAGACAAGTACCTAAGAAAGAAAGACGAAGCTAACAATTTAAATTATGTGAGCGAACAAACTGGTCTATATGATATTTATAGCCACTTTACTGTATTTAATAATACAAAGTATCTTACAAGATGGGGAAATAATAATACATTGTTCTTAGGAGCTGTAGAAATAGAGCCTCTTACAGAATGAGAAAAGAAAAGACCTAACAAAGTTAAATTCCCTGTTCAGATACATAGAAGAAAACCTATTTATTGAAGTTTCTTTTGAGCTGCAATAGCTGATGAAGTTTTACAATACCAAGATTCAATATCTATACTTGTAAACTTAGTTAACTTACAAGCTAGATTACAAGCACTTTGACCTGATAAATATATTGATAATAGACTAGGGGTAAATCTTGACCAACTTTCACAGCATAAACCTTGATGAAGAATAATACCTGCTGATGCAAAGAATATTTGAGGTATTGGCAATTGAATTTATGTAGACCAACAACCAAATATCAGTCAAGCTCCTTGATTACAAATACAATCTCTATATAAACAGGCAGAAGATACAACTTGAGTAAATGCTCTATCTTTCTGACAGACTCTTCCATGAAGTCAAACAAAATCAGAAGTGCAGACACTTATGCAAAATGCTAATCAGCTATTAAGTTGGATTGGCTCTAACTATATGAAAGGGAAAAAAGATTATTGGGAAGCACACTACAGAAGTTATGCTCTTAATATGTCATCTAAGGTTAAAAAGAGCGTAAGTTTTTATGCAGATTGACGCTCTTTCTCTAAAACAGTAACTAAAAAAGACTTTGTATCAGATTGAAAAGTACAAGTTTACATAGAATCTAAAGCACAAAAGAGATTGCAAGATGATAAAGATTTCGCTAAACTCATCTCTCTAGCTAACCTATATTTAGGAAATATGAAACCTTGATATGCAATGAATGAATTTTTGAGGAAGCTATGAGATAAACTCTGAGTTGATTGATTTATTTCTAAAAGATATATTACTGAAACAGTTGATGAAGTTAAAGCTAAAAACAATCTTACACTTCTTAATCAGAATGTTGAAATATCAGATCCAGTACCTTGAGAAGATTTGCTTACTTATATCAATATATATAGGCAGGCAATGGATACTCCAGCTAAATGGAATGCTCTAGAAAAATATGAGAAAGCATATATTGAAACTTGAGCATTAGCTCCTGAAGCACCAACATGACAAACAGACAGCACTTCTGCTGCCATGGCAATGAACCAAGTAAGTAGCCAAACAAGCCAATCAATTCCATCTATTCAAAATGTAGCAATGTAACTTTAAAATATGTTAAGTAAAGACGAAAAAGAGAAAATTAAATCACTTACACAACATCCTTGATGGGAAGTTGCTAAAAAGATAAGTGAGCAAGATTTAATAAACTTAGGTAAACTAATATGGGATTCTGATTTAGATGATGATAATGTAAAAAAGATAATCAAGGAAAATCAAACCTATGTAAAAGCAAGAAAAGACTTTATTGAATCTATCGAATCAAACAATGTAGATTTCTACGTACCTAAACTATAATTTGATTTTATATATACTTTGTGTATATTAAAACTGACCTGAGTAAGTCATTAAACTTCTTTATAGAGTCCGACAAGACTATAAAAGGTTTAATTTATTTCCATTAATAATTTCGAGATGGACGAAAACCAAACAGTTGATACTGAGCTAGACTTGGATATTGACACAGACATTACAGAGTCTGATACTAGTACCTTAACAGAAGCTGATTACTTCAAGCTAAAGGAAAGGAACGAAAAGGCAGAGAAACTACTTGTAGAACTAAAGAAACAGAACAAGGAACTCAAAACCAAAGTACCTCAATGAGAATACATAACTAAGACAGAACTTGAATTAGAAAACATTGTGAGTAAAGAGCCTGAATTAGAAGAGTATCGTAATGACATTCTTGAATATACTAAGAAAGGTTTATCTGTAAAAGAAGCTGCAATCTTAGTTAAAAATTGAGATAAAGCACTGGAAAACAGGAAAAAGGCAAACGACCTAAGAATCGCAGAGGGTGCAAACCCAACTAAAACATCTTACTCCTTAGATGAATTAGAAAAACTTGACCAATCTACCTATAACAAAATAAGGGATAAGATTGATAAAGGAGAGATAACTATTAAATAACCCAATTAAAAAATGGCTAATACTATAATCAGACCTGAAATCTTCGCTAAAGAAGTAATCAGGAACAGAGACCAGAAGAATGTATTTTACAACTTCGTAAACTCTGAATATACATGAGAACTAAAAATGCAGTGAGATACTATAACAGTTCAAACTCTACCAACTCTTTCATTCGTAACATGAGGAACAGCAGGTAACGCAATAACTGCAACTGACTTCACTATTACTTCTGAACCATTGGTAATCGACCAAGTTGCTCAACTAAGGGTAACTCTTAAAGATATTGAAAAAACTCAGTCTAATCTTTCTCTTGAGGCTAAAGTTGCTGAAAGGTTCGCTGAAGCTGAGGCTAGACTTCTTGATACAGTTGTACTTAATCAGGTAATCGTAACTGACTACGCTGCAATAAACTCTGCAGGTAATGTAATCGCTGCTATTACTGCTTCAAAGACAACTATCTTCGAGGCTATAGAGGCACTAAAGGTAAAACTTGCTTCACAGAATGTAACTGATAATATTGTTGCTTTCGTTTCTCCTCTTGACGCATCATACATCAGACAGTCTGATATCTTAAATAACTCTGACTCTTGACTTACAATTAGACAGAAAGGTTACATGGGTCTAGTATCATGAATCAAGATTGTAGAGTCTAATGCTCTAACTGGAAAAAAGAAAATCATAGCTATGCAGGAATCTGCTATTAACTGTGTTGTTCAGCTTAACCAGTATGATGTTAGACAAGGAACTGACGGTTTCTACGAGAATCTTATTGCTGAAATAATCTACGGATCTAAAACATTCGGAGAAAATATTAAAGCAATCGCAATTCAACTAGAAAATTAGTAGATAAGCAATCAACTCACTTCGGTGGGTTGGTGCTTGTTTATTAACTATTAAATATGAATCCATCTACAATTATAGCAAGAGCAAGAAAAGGCATAGTAGATACTAACAATTATCCAGATTCTGACTGAATACTGGATTTTAATTTTGTATATCAAGACCTAATTAGTGAAATAATAACAGAATTAGACGAAGACTACTTTTTCAATATAGCTAAAGCTCCAACAGTTATATGACAAGAGGAATATGTAATTAAAGAAGTTTGAAGCACTACAAAATACAAAGTCAATGAAATTAACAAGGTAGCTGTCAAATTTTCTTCAAGTGATACTCAATATACTCCTTGTACTAGAGTGAATCCTAACGATTTAGAACATGATACTGATTGGTATAAAGTAAATCAACCTAAAACTAATCCATTTTACTATGTTCAAGATAATTCAGTATGGATTTATCCAGTGGCAACTGAAAATGTAACAGATGGGCTAAAAATCAATGTTATTTATCAACCAAATGATTTGACAATAAGCTCTGCAGAATCAGAAATACTTATTACTCCTAGATTTCATCATGTTATCGTATCAGGTATTAGACCTTACATCTATCAATCAAGAGGAAAAGTATTAGAAGAAACAGATGCAATAAATAAATATGAAGTTGCAAAGAAAAATATGATAACTAAAATGAAAAATCGTAATCAATGAGTTATAGAGGTAACATATCCTAATCTAACTAACTACACTTAATATGAAGAAAATATGGAATTGGAATAACTTTAAAGGATGACTTTCAGATAACCCATATCTTTGACAGCCTTGACAATATCAAGACTGAGTTGGTATAGATGTACAAACAGAGCCAAACTGATTTAAATTGACTTCTGATTATAATATTTATAGAGAAACTAACACACAAACAAATGTAATCCTAGACTTACAAGATTATTGAGGTTCATGATTATACTTTTTTTGTGCATGATGAGAAATTTATAAAGATACTACTACGAATCCAATTTATACTGATATAACAGGTAGTGCTATAGTTGCTGCTACTGCAATGTATGTTTCATGAACTCTTTATATATATTATTTTACTGCTATTGGTACTATACATAAGATTGCAACAGATTGAACTTGACACACTGCACTTGGATTCTCTCTTATATGAAGTGATAAATACCCTATTGTAAACTATTGATGAGATATTTATTTCGGAGATAAATACACTTTTAAGAAATTAGACACTAATGAAGCTCTAACAACTATTTACACTGCAGAAAGAGCTAATAAATTCGTTTGAATGACATTCTTTCAGGATTCTTTTAGATTATATTCTGCTTTATGAGGTTCAAGCTATGCAAGTAATGGTAGACAGTTTATTTTTTCTACAACATCATCATGATCTAACCCTGACTATATAGTAGACTGGAAAAGGCTACCTATTTTATGAGTATGTAATGTTTGAGCTACCGATTATGTGGTAACAGGCTCTTGACCAAACTATTCTGACTTGTATCAAGTTAGCTGAACTCAAAGACAGCTTATAAAGTCAAATTTCGAGGTAATGCAACTATGAAGAAAGTTTACTTGACAGATAGTATCATGGAAAGATGAAGTTTTCCTATTAGGTTATAAGGATAATCTTTGAACTATTTATCAAGAATGAAAAAGTGTTTTTAGAATATGACAATATTTTCCTTGACTTCCCACAGCCCTGACTGAAATTCTAAGAACTGGATGGAGAATATATAGCTTGTTTGCTTCATATAATATGCTATATATTTGAGTGGATACATGAAGTGTATATCGTGTATATTCAATATCTTTAGATGCACCAACTTCTACATATATTTCAGATTGATATGTAACATCTCTAGTCTTTAATGGATGAGATGCAACATCAGAAAAAACACTTGAAGAAATAGATATATCTTATATGTGTGATTCTACTAATCCATATTTCCCTCATAGATGAACAATAGAAATGTACGCCAGAAAGAATCCAAATGATAGCTGGACTCAAGTATGAACTAACTATGTCAAAAACGACATAGGTAATATAAAGATTTCAAAAAATGAAATAACTGCAGCAAATATGTGAGATTTCTATCAAATAGAATTAAAATGTTTGATACGTAAATATGATGCAACCCACTCTCCACTTGTAACTTGAATAAAAGTTATTTATGATGATAACATAAATCCATAATGAAAGAGCCTAAAGAAATTAAAGTAGAATATACAGATTTTATGCCTGAGATTATACCAGTAACAACTGATAATGTTCAGGACTACTTTATGTATTGAAAATCTATCGAAAAACTAAAGGTTTGAAAAGAAGTAAAATGATCTTCATGAGGCAATTACTATATATGAGCAGTTACTTACGCTCCTGCTGATTGAACTTGAAGCAAAAGTATAACATGAGTAGGATTTAAACCAACTAGAATAAGAGTACATGCTGTTTGTTCTTGAGCTTGATGATGGAGTGATATGTACACAGACGGAACAACAACTGTATGTCATATACAATGAGCTTGATATAATAGTTTCAGCTCACATGCTTTCTATGCTTGAGATTGAGTTAATGCAGCATTCGCTAACTTTACTTCCTTAGATGCTGACTGATTCACAATAAACATCATAACTTATACAGGGCAAACTGCTATTATAAGATATGAGTGTTTTTGATAATTTGATTAAATTTATTTTTTAGATATATTAAAATAAGATTAACTTAACTATATGGCAACATTACAAGACAACCTAAAAATCCTAAAGGATAATCCTCAAGAAGCATGAGGATATAATCAGATTATAAGTGCATGACTTCAAGCTAAACAAGCAGGAACTGATACTAATTCTGCAATGCAGACTATGTATGATAAACTATATCCTACCCAAACACCTGCTCCACTTCCTTGAATAGCTAATGATATAATTCAAGCTAAAGCACAAGAGGTAATGCCTGATGTAGCTCCTGCTGCTGATATTATGCAAGCTGCTAATGTCTGACAACTTCCAACCCAATCACAGCCAGTTGATATGGGTAATATTGGTGCTATGAGGGCTAGCCAAACAGAAGTAGAGAAAGCATGGCAAGCTAAGCAAGATGCTTTTGACGCTACTAGATGATGATGACCTGTAGTTAACTTTGAACAGCCTAAACCTGCCACAACTCCTACAACTCCAAAAGTTGATAAGATTCCTACTGGTGCAACTCCTGAACAGATTAAGGCAAGGCAAGACCAAATAGCTTCTAATTTAGACCTAGCCTATAAAGACCCTAATTCTGTAGCTAAATCCCTTATAGATTCTTGAGATTATGAGGGTTTTAAAAAGATTTACTCCTCTACCATACCTGCAGAAGCACAAGCTGTTGATGCTTATTTCAATGCAAAACAACCTAAAACAGAGGATGCTTTCTATAATCTACTAAGGCAATGACAGACTATAACTAGTCCTACTCTTATTAATAACGCCCTATACAAACAAGCTAAAGCAAGATATGATGCTTTTAAGACATTTTCTTCATATTCATCATGACAATTAGGCTCTGCTATAGTAAATGGCAATATTGTACAATGACAAAAGGTTTACAATGACTTAATGAATGACCCTTTAACTGCTGCAAAATTAAAAGAAGCAGAGATTTTTAACAACGCATCTTGAAAAACTACTAATATAGCTAAGGTTTCTGCCAATCAAACTGAAACTATCCTAACTACAAACACAAACACTAAAAATGCTCTTTCTGATTGAGTGATTACTCCTGACGAATATAAGGCAATGCTAGAAACTCCTGAAATTACAAGTAAAAGACAGGATGTAGAAATAAAAAAGAACAAGTACGATACTTTAAAAGCTGAATATGATGCAGTAGAAACTGCTGTAAAAGAAGAGTTTAAGGGTAGAGATGTTTCTTCAAACTTTATACAGTATGTTATATCTGATAGGCGTAAATGAATGCAAAAAGATTTAGAAGTTGCTACGAGTACATACAATAATGCCTTAGGAACTCTTACAGATATGCAAAAGACTCAAGCTAGTATTGTAGATATGAATTTCCAAATGTATCAGAAACAAGAAGAAAGACAATACCAAGCTGAACAAGCAAACAGAGAATTTGACCTTAAATACTGAAATATCAACTCAACAGACCCTAGAATACAAAAAGTTTGATTCGAGAGAATGGCTGCACAGATTCAAGAACAATACAAAGGTATGCCTTTCAGGCGTGATGTCGCTACAATGGCTCAGGATTTCCAAAATGCTTATAATTCTTGACAATCTATCGAACAAATCACAACAGATGTTACAAATGCGATACAGAATGCACCAGATTACAAGAATTGGCAAATACAATCAGGTAAAACTCCAGTTGATAAATACGACTATAAACCAATACAAGGTACTGACAATAACTGAAACCTAATAACAACAGGTTATATAGCAGTAAATAAAACTGATCCGACAGATACATTTAGAATATGACTAGACTGACAGAAAGTGTCTTGACCTATTGAATGAACTCCAACTTGATGATATGGTAATGTTACTTATGAGCCTTGACAATGATTAAGCTTTACTGCCTTGGCATCTAAATATCCAAATGAGGCAAGCTTGAAAAATAATAACCCTGCATGAATTACATGGAATGCTAATTTTGATAATAAAACTCCTTGAAGTACAGCTGCTTTGTTAGATAAATATTGAATACCATATAATAAATGAACTGCTAGGCCAAGTGCAGAATGAGGTAATTATGTATCTTTCCCTACAGTTGAAGCATGACTTGCTGCTTATCAATTAATGTGGAGTCCAGAGTGAAAATATGGTAATATGAATATCTGAAAAGCTTTGAATACTTGGGGTACATGAAGCAATACATCTCTTAGCTGAATTGATAAGAATAAAAAGGTTTCTGATTTAAGTCAAGAGCAATTATTTTTGCTACAACTTAGTCAGTTAAGAAAAGAATCTCCTTGATTCCTTAAAGAACTAGTTAATAATTGAATAGTACAAAAATGACAGATATGATTCTGAACTTCGCCACAATCTAAACAAGCACAGCCAACTCAATGATTCGATCCTGCATATCAATGAAAGTATGAGAATGCTCTTAAATGAAATTATCCTGATTGAATAAAGTCTTGAAGTGAAGCAGCTAGGAAAATTGATGCAGAAGCAAAAGCTTGGTATGCTAATACAAAATGATTAAATCCCATACCACAATTAAACAAATACGAAGAATTAAGAAACATACAACTAGATACTAAAGCTAATTGAGATCAAAGAAAATCAAAAGCATATTGAGAGAGAATGTTATACTCTGTAGAAAATTTAATGAATAATGAAATAAATTTTGCAAATCTACCATTATTAGAACAAACATATCAATATAATGTGCCTAATTGGTTAAAATCTCCAGAACAGCAAAAATATGAAACATTAAAAGAAAATTTTATCACGGCATCGCTAAGACAAGAATCATGAGCTGCAATATCCCCAAGTGAATTTGTAAAAGAAGAAAAGAAATATTTTGCACAACCATGAGATAGTATTGATACAGTAAAGGCTAAACAAAATGCTAGAGAAGTAGCTATAATGTCTATGTTATGACAAGCATGAAATAGCATAGAGTGAATATCTTTATCAGCAATGTATTCTCCAAAAAATATAGAATCATACTGGAATAATAAAACAACTGAATATAATAAATATTTTTAATAAAAAAATATATGGAAAGAATAATAGACAACAAGAACTGAACTTACTCTTTTGAAAGGGATTGAAATATCTTACATACAGGAAAATGGGGCGATTGATATATCGCTCCTAAATCCACGGTTTTAAATAAGTGAACTAACAAAGAGTCCACTGTTTATGAAAATAAAAAAAGGAACGAACCTACTAAATCAAAAGTATGACTTTCAGTATTAAATCCGTTGTCTAATCTTTCTAATCTTCCATGATATTCAAATCCTTTGCAAAAATGACCTGTAGCACCATCTAAAAGTAAAAAGGATATAAGTACAAGCAAAACATTACAAAAACCACAGACAAACGATTTAAATAGCTTAGATTTATTAGATTTAAGTTATAAGTTAAATCCTACATCACAATTAGGTAAAATTAACACAACTCAAAAGCCATGAGTAACATGAGGATGATTTATGCCTCCAACTACTTCTTGACAACCTGCACCAACAAGACCAAGTTTTACTCCTAGTATTCCTAATTTTGCTCAACAAGCTACAACTCAATTTGAAACATGACTAAGGCAACAAGAAAATCAAATATTTCCTAAAGTATCTGCCTCTGAGTCAAGACCAATGAATCTATTTAAAGATGAGCAATCTGCATTTGATAAAATGAAACAGGATAATCTTGATGACCAAACAGCTTTTAACCTTATTAAGCAAAGAAGGAAGGATTTAATGTGAGGTAAATCTGAAATATCTAGTGAAGAATGAAGGGCTTTATTAAAAATGCAACAAGATTGACTTACTACTGAAGAAGCATTAAAAAACCTTATTGAATTTAGAAAACAAGAAACTCCTGATAATAGACCATTTTGGCAAAAGGCTTGAGAATGAGCAATTGATTTTGCTTCTTGAAATTTAGAAACACTTTTAAAATATGGATGAAATGTTTTAGATATAGCAACTTTATGAAAGGCTTGATTTTGAGAAGATGTTAAATCTATGGAATCACAAAATAAAAAACTATTTAAAGAGTCTACTGCTTTTAAAGTAGGTAAAGTAATGCCTGATGTAGCTATTGCAACAATGCCTTTATGAAAAGCTATTAAATGAATGTGATTAGTTAAATGATGAGCTGTTGTTTGAGGAGGTTTTTGAGCATTACAACCTATTTTAGAAAAGTGATCTGATGTTACTGTTTGAGATATAGCAACTTGAGCATGAGTTTGAGCATTAACTTGATGAGTAACTTGATGAGTATTAAAATGAATAGGCAAATGATATAATGCATTAACTAAAAAACTACCTGCATCATTACAACTTTCTTGAATGCTTAATCCTGCTAAGTTAGATTCTGTTACAAATAAACTTATACAAGAATGAGAGAAAGCACCTGAAAATGTAGCAAAATGGATGATAGATAGAGGTATTAAATGAGATAAAAAAACAATTATATCTACCCTTAAGGATATAGCTTGAAAAAGTAAAAATGCAGTTGATGAAGTTTTAAAAACAATAACAACTAAATTCAAAGTAGAATCTGCAAGAAAAGCACTTAAAAATATATATGATGATATTAAAAATGTATCTTGACAAGAAGAACTGACAGCATCTATAAAATGACTTCTAACTAAAAGATGATGATATACCCTTTCTGAATTAAATCAGATAAAAAGATATATGGATGATATTTATAATATATATAAAGTATCTTGAGAGGTTTCTTGATGATTAAAAGCACAGTGATTAGATAATATAAGAAAATCAATTAAAACTTTCATAGAAAAAGAGGCAGAAAAAGCATGACTTCCTAATATTAAACTTCTAAATAATGAAACTGCAGTTGCAAATGAATTAGCTAGATGAATTGAAAAAAAAGATTATGCAGATACAGTAAGAGAATTTTTAAGTCCTTTTGCTTCAAGAACTGCTTGATGATTTATATGAAGTCAAACTTGACCTTTTGATAATTCGACACCTGCTTGAAAGGTAGGTAATATATTACTTTGAGCAGTAGTTTGATGAGCAACACAATCTACAAGAGTTAAAACAAATGTGGCTTCTTTCTTATCAAAATTAAATACTAAAGAAATAAGTGTTTTAGATCAATATCTAATAAGTAAATGAGAAAAACAATTACCAAAATCATTAATGCAAAAATTATGATGATTCTTTAAATCTAATACCCCTTTAAAAAAGTCCGAAACTACTAAAACTAAAACTAAAACTAAACTTAAAACAGGTTGATTCATAGATTTTTCAATGAATAAGAAAATTAAATTAACTCCAGAAGAAATAGAATATAATAAAAATCTAGCAAATAAAATAAATTGATGATTGAATAAGGATGATGTTAATAGACAAAATCTATTAAGAAAATAAAAATTATACAAAAACCAAAATATTAGTATATTATAATTACTATTTAACTATAAAACTATGCCACTATTAAAAGGTAAGAAAAATATCTGAAAAAACATTACTGAACTAAAAGCAGATAACAAAAAGAAAGGTAAAGCTAAATGAGCAAGCTGAAAACCTAGAAGCAAAGCTCAAATACTAGCAATTGCTTTAAATGTTGCAGGTGTTAAAAAAACAAGGAAAAAGTAAATATATATGTTATATTTTTATATTAATAAACTAACTTAAACATTATGGAAAAAATGAAAGGAATATCTAAAAAAGATATGAAAACCTATAAAAAGGTAGAAAAGATAGAAAAGAAGATGAAGAAAGGTAAAAAATCTTGCTAATGACAACTTTCACACTAAGGACAGAGCCAATAACCGAGTTTTGAAACAGAGAAGAAGACTGATTCTTACTCAATGAGGATGGCTCTTTTATTTTAAACGAAGATACAAGCCAAATAATAATAGAAGAATGATCTAAAATAAATACAGAATATACATTAAGAATAATCCCAAGTTAATATGCCAACTAATAATAAAATTACACAGTTAACAAGTGTAACACCAACAACAGATGATATAATACCAGTTGTAGATTTGTCAGATCCAACAGTAACCAAAAAAGCTGCACTTTCTGACCTACCCTTATCTACTGCTGCAACTAGTGCATTAAATGCAAAAGTTGATACTACAACTACAGTAAACTGAAAATCACTTAGTTCCAATATTTCACTAACTACTGATGATGTTACTGAATGAGCTACTAATAAATACGACCAAGTAGTTTCATTATTAGCTTGAGCATGAATACAAGTAACTTGAACATATCCAAACTTCACAGTAACTAATTCTAGCCCAGACCAAATAGTTGCTTTGACAGCTTGAACTAATGTAACAATTACAGGTACATATCCTAATTTTACTATTAATAGTACATGATGATGAGGATGAACTCCAGCAACAACAGTAGTATCTGAAACTTCTTTCTGACAATCTACTGCAGTATGAACTTCTACTAATTACGCAAGAGAAGACCATACTCACTGAACACCTGCTGCACAAGATTTATCT
>Ga0172367_10002912_pt1 | contig 22881 bp, 23 predicted proteins | sample Lak10m_FD_114542 | JGI IMG/M metagenome (GOLD analysis project Ga0172367, IMG submission 114542) | Freshwater microbial communities from Kabuno Bay, South-Kivu, Congo - kab_022012_10m | ecosystem: Environmental > Aquatic > Freshwater > Lake | place: Democratic Republic of the Congo: South-Kivu... | reverse complement strand
TGAAATTTTCAATTTTCTGCCAGCAACAGGCCGGTCTGATTTCCGCTCCCCGCATTTTTTTAACAAACTGTTCTTTGGAAGTTTTACCACGATGACTTAATGTTTCAAACATCTGCTCATAGTGTCCATCCCTCCATAGATCAAGGGTATCGGACATTGCCTGCTGCAATTCTTCAGGTGTAGCAGCCGTGGCAACAGTAACTCCCTGCAGCAAAATCGTTGTAAATAGCAAAAGTTGTACAGAAACAAGACGACTGATTTTCTTCATATATCCTCCGATTGAGATGAATTTCAGCGGATGGTACGGCAAAAAAATCAAACACGCAACTTCAATTATGTGATATTTCTATGAAACAATTCATCACTTAACAGGAGCAGTATGCCGCAACAATCACTTTTTTCCCCTCCCCCCTTTGACTTTCTGGCGTATGAAAAACAGACCCGCGCAGCCGGATATCATCTCATTGCCGGTATAGATGAAGCTGGTCGCGGTCCCTTGGCAGGTCCTGTGGTTGCCGCTGCCGTCATCCTGCCTGAAGTGGTTGAGTTGCCGGGAGTCAATGATTCAAAGAAGCTTTCTGAAGCCACCCGTGAACGGCTTTTTGATACCATAATGCAGCAAGCGCTATCGGTCGGTGTCGGCTTTGGCTCACACGAACTGGTGGACAGGATCAACATCCTTCAGGCAACACGCCACGCCATGCTGGAAGCGGTCTCAAAACTTGCCCCGCAACCTGACTATATCCTGATTGACGGCATCACCACCATCGCCTCGCCAATTCCGCAAAAAACCATCAAAAAGGGTGATTCACTCTCCCTTTCCATTGCAGCTGCTTCCATCATTGCCAAAGTCACCCGTGATCGACTGATGATCGAAATGGACGGGCGCTATCCCGGCTACGGTTTTGCCGGACACAAGGGGTACGGTTCCGCAGCGCATCTTGCGGCAATCCGCACCCTCGGTCCTTCCGCCATACACCGCCTCACCTTTGGCGGTGTGAAGGAACACGTTCAATGACCTTGTTTTTACTCACCTTTCTTGCACTGTACGGCGGTATGCACGCATATCTTTACTATCGTCTCAAGAGTATAATGCAACCAGGGATGCTTGTTCCTCTCTCTCTTATCTTGCTGACAATCGCTCCGCTTCTGGTGCGTCTTGCAGAATCTTCCGGCATGAGCCAGTTAGCATACTTTATTGCCCTCCCAGGTTTTATATGGATGGGGTTTATCTTTCTCGTTTCTGTTTTTCTCGGAATCGTTGACACTGCGTACCTGTTCTGGAGAAGAGCCGTAGCTGCTGCATCAAATGGATCAATATCCGCAATGATTTGCTGGCTCGGTCTTATATCGGCATTTCTGGCAACTGGCTACAGCCTGATTGAAGCCAGGACTATTCGTACAGAGCATCTTACAATTCGTCTTAAACAACCGCATACTCTTAAAAAACCGTTACGGGTAGTACAGATCTCTGATGTTCATATCGGTCTGATGATGGATGATAAAAGACTTGGCGGAATTATAACTGCGGTAACGGATGCAAAACCTGACATTCTGGTCTCAACCGGTGATCTGGTAGATGGACGCCTTTCCCGTCAGAACAGTGCGCAGAGCATGGATAAATTTGCTATAATGCTCAAAACCATCACTGCACCACTTGGAAAGTATGCCATAGCCGGCAATCATGAATACTATGCCGGCATCGATGATGCTCTCAAACTGACCCAAAAAGCCGGTTTCGCGGTACTGATCAATCAGACTGTTAGACTACCTTCCGGCGTGACCATCAGCGGAGTTCACGATCCAGCCGCCGAAAAAATGGGGCTCACAATACCTCGTACTGAACATGAACTTGTGGCAACGCTTCCCGCAGCGCCATTTAACATTCTGCTCAAGCATCGTCCGCTCCTGCAACACGATAGTGACGGAAAAATCGATCTGCAACTTTCAGGACATACTCACAAGGGGCAGCTAATCCCGTTTTACCCGTTGACCTGGCTCAAGTTTCCCATACATTCGGGAACAACAAAAACTGAAAAAGGGACCACAATCCATGTTTCAAGGGGAACCGGAACCTGGGGACCCCCCATGCGTTTTTTTGCCCCTCCGGAAGTGACGGTTATCGATATTGTTCCGTAACATTCAATAACAAATCAGAGATCCCCTCGCTAATTATCTTGATTTCAATGGGTAACAAACGGAAACTCCTATTCAAGCTGAATCACAACAACTGCTTGCAAGCAGAGGATTTAAAATGAGCGGTGCAACAAAGTTCACCTATAACTCCATCGGCATCCTGCACTCACCATATTCTCGCCGTATTGATGCTCCACATCAAAGCACGGTGACAGAAGGGACTGAAAGCGGAGATGTCGCCGTAGCTACTCTGGAGCTTCACGATTGGCTCGATCCTAAAACAATTCAGGATCTGAACGGTTTCGACAGGATTTGGCTTATATTTTCATTTCATTTGAGTGAAGGGTGGAATAGTCGTGTCAAGCCACCGCGCGGCGGGTCGAAGCGGGGGGTATTAGCCACCAGATCTCCTCATCGACCCAATTCTATCGGTCTATCGGCTGTGGAATTAGTAAGAATCGAAGGTAGAACACTACACCTCAAAGGTGTTGACCTACTGGACGGCACTCCTGTTCTGGATATAAAGCCGTACGTCCCATATGCGGATGCTTTTCCAGAGTCAAAAGCTGGCTGGATTGACGAGCTTGATGCAAAACTGGGGCGTTATTTTGCCCCTGGTCCCAGAAAACCAAGGAGGAAAACAGAATGACTGTCTGGTTAATGTATATCGCTCTTGGGGCGTTTGCCGGGATTCTTGCCGGGATGCTAGGTGTAGGAGGTGGGGTGATTATAGTTCCGGTTCTGACATTCATTTTCACAGCAGAGCATCTACCGGATGCCCATATTCTCCATCTGGCGCTCGGGACTTCTCTTGCAAGCATAATGTTCACTTCTGTTTCCAGCCTGCGGGCTCATCATTTACGAGGCGCAGTCGACTGGTTTGTAGTGCGAAGAATAAGCTTCGGCATTGTTGTCGGAACATTTGCAGGCTCATGGGTAGCAGCACAACTTTCAACACGCTTTTTAAAAGTTTTTTTCGTAGTTTTCCTTTATTACGTTGCTATTCAGATGCTACTCAATATCAAACCAAAACCACATCGGCAACTTCCAGGTTCTGCTGCCATGTTTGGCATTGGCGGTTTTATCGGTGCCATATCCAGCCTTGTAGGGATAGGTGGCGGCAGTATGTCGGTCCCATTTTTGATATGGTGTAATGTTGCTATCCATCGCGCCATAGGAACCTCTGCCGCAATCGGTTTTCCCATCGCCATGGCAGGCGCTGCAGGTTATCTGCTAAACGGTCTCTCCTCAACACTCCCCCGCTATAGCGTTGGATTCATATATCTTCCGGCGTTGTTCGGAGTTGCAGTCGCCAGCATTGTCACAGCGCCACTCGGCGCCAAACTGGCACATACCCTGCCGGTTGATATATTAAAGAAGGTTTTTGCGCTGCTGCTGATTGTGATGGGAAGCAAGATGTTGTTGAGCTTGTGGAGTTAAACGGAGTCAGAATAATTTTGATTAAACATAACGCCCCGGCAGAAGAGTTCTGCAGGGGCGTTATGTTTTGGAATTACTGCTACTTCAGACGATTCGCATACAGTGGAAAGCGCTTCATCATTGCATTAACCCGCACTTTTATTTCCGCAAGTTTTTCATCATTACCAATATTGGCAACCGCTTCAGCGATAAAACCGGCAACCTCTTGCATTTCAGTTTCTTTAAGACCATGGCTGGTGCAGGCTGGTGTACCGACCCTTACACCTGACGTTACGAAGGGTGAACGGGTTTCAAACGGCACTGTGTTTTTGTTAACTGTGATTCCGGCTTTATCCAATGCTTCTTCTGCAGCTTTACCTGTTATCTCTGTTCCAGTGAAATTAATCAGCATAAGATGATTATCAGTTCCTCCACTGGTAAGCTTAAAACCGAGAGATGTCAAACCGGCAGCCAGCGCTTTCGCATTCTTTACGATCTGCTGCTGATAAGACTTGAATTCCGGCTGCAAAGCTTCCTTGAAAGCTACCGCTTTTGCTGCAATGACATGCATGAGCGGTCCCCCCTGGATACCAGGGAATATCTGGGAGTTGACAGTTTTGGCAAACTCCTCACGGCATAAAATCATGCCGCCACGTGGTCCACGCAAGGTTTTATGGGTGGTGGTGGTTACAAATTCCGCATAAGGAATCGGGCTTGGGTGGACTCCAGCAGCAACAAGACCGGCAAAATGAGCCATATCGACCATAACTTTTGCGCCTATCTTGTCCGCGATGCTGCGGAAAGCAGGAAAGTCGATAATACGGGGGTAGGCACTGGCGCCGACCACGATAAGAGTCGGTTTATGCTCCAGAGCCAATCGTTCAACCTCTTCATAATCAATTGTTTCTGTTTCCGGTGAAACACCGTATGGGACGATGTTGAACAGTTTACCGGAAAAATTAACAGGGCTGCCGTGGGTTAGATGCCCGCCATGGGACAGGTTCATCCCAAGTACGGTGTCACCCGGTTTACATGCGGCAAAATAGACAGCCATGTTAGCCTGTGAACCGGAATGTGGCTGTACATTGGCATGTTCTGCGCCAAAAAGTTCTTTGGCTCTATCAATAGCAAGCTGCTCAACAACATCAACCTGGTCACACCCGCCATAGTAGCGCTTACCTGGATACCCTTCAGCGTATTTGTTGGTCATGACAGACCCTTGAGCTTCCATGACCGCTTCCGAAACAAAGTTTTCCGAGGCAATCAGCTCCAGGTTGTATTCCTGGCGTTCAGTTTCATGGCGAATAGCTTCAGCAACCGCCGGATCAAATGTTGATAGAACTGACATTGTGTACTCCTTTAGAAATTATTTTTTTCCTGATAGAAAACAGAAAGCGGGACTCTGAAAGTCCCGCTCAATCCTACGTTGATGAGCTTTGTTGCAATTAACGGTATTTGGCTTCTATTTTTTTAATTTTATCAAGCCGCCCTTGATGCCGACCCCCTTCAAAGGTTGCATCAAGCCAGGTTCCGACAAGATCGCACGCTTTCTGCTCGTCAAGTACCCGACCTCCAAGAACAAGTATATTGGCATTGTTGTGTTCTTTTGCCATGCGCGCCATGAATACATCCGTAACAAGCGCTGCCCGAATACCTGGGACCTTGTTAGCGGCTATTGACATCCCGATCCCGGTTCCGCAAATAAGAATACCAGCTTCAGCGTCACCATTCGATACCATTTCTGCCACTTTTTCGCCAAAATCCGGGTAATCAACTGATGCATCGCTATCAGTCCCAGCATCCTGCAGTGCTACGCCACGGCGTTCGAGATAGCTTTTTAAAGCCGACTTAAGGGTAAGTCCACCATGATCACTTCCTATAATTATCATACGCTGCAATCCACCTAGATTTTTTTAAACAGCAAGGTTGCATTGGTGCCACCAAAACCAAAGTTGTTGCTCATGGCATACTCAATTTTTGCTTCACGCGCTATGTTCGGCACATAGTCAAGATCACATTGAGGATCCGGTTCTGTCAAGTTGATAGTAGGAGGCACAAGACCTTTATCCATCGCCATAAGTGTATAGATCGCTTCTATCCCTCCTGCCGCGCCAAGAAGATGACCTGTCATTGACTTGGTTGAAGAAACCATCATTTTTTTTGCATAATCACCAAATACTGTCTTTATTCCCATGGTTTCATATACATCACCAATCGGAGTTGATGTGCCATGGGCATTTATGTACGCCACCTGTTCAGGATTTACTCCGGCATTCTTGAGCGCCATTTTCATGCAACGTGCTCCACCTTCACCATCAGGCGCCGGTGAAGTCATATGATATGCATCGCCGGTAAGACCGTATCCAACTATCTCGGCATATATTTTAGCGCCGCGAGCTTTGGCTGCTTCATATTCTTCAAGCACAATAATTCCAGAGCCTTCCCCCATGATAAAACCATCACGTCCTTTATCAAAGGGACGCGAAGCGGCAGTAGGGTCGTCATTTCGGTCGGATAGTGCCTTCATGGCGGCAAACCCGCCAATACCGAGTGGAGTTATAACCGATTCGGTTCCACCGGCAATCATGGCATCCGCATCGCCACGTTTGATGATGTGATATGCATCGCCAATTGAATGTGATGAAGTTGCACAAGCAGACACTGACGAGACATTCGGTCCTTTGGCGCCATATTTAATTGAAATTTGTCCAGGCGCCAGATTTATTATCAGCATCGGAATAAAAAATGGAGATATTTTTTTGATGCCACCTTCGTTATAGGCAGTATGATAACGTTCAATAGTCGGAAGTCCACCAAGTCCGGCGCCTACAAGAACACCAACTCTCTCGGCATTTGATTCATCAATCACCAGACCGGAATCTTCCATTGCCAAATGAGCTGCGCCAAGAGCGTACTGGATAAAGAGATCCATTTTTTTGATTTCTTTTTTATCGATAAAATCTTCAGCATTAAACCCTTTGATTTCACCGGCAATCCTGACTGGAAGATCAGATGCATCAAAACGGGTAATCAAAGATATTCCGGACTCACCCTTTATGAGAGCGTCCCAGTTAGCCTGATTGCCTGTCCCCAGTGGCGAAACAACTCCTACACCTGTAACAACAACTCGTCTCATAGTTCATTACTCCCAATACCAATAGACCGTTGACTGCAATATTAGCAGAGCAGAGCGGTTTTGAACTTCATTAAATAACGTAAAAATGAAAAGAGGGGAGAAACTCCCCTCTCCTGCCAATACCTGATATGAGTTTAGTTACCGTGTTCGGTAATGTACTCTATTGCATCGTTTACTGACTGGATTTTTTCAGCATCTTCGTCAGGGATTTCAATATCAAACTCTTCTTCAAGCGCCATTACCAACTCAACAGTATCAAGGGAGTCTGCGCCGAGATCATCCATGAATGATGCTTCAGGCACTACTTGAGCTTCTTCTACTCCAAGCTGTTCTGCAACAATTTCCTTAACCCGTTTAGCGATGTCCGACATGTAAATGTACCTCCGTGTGATTTATAAGCTTGTTCAGCTTTTTTTGATTACTTCGAGAATGTTTTTCTTATTCGTGAAAGCGTCAAATGTCAATGATATTTTGACATACCGTGTTTAAACTACATGCGCATGCCGCCATTAACATCAAGAACATGCCCTGTTATGTAGCTTGACTCCTCACGAGCAAGGAAAACAACTGCATTGGCTATATCATCAACCGAACCAAGACGTTCAAGTGGAATTTGTGACTTTAGCTCCTCACGAGCTTTTTCTGGTAACGCTTCAGTCATATCCGTAATAATAAAACCAGGAGCAACGGCATTGACCGTAACATTGCGTTTAGCCATTTCACGGGCATTTGATTTTGTAAGTCCAATCAACCCGGCTTTGCTGGCGCAATAGTTTGCCTGACCTGGATTTCCCATCTCCCCCACAATCGATGTGATATTAATGATTCTTCCATACCGCTGCTTGCTCATAATTTTAAAAACCGCGCGGGATGTGAGAAAAGCACCTTTCAGATTAATATCCAAAACCGTGTCCCAATCTTCATCTTTCATGCGCATCATAAGACCATCCCGGGTAACTCCAGCATTATTAACCAGAATATCAACCCTTCCATACGCCGCCAAAGCCGCTTCCATAATACGTTCCACATCAGCTGTAACCGAAACATTGGCAACAACTGCCAGAGCCTTTGCACCAGCAGCCTCAATTTCTTGAACGAGTGAATCAAGAGGCGCCTTGGTTGTGCCGACTGCGACAATAGTTGCCCCCTGCTTTGAGAGAGCTGAAGCGATTGCCCTTCCAATACCACGCGATGCGCCTGTTACAACAGCAATTTTTCCTGAAGGCATTATAGACTCCTTGTAAGTAGTAATCAGGAAAACACCTTGATACCGGCGCAGTCCTCGATATTGGCAATGCTTACTTCCTTGTTGATACGCTTGACCAGACCGCTCAAAACCTTGCCTGGTCCAATTTCAACAAATTTTTCAACACCTTCTGCGGTCATGGCGTTCACAGACTGTTCCCACAGTACAGGAGCACAAACCTGCGTCACAAGGAGTGAAGATACTTTAGCAGAATCCATATTCGGCGCTGCCGTAGCATTGGCAACAACCGGCACGCTCATAGCGCCGACGTTTACTCCATTCAGCACATTTGCCAGACGATCGGCAGCTGGTTGCATCAAGGCGCAATGGAATGGAGCGCTGACAGGGAGAAGCATTGCTTTCCTGAAACCACGCGCTTTGGCAATTTCAATGGCACGGGTCACTGCCGTTCTGCTACCAGCTATCACAATCTGACCTGGAGAATTAAAATTGGCTGGGGAGACAACATCTCCTTGAGCAGCCTCCTTGCAAATTGAGTCAAGCTCATCCTTTTCAATTCCAAGCATGGCAGCCATGGTCCCAGTGCCGACCGGAACCGCTTCCTGCATAAAAGTTCCACGAGCGCGAACCGTGCGTACAGCGTCGGCAAAGGATAACGCACCTGAACAGACGAGCGCTGAATACTCACCAAGGGAGTGTCCGGCAAGCAGATCCGGCTTCAATCCTGTTTCCTGCTGGACAACCTTTAGAACCGCAATAGTTGCGGTTAAGATTGCCGGCTGGGTGTTTGCCGTAAGCTTCAGTTCCTCTTCAGTTCCTGAAAAACAGAGAGCGGAGAGTTTCATACCGAGGGCATCATCAGCCTCTTCAAAAATTCGACGGGCAGTTGAAAATGTTTCTGACAACTCTTTACCCATTCCGGAATACTGGGAACCTTGACCAGGAAAAATAAAAGCCGTTTTGCTCATACAAAATCACTCCTTCGTAATTCTTGATACCATTCTAAATCAAAGCCATTTATAGGTTTAAGTATTTGTTGTGTAAGATACATACTGTGAAAGGGGATGGAAATAAAGAAGAAATCGTTTAAAGGATAATGTTTTTTATATTTAAAATTTCGCCAACAGATTAAAGAGCTTGATGGATAGCGTCATTTTTGAGCATCACCATGAATCAGCACAGCATCATTTTCTGATAATTTCTCAACTACATGTTCAGTCACACCGCTTTGCGCATATTCAAATGTAAAACGGATGGCATTTTTGATAGCCTTCACATTTGACCCACCATGACAAATCATGCCGACGCCGTTGATTCCGAGAAGCGGTGCGCCACCGTATTCAGCATAATCCACAATTTTCTTGAAGCGACCAAAAGCGCCACGGACAAAAAGATATCCAAGCTTTGAAACCCAACTCTTAAGGATTTCACGTTTAAGCATTTGACCAGAGGCATCAGCAAGCCCCTCTGAAAGTTTGAGAACAACATTTCCCACAAAACCGTCACACACAACCACATCAACTGTCCCTTTAAAAATATCCCGACCCTCTACATATCCGGAATAATTAATGGAAGTGGCGCGAAGCAGCGCATTGGTCTCACGAGTCAGATCGTTACCCTTGGAATCTTCTTCACCATTTGACAGGAGCCCTACTGAAGGATTTGAAATGCCCATGGCAGACCTGGCATATACTTCTCCCAAAATGGCAAACTGTGCCAGGTGAATCGGCTTGCAATCAACATTACCACCCACATCAAGGACAACTGTTTTCCCCTTTAGTGTAGGAAACACCTGGGCAATAGCAGGACGGTCAATCCCCTTGATCCTCTTAAGTACAAACATTCCGGCTGCCATGGTCGCACCGGAATTGCCGGCGCTGACAGCGGCACAAGCTTTGCCATCCTTGACAAGATCAAAGGCAAGTCGCACTGACGAATTCCGTTTTTTTCTGACAGCATCAGAGGCAGAATCATGCATACCAACAACTTCGCTGGCATGAAAAATATCAATATCCAGCCGTTCTGTATTATGTTTTGCCAATTCAGCTTTCAGAAGTTCCTGATCACCAACCAAGGTAACCGGAATACCAAATTCACGACAAGCAACGACAGCGCCCTCCACTTCAACAGCAGGAGCATTGTCGCCACCCATGGCATCAAGCGCAACTCTCTTCATATTCAACATCTATAAAATGTGACTATTGAGCGTCTGAAAGAGAGATGACTTCTTTACCTTTATATGTGCCGCAGCTTGGGCAAACACGATGCGGAAGCTTTGGGGATTTGCAGTTAGGACAGGTTGATGTGGTAATCGGTGTCAGAAAGTCGTGAGCACGACGCATATTTTTACGTGACTTGGAAGTTTTCTTTTTAGGTACTGCCATGATGTATTCTCCTTTGTTCGTGGTGGGGCTTTTAATGCTCCATCCAATTTATTATTTTGTAACTTTAAAATTTTTCAGGGCGCTGAATGGCGATAAATTACCTTTATCCTTGCATTGACATGGTTCAATTGACAGGTTAACACCACAACCGGGACACAAGCCTTTGCAGGCATCACTGCAAAGAGGTTTTACAGGAATTCCCATTGCCACCTGCATCTCTATTTCATGTTCAACATCAAGTTCATCATCGCTGTACGTTGTAGAAACCAGATCTTCTTCAGTCAACTCAGTTTCATCTTCAGGTGGATCAATCTGCTTATTCTCACTACGATAAATCACCGTAAAACAAGAATTAACCTCACTGTTTACCGTAGTAAGACAACGACTGCATGGAATTGAAAAAGGAACCTTGACTACCCCGGTAGCCTTAAAATGATCAAATTCACGACAGATTGTAACATGCCCAGTCACATTGCCAAGAAAGACGCATTCACCCTTACGCTGCATTTCCACAAGAATTGGAAAGTTTTCAATCGGCTTTGAAACCGGAAACTCATAAGGAATATCTTTAATCGAATCTATTCGTATTGCCATGGTAGCAGCCAGTGAACACAGAATCATCAAATTTTAAAATACAAAGCGTGCAAGTATAAATAAAGCTGCTGTTTTGTCAAGAAATTTGATTATACTGCATATACACGACTCAAAACTACCCCCCATACATAGTCACTTTGCATTTTCACTACATCGCCCATAGCGGGCAGCAAAAGTTCTGAAACCGGCTGCATCAAACCATGAAAGCATCTCCGGGTCAACCCGCCATTCCCAGTTTCCACACGCTTCTCCCGGTATATTCATACGGTGCTCAGCGGCAAGCCCCAAAACATCCTGAAGCGGGAATATCGCCATATCGGCAATAGACATACACGCGGCACGCAACATACCTAATACCGGATTATCATTAATCGTCCCCAGATAATCATTTACATCCTGCTTTTGAGAGTTATTCAGTCCATCATACCAGCCACGAGTCGTGTTATTATCATGAGTTCCGGTGTAGACGACACTCTGTTTACAATGGTTATGAGGAAGATAGGGATTACCTCCGCCGGAACCAAAGGCAAACTGCAGAATTTTCATTCCGGGAAAACCGTATCTATCGCGTAACGCTTCAACTTCAGGTGTGATAACCCCCAGATCCTCTGCTATTAACGGCAAAGCCCCCAATTCAGCCTGAATAGAGTCAAACAAACGAGCTCCGGGCCCCTTAACCCATTTCCCTTTTGCAGCAGTTTTATGCGTTGCCGGGACATGCCAGGCTGCTTCAAAACCACGGAAATGATCAAGCCGCACAATATCAAAATATCGACAAACCGAGCGAAAGCGCTCTCGCCACCAATCATATCCCCGCTGTTCCAGCACCTCCCAATTATAAAGGGGATTTCCCCATAGTTGGCCGGTTTTACTGAAATAATCAGGCGGCACACCGGCTACTTCGGTCGGCGTGCCGTTTTTATCAAGCAGAAACAGCGAACGGTTACACCACACATCTGCAGAATTACGAGCTACAAAAATAGGGATATCGCCAATCAGACCGATTCCATGGGCGTTGGCATATTCCTTGAGCCTTTCCCATTGGCGATAAAACTGCCATTGAATATATTTCTGCACACCGATTTCAGTTCCACATTCAACAGAAAATTTTTCATAGGCTGCAGGAGTAATCAATGAGGCCTGTTTTGGCCAACTCCACCATGGTCTGTTTTTGTATTTTTTCTGTAGTGCAATAAATAAAGCATAATCATGAAGCCAGGGAGTTGTGTCACAAAAATGCCAGAAAGACTCCATACGCTTGGTGTGACCGGTTGCAAAGAACGCTCTGGCAGCTATCTCCAGCGCACGGTTCTTGTACGAATAACAGACATCAAAATCAACACGTCCAGAAGCATTGACCGGATAGGTTTGAATAGGAAGGTCACCTTCAGAAACCAAGGTTTCAAGATCGATCAGGGCATGATTGCCGGCAAAAGCAGAATACGAAGAATAAGGAGAATTGCAGCATGATGGCGGGTTAAGTGGAAGAACCTGCCACCACGAAGCTCCCATGGACTCCAATTGATCAACAAAATTAAACGCATGCTCTCCAAGCGTCCCAACCGGTTCATCCCCGGGCAACGACGTCGGGTGCAACAGGATTCCATATCCTCTTTGCAGCTTCATAAAAACACTCCTCAAACTGTTATCCTAGGGAAATTAAGCACAAAATCATTCAAAACCGCAAATAAAAACATATAACATCCGGAATAATTTTAATGTTTTATTCCAGCAAATGCTCGTTTATACTACACCTCATGTATAATAATGACAACAGACCGCACACTATACCAGAGAGTAATGCAAACCAGCTTGTAAAGCTGGTAATAGAGCTTGCCATTTCCCGACGGACACTTACTACGTATCCCGCAGGACACCCACAGATTGATGATGCATTTAATAAGGTTATACATTCATATCATTTGTTTTTACAAAGTAATCCTGAAACAGATATCGGCATTACAAAAAACGCAATAATCCTCAATGGAAAACCCCTTGAAACATCACAACAAGTTGTTAACGGTTTTGCAAAAATTTTATTTGAACATGGCATCGCTGTTTTAACAATGCGCCCCGGCTTAACCCATCTGGAATTACGAAACTTCATCAATATTCTGGGGCTCAAGCGTGAGCAGATAAACCAGTATGGTGGAATAGAAGCCATGTGGGGAAAATCGGGGATACAGTCGCTTGCCATCAAACCGTTGAACTACAGCCTTTTCGCCGCAAAAGATCAATCAAGCAATTCGAATGACTCTTCAACAGGAATATGGGAGCGCATAACCCGTGAACTACTTGCAGGCAATGCCGCAGCGCATTACGATTCAAACACTGTTGAAATGCCGGAAGAGCTTGATCCTGAAATACTTGCTGAAATACTGAACGCAAACCCGGATACAACTGACGGCAACGTAATAAACTCATTTGTTCACCATTCTGTTATGGTTGATGCCGCTCGTAACGGGTCACTCCCCTGTGAAAAAATTGCGGCTTTTGTTGCCAGACTCAATCCCGGCCTGCGCCAACAATTTATTGAAAGCTCACAGACTCTTGTAGACTCAAGGGGAGAGCCGCTGACTGAAGCCATTTTATCCTCAATGCCCGGCGAGGCATTGATTGAAACATTTGAAGAGTTTAGCAACAATAGACAGCTGATTTCACCGGTTATAATGTCTCTGATTGCCAGGTTATCAGGACATTCTGACCAAAGTGTAATAGCTTCAAAGGTTCAGGAAAATGAACTGCATTCAAAAATGCGGCTTCTTTTACAAGAGCATCCTTCGGAAGAGTTTGTCCCGGATGACTATCAGCAAAAACTTAATTTTATTATAGCCAATAACCAGTTGCCACAGATTCAAACACCTGAACTGGAAGATTTGTTGCAAACCATAGATCCGGTTCAAGTAGAGGTAAATATCAGCGACATCATATTTTTGCTTCTTTCCGAAGGATGTGAATCGTCTGAAGAGCGTGATCTGCTTATACAAAACCTGGGGGAAATGTTTGAATACAGTTTAAAAACAGGGGATTACCAAAAAGTATTACAGCAGCTTGAAAATCTGAATAATGAGTTGCTACCTGCCAATATCCGCTATTACTTACGGGAGTATTATTGTCAACGGAAGTTTCTTGATGAAATCATCAACGGCCTCAAAACATGGGGAAAACCTCGTTACCATGACATTCAGAGCATGATAACGATTATTGGAATTTCTTTTATTGAACCGTTACTGGATGCGCTGGCGACTGAAGATTCATTGTCACTTCGACGGTTTATTATGGACCGACTTGTCGAAATGGGATCAAAAACCCATACACCAATTGCCAGCCGGCTTGATGATAACCGCTGGTTTGTTCTCCGCAACCTGATTGTAATTCTCAAAGCACATGAGGATCCGGCTGTCATTCCGATGCTACGCCCCCTCTCCCGCCATCCAAATCAAAAAGTTCGCCAGGAAGCGATTGGAGCACTGATATCCCATAACGATCACAGCGCCGAACAGCAACTAATCCACGACCTTGACAGCAATGACCATCAGACTTTACTCTCGGCCGTACATCTTTCAGAAAAAAGCAGTTCTGTGGAGATCGGGAAAAAGCTGCTACAGCTTTTAACAAAGCTTGGCTGGACCCACGATGAAGTTGATATCAAAATATCCGTAATCCATTCTCTTGGCGAACAGCACCTTTCCGACTCAATACCGGAACTTGCCAAAATTCTTGGATCTTCAAGCTTTTTCCATGGCAAAGCGCTTCAGCAGGTCAAGATGCACATTATAAAATCACTGGAGAACTACAATCCGGCATTTGTCATGCCGATTTTTGAACGTCTAAGCACCGAAAACAACCAATCTGGCATACAGGCACGAAAATCCCTTCTAGTCCTGAAAAGTAGAGAGAAGATAAAAAATGAACACTAATGAATGCATTCATGATTTTATCCGTTCCCTGCTTTCGGCGATAGCAAATGCCTCGCTCTATTCACAGAATCACCCACAGGTAGTAAAACTTATTGATGCAACCCATTCCTGTGCAAACATTCTTTTTGAAAAATCACCAAAACTGATAATCGTACTAGCAGACGGTGAGCTGATTATTAACGGGCAGCCTCAGGAAAACTCTCTGTTTTTCAACCGGTTTTCAGAGATTCTGGAAAAGAGCCGGGTCAGTCATCTTACATTAGACAATGGACTTTCCAAAGAAGACTTAGTAACTCTCGTGTCAGCTCTTGCCACAAGTGGTGTGAAAATACTTTCTAAATCAGAGCACATTCAAGCAGGAGAAGTTGCTATACAGTTAAACAATGTTTCCGGTACTGAACGGCCAGACAGCACATCCAAGCATGAAACCTCTAGAATGCTGCAAGAAATGCCGGAAAAAGAACGCAGTCGTTTCCTAGAACTATACAATGCTGTAAAACAACGCAAAAAACTAAAAATAAATGGTATCGCTGAAATAGTAACCGGTTTCGTGGATGCCTTCCAGCAACAGGGAGATGCCCTCCTGACCATGGCATCACTAAAACAGGCCGATGAATACACTTTTACCCACTCTACCAATGTCTGCATACTTACTATTGCACAGGCAACCGCTCTTGGCATTGAAGGCCAGATGTTACGTGATTTCGGGATAGCTGCTATGTTGCACGACATTGGCAAACTGTTTATTCCGGAAGAAATTGTCACAAAAAAAGGAGCTCTTACAAAAGAAGAATTTGATATTATGAGGCAGCACCCGGTTCTCGGTGCCAGACATCTTCTGAACACACCAGGCATACCAAGGCTCGCCATTACAGCAGCCTACGAGCACCACCTCAAGTTCAATCTTTCTGGCTATCCAACAGTTTCGAATACCTGGCGGCCAAACCTCTGCAGCCAGATGACAATGATTTCAGATTTTTTTGACGCACTGCGCACACGCCGTTCATACAGAGAACCGGTAGATTTGCAGTCCATCGCATCCATGATGCTGGAAATGAGTGGTAAGGATTTTCATCCGGTACTAACAAAAAACTTTCTACTTATTCTTTCCAGATTAATTTCAAAAAATTGAACATTTTAAAAGCATAAATTCTGGAGTTCACATACTAATGAGCACGTCTACAAAACAGCTAAAAACCGGCTACACAACAGGGTCCTGTGCTGCTGCAGCATCTCGTGGCGCCGCACTTATGCTTAAAACAGGTCAGATAATTAATACCGTGACCATAACTCTTCCGGATGGGAGCAACGCCGACTTTGAATTACATGGACAACAGTTATCCAATAACTCTGCCTCCTGCTTTGTTATCAAAGATGCTGGCGATGATCCTGACATAACAAACGGATCTCATATTTATTCTTTAGTATCATATAATTACGATGCAAAACATACAGTAACAATTGAAGGTGGCATTGGAATTGGGAAAGTCACAAAACCAGGGTTGGCAATTCCTGTGGGGGAATATGCAATCAATCCTGTCCCTCGCAAAATGATTAACGAAGCAGTTAAAAATTGTATCCCCACTGCAGCCTCACTGAACGTAACCATTTCAATTCCGAACGGAGAAGAGTTGGCAAAAAAAACTCTAAACAGCCGGCTCGGGATTATAGGTGGGCTCTCCATCCTCGGTACAACCGGCATTGTCCGCCCTATTTCAGCAAAAGCGTGGACTGACACCATCGACGCTGCCCTTGACGTGGCAAAGGCATGCCATTCGGAAACTGTTCTGCTCTCAACAGGCAGGACAAGTGAGTCTGCAGCCCAGAATTATACTGAAATTCCGGTCATAAAGGAGGAGGGGTGCATAATGATGGGAGACCATGTTGCGCATACTCTCCGTGCATGTATGTTGCGTGGGTTTGAGAAACCATTGATTTCCTGCCAGTTTGCCAAACTGTTCAAAATAGCGTGTGGCTATGAGAATACACACGCAGCAGCTTCGGAACTTGATTTAGCAAATTTTGAGCAATGGGGAAGAGAGAGCAATCTCCCGGAAAGCATCATCACTACCATCAAAAATGCCAATACAGCACGGGAAATAATTGTGCAACATAGCTTTGACATACGACTGACAAAACTGGTTTCCAGACATGCACTGATTTCAGCCCAAAAGCACGCCCCGGGAATAAAACCTGTTTTTTTACTTGCCGATTATAATGCAAACATCATTTTCAGATCGTAACAGCTGTTTTTTTGATATTCAAACTCCATTTTTTCTCCCCTGAAAGCTAATTTTATGCTAGTCTGCGCCTTTATTTCAGGAACGACGATAACTCCAGTTTCAAATTAATTGAACCATTTAAGGAACTTTTATTTGGAATTGGCATAAGGAGGTTCACATGCCGCAATTTTATGAAGGTTCACTTGATGCCAAAGGGCACACCTACGGTATTATTGTCAGCCGTTTCAACAGTTTTATAACAGAAAGGCTTCTGGAAGGAGCAATTGACGCCATCATCCGCCACGGTGGAAATGATGCCGACATCCACGTTGCCCGCGTTCCGGGCGCATACGAAATACCGCTGGCTGCCAAAAAAATGGCTTCTACCGGTCGTTTTGATGCAGTTATATGCCTAGGGGCTGTTATTCGCGGTTCAACACCGCATTTTGATTATGTTGCTGCGGAAGTATCAAAGGGGGTTGCCTCGGTTTCCCTGGAAAGCGGCGTGCCGGTCGCTTTTGGCGTATTGACAACCGACAGCATAGAACAGGCTGTAGAACGAGCCGGAACAAAAGCTGGAAACAAAGGTTTCGATGCAGCCATGACTGCCATTGAAACAATCAACCTTTTAAAGGCGCTTAAATAATGGGGTTACGACGAGAATCACGGGAACTTGCTTTGCAGCTGCTGTACGCCATTGATGCCAATCCAGGTTATACAACCAGGGAAACCTTGCAGACATTCCGCGAAGAACAGACCGATGTATTGCATAGAGTAAGGGAATTTGCCGAGACATTGGTGTCAGGTGTTCAGGAACATAAGAGTGAAATTGATTCCGCCATCAAGGCACGCTCAAAAAACTGGTCACTTTCCAGAATGCCACGTGTGGACTTGAATGTAATGAGACTCGCTGTCTTTGAGCTCATGTACAGGCACGACATCCCTAAAAAAGTAACCATCAATGAAGCTATTGAAATTGCCCGTAAATTCGGGGACAAAGAGTCTCCCGCCTTTATCAATGGGATTCTTGATGAAATTGAAGAGTGTGAAAAAAATCAACCGGCAGGTGAAGAGTAATGAATGATATCAAAATTGGATTAATCGGTTTTGGCAACATCGGAGCCGGCGTTGTAAAACTATTACAGAAAAATGCTGATATAATAAGAAGTAAAGTAGGAACCGGAATCATTCTTTCAAAAATAGCAGATCTTGACATCACAACGGATCGAGGTGTCACCGTACCTCCAGGTGTGCTGACAACCAATGTGAATGATATTTTCAATGACCCTGAAATAACAACTGTCATAGAACTGGTAGGCGGGTATGAGCCTGCAAAAAGCTTCGTATTAAAAGCAATTGAGGCCGGAAAGCATATCGTGACTGCAAATAAGGCGCTACTTGCACTCCACGGTCAGGAAATTTACGAAGCTGCCGCCCGCAAAGGGGTTGAAGTACAGTTTGAAGCATCTGTCGGCGGCGGGATACCTGTTCTGACAGCCATCAAGGGGAATATGGCGGCAAACCGTTTCGGCTCTGTTTTCGGTATAATGAACGGTACCTGCAACTATATATTGACCCGCATGACCCAGGAAGGTGCAGATTTTACTGACGTTCTTTCAGATGCCACACGCCTCGGCTATGCTGAACCTGACCCGACCTTCGACATTGAAGGGATCGATACCGCCCACAAACTTGCGGTTCTGGTTTCCCTCTGCTTTGGCACTCGTATTGATTTCAAAAATATCTATACCGAGGGAATAACCCAAATAAGCGGTCTGGACGTAAAATTTGCAAAAGAATTCGGATATCGCATAAAACTTCTGGCAATCGGCAAACTCACGGAAGACGGTCAGGTTGAGGCGCGCGTTCATCCGACCATGATTCCTCTCCACAATCCGCTGGCAGATGTTAACGGAGTTTTCAACGCAATCCGCCTGACAGGAGATTTTGTCGGTCCGGTCATGTTCTACGGTCGCGGAGCGGGTCAAAATCCGACCGCCAGCGCAATAGTCGGTGATTTGATCGGACTTGCCCGCACAATGCAGGCTGGCGCAGGGAGAAGAATTGCGCCACTCGGTTTTCTTGATGAGCAGATCAAAAATTTACCGATTAAAAGCATGGACGATATTGTCAGCAACTATATGCTTCGATTCAGCGCACTTGACAAGCCGGGCGTGCTTGCGTCTATTTCCAGCTCCCTCGGAAATCACGGCATAAGCATTGAGTCCATGGTTCAAACCGCCCATCAACAATCTGACAATTCTCCTGTTCCAATCGTCATCAAAACCCATGAAGCAAGAGAAGGTTCTATCCAGGCGGCATTGAAAGAGATAGACCAGTTGTCGATCATCTGTGAAAAGACCGTTTTTATCCGAATTGAAGACAACCTGGAATAGCCCCCCAATTTACGAACAATGAATTCATTTTTCAAGGAGCATTATCCATGAATACCAAAATTCTTCTGACTGAAGAGCAAATCCCCAGACAGTGGTATAACATAATACCGGATATGCCTGGCGCACTGTTTCCGGTTATCAATCCACAGACGATGCAACCGGTGACACCGGATGATATGCTGGCAATTTTCCCCATGTCACTCATAGAACAGGAAATGTCAAACCAACGCTGGATTGATATTCCTGACGCAGTACGAGATATTTACAAACTATGGAGACCATCTCCTCTCTTCCGCGCCCGCCGTCTTGAACAGGCGCTCGGCACCCCGGCAAAAATTTATTATAAATATGAAGGTGTCTCGCCAGCCGGTTCCCATAAGCCAAATTCTGCAATCCCGCAGGCATACTACAACAAGCAGGCCGGCATTCGTCGTCTGGCAACCGAAACCGGCGCCGGACAGTGGGGGAGTTCTCTTGCACTTGCGTGTAGTATGTTCGGACTTGAATGTACGGTTTACATGGTAAAGATTTCCTGTACACAAAAACCGTACCGCAAAAGCATGATGCAATTGTGGGGCGCAAACGTAATCCCTTCCCCTTCTGAATTCACCAATTCAGGGCGTTCAATTCTGGCACACGATCCTGAAAATCTGGGAAGCCTTGGAATTGCAATTTCTGAAGCAGTTGAGGATGCAGCAACTCATGCCGATACAAACTATGCCCTTGGAAGCGTTCTGAACCATGTCTGCCTACACCAGACAATTATTGGGCAGGAAGCGCAGGCACAGATGAAAATTGCCGGTGATTATCCGGATGTTGTCATTGCCTGCTGTGGCGGCGGCTCTAACTTTGCCGGGCTAACCTTCCCGTTCATTGCCGACCGTGCCAATGGCAAACAGGTACGCTGCCTGGCAGTCGAGCCTGCATCATGTCCAACACTTACCAAAGGTGTATATGCATTTGATTATGGCGATACCGCAAAGGTTGCCCCAATAACCATGATGTACACATTGGGGCATGACTTTATGCCGCCTGGGATTCATGCGGGCGGTTTGCGTTACCACGGCGAATCACCGCTGGTGTCACAACTGTACCATGCAGGAGAAATCGAGGCAAAATCTTACAAGCAGAATTCCTGTTTTGAAGGAGCGGTGCTTTTTGCACGGAGTGAAGGAATTGTACCTGCTCCTGAATCGTCACACGCGGTTCGGGCAGCCATTGACGAAGCAGTGCTGGCAAAGGAAGAGGGAAAAGAGCGAACTATTCTGTTTGGGCTTTCCGGTCATGGACAGCTCGATATGGGCGCATATGATGCCTACCTGTCAGGGGGGCTGGAAGATTATGAATACCCAAGCGACATGGTTAAAGCGGCCTTGGAACGATTGCCGAAAGTACAACTATAACAGGATGGCGCGCGTAAAGATCTGTGGCATAACTTGCCTTGATGATGCCCTGATGACTGTCGAAGCCGGAGCTGATGCTCTCGGCTTCGTCTTCTTTGAACGTTCACCACGCTACATTTCTCCAGACAACGCAGCGACCATTATCAGTCAATTGCCACCGTTCGTTCAAACTGTAGGACTGTTTGTCAATGAAATTGCCACGACGGTTAACAGCATAGCCGATCACTGTCACTTGGATATTGTCCAGCTTCATGGCGAAGAAAGTCCTGAATATTGTGCTTCCATAAACCGTCGCATAATCAAGGCGTTTCGGGTCAAAGATATATCCACCCTTCTTGAAATGAAAAAATATGACGTCGCCGGTTATCTGCTGGACGCATGGTCTCCCACTGCCCACGGCGGTACAGGCGAAACCTTCAACTGGGAGATTGCTGCATCTGCATCGTCAGATAACAATCGTATTATCCTTGCAGGCGGCTTGACAGCTGAAAACATCAGCTTGGCAATACAAACCGTCAAACCATACGCTGTTGATGTTTCAAGCGGCGTGGAACGTGCGCCTGGCAAAAAAGATATTCAAAAAATGAAATCATTTATTCATAACGCAAAGGGAGCTACACGGTGAACTATCCAGATCATAAAGGACATTTTGGAGCTTTTGGCGGACGCTATGTCCCTGAAACACTCATGCCTGCGCTGCTGGAGCTGGAAAAGGCATACAACCATTACCGTCATGACAAAGAATTCAAACAGGAATTCCAATACTACCTGCGGGAATATGTGGGTCGCCCCAACCCGCTTTATTATGCTGAAAAATTAACTAAAAAACTTGGCGGGGCAAAAATTTACCTTAAGCGGGAAGACCTGAACCATACGGGAGCGCACAAGGTAAACAACACCATTGGTCAGGGGCTACTGGCAAAACGGATGGGTAAAAAAAGAGTTATCGCCGAAACCGGGGCAGGACAGCATGGTGTTGCAACAGCGACCATTGCGGCTCTGTTTGGAATGTCGTGCGAAGTTTTCATGGGAGAAGAGGATACGCGACGCCAGGCATTAAATGTTTTTCGCATGAAGCTGCTGGGGGCGACAGTTACTCCGGTAACGGCCGGAACAGCTACGCTTAAGGATGCAATGAACGAAGCGATGCGTAACTGGGTTACAACTATCAATGAAACCTTTTATGTTATCGGAACAGTTGCCGGACCTCACCCTTACCCGATGATGGTGCGTGACTTCCAGAGCATAATAGGTTTTGAAGCCAAAGAACAGCATCAGAAAAAAGAGGGACGACTGCCAGATTGTGTCGTTGCCTGTGTTGGGGGGGGAAGCAATGCTCTCGGTCTATTCTATCCATTTCTGCATGACAAATCAGTGAAAATGATCGGTGTAGAAGCTGCGGGGTACGGCATCGAAACAGGGAAACATTCGGCGGCGCTCTGCGCAGGTTCACCAGGTATTCTTCACGGCAACAAAACATATCTGCTGCAGGACAGCGATGGGCAGATTATACCGGCACACTCAATTTCCGCAGGGCTTGATTATCCGGGAGTCGGTCCTGAACATTCATGGTTCAAAGATTCAGGACGTGCAGATTATGTATCAATTACCGATGATGAAGCATTGGAAGGGTTCAAGGAATTAACTGTTGAAGAAGGTATTATGCCTGCGCTTGAGTCATCTCACGCCATCGCTTATACCATTAAACTGGCGCCGACCATGCCAAAGGATTCAACTATTGTTGTATGTCTTTCAGGGCGAGGAGATAAAGATATTCATACAGTTGCAGACGCGCTTGGATTCAAGTTTTAGGTTCTATTTCCATAACCTCTGCTATAGCTGTTTCCAGTTCATTTTTTGTAAACGGCTTCGACATAAATCCCATCGCTCCGAGATGATGCAATTCTTCCCAGTTGCCGTCCCGATTGAACCCGGATGCGACGATAAAGCAACATTCTTTCTGTAAATTTGTTCTTCCCTCATTGGGTTTCGCTTTTTGATTGCATTGTGAGATAAGCTCGACTGGTTTCCCACTCCTCTGATATTTCCATCAATACGGCACTG
>Ga0172367_10002910_pt1 | contig 22907 bp, 20 predicted proteins | sample Lak10m_FD_114542 | JGI IMG/M metagenome (GOLD analysis project Ga0172367, IMG submission 114542) | Freshwater microbial communities from Kabuno Bay, South-Kivu, Congo - kab_022012_10m | ecosystem: Environmental > Aquatic > Freshwater > Lake | place: Democratic Republic of the Congo: South-Kivu... | reverse complement strand
GTCTTGAGCGCCGCACGTGAAGCGGCACAGGCGATGCGCGATCGTGCCGCTGAATCGGCCGAGCAGATCGTGCGCGAGGCCACCCGTGAAGCGGCGCGAATGCTGGAGGAGTCGACGCTCGAGGCGTCACGCCGGCGCACCGATGTGTCGAGCGAAGCCGAGCAAGAAATCGAACTCGCCAAACAGCAGGGCCGCGAGATGGTCGCCGAAGTTCGCGCCTATCGCGAGCGCGTGCTCGCCGACCTCGCCAAGCGCACCGAGGAAGCCCGCCGCGAACTCGAGCGTCTCGTGCACGAACGCGAACGCCTGCTCGGCGCCTTCGAACGCGCGCGCCACGCAGCCACCGATGTGGTCGGCGACTTGAACGAGTTCGACCAGGCAATTCGCGAGACCGGAATCGTGCCGCCACTCGTGCCTCCCGATGCTCCGCCGCCGCCGCGACCGACGCGCCGCAGCGACACGCCGATTTTCGATGCCAAGCAATATGAGGACGAACTCGGGGCTGCCCACCAGGAAGGACAAGTTGCGGTCGAGCAGCAAGTCGGCGATCCTGCACACGGTGATGTTGCACACGGTGATGTTGCACACGGTGACGTGGTGCTCAGTGATGTCGATAGGGCATCGGTCACCGTTGCCGGGGCGAATGAAGAAGAGAAGCCAGCGATGAGAGCGGGGGCGACGCCGACGGCGCCGACACCGCAGATCACTTCGACACCGACGCCACCGTTAGAGCCAGACACGAAGGTCGATACGGGTACGGCAGCACCTCTCGAACCACCCGCGCAGGACGAGGCTGCGATGGCCCCGGTCGTGAACATCTTCGATCGGCGTCGAAAGAAGTCAGTCGCTGCTGAAACGCCGACGTCGGTCACCCCAGTGCGAATGACATCCGAACACCCGGTGTTCGAGCGCATTGAGGGGCAACCCGACGAGGCGCCGACTGTCGATGCCGAGCGCGACGCCGAAACTTCGGACGCCAACGACCAGACCGCCGAATCCCGCGCGCGCTCGTCGCAGGTTGACGACATCTTTGCCCGGCTACGCACGTCGAGCACGCAGCGCGTGGCAAAGGAAGCCAAGCAGGATCTCGAAACTTCGCCTGCGAAGAAGTCGAAGAAGAAAACGTCGACGCCCGACGATACCACCGCACCGAGTGGCGCGCAATCGACGAAGGGCGCTCCGACGCGCAAGGCCCTGCGCCCAACCGAGGTCGACCCTGGCGTGTTCCGCCATCGCGACGAAGCAATCAGCGCCGTACTCGACTCCATTACTCGCATGCTGAAGCGCGTGTTGGCCGACGACGAGAATGCAATACTCACTCATGTCGGCGGCAAGCGCACGAGCCTCGCGCCGGCCGACATGCTGCCGAACGAGTCCGAGCAGGCGGGTCGTCATGCACACGCGGTGCGCGACAGCGTGACGAGCATTGCAGTCGAAGCCGCGCGATCGATCACCGACTCTCGGCGCTCGGATCTGCGTATGACCATCGGCAACGACGCGTTGATTGACGCAGTTGCTGAGTTGCTAGCACGCGACTTCATTCGGCCGATGCACGAACGCATCGCTGTTGCCGTCGAGTCGGCGGCAGGCGAGCGCGATGCCACCATGAACCGCGTGCGGGCGGTGTTCGGTGAGTGGCGATCACAGCGCGCCGGGATCACCGCCGCAGATATTGCGCACCTTGCGTACGCGCGAGGGCTCTTCATGGCCTGTGATGCACAAGGTCACGTGTGTTGGGCCGTCGATCCGAGCGGTCCGCCGTGCGCCGACGCCGAAGACAACGCACTCGCCGGTGCCCAACGTCATGGCGTGGCGTTCCCGACAGGACATGCACATCCAATTGCACATGCCGGATGTCGCTGTCTCGTCGTTCCGCTCGACAAGTAGCATTCCGCGTCATGCGAATCCCTGGAGATTTGCCGCGTCGTCCCGCGTTTGGCGGCGGTGGGTTCACGTTCGGTCGTCCGCGGCGCAGTCGAGTCGTGCTCTCGGTGGTGCTCTTTGCCATCGTGCTCGTCTTCGTATCGGCGAGAAGTGTGGCGTCTTTCTACATCGACGTGTTGTGGCACCAGTCGGTCGGCCGCACCGACGTGTTCTGGGGAATCCTCTTCTCGCGCCTCGGGCTTGCCACTGCGTTCACCGCGCTGTTCGCGGTCATGCTCGCGCTCAACATGTGGATTGCCGACCGCCTGCGACCCGAAATGGTGCCGGCGGCGCCGCAAGAGCGCGCACTCGCCGGCTACCGCAGTCTTTCTTCTCGGCGGGCGTGGACTCTGCGCGTCATCGTGGCGGTCGTGCTCGGCTTTCTCGTCGGCTCGCCCGCTGCTGCGCAGTGGCAGGACTGGACACTCTTTCGCAACACGGTGAGCTTCGGCACCAAAGACCCGCTCTTTGGTCAAGACGTCAGCTTCTACGTGATGCGCTTGCCGTTCATTCAATTCGTCGTCGACTGGGCGTTTGCCTCGCTCGTCCTCGTCACGCTCGTGACCGCCGGAATCCATGCGCTCAACGGCGGCATCCGCCTGCAGATCCAAGGCCGCAAGGTGACGCCGCTCGCCAAAGTGCACCTGAGCGTGTTGTTCGCGGCGCTGTCGATCGTGCGCGCCGTCGACTACTGGTATTCGCGATACGACCTCACGCGCTCGTCGCGCGGCGTGGTGCAGGGCGCCACCTACACCGACGTGACAGCGCAGCTGCCGGCGACGCAGCTCATGATCTTGGTATCGCTCGCGGTCGCGGTGTTGTTCCTCGCCAATTTCCGCCAGCGCGGGTGGCGCTTGCCGGTGCTCGCCACCGTGTTGTGGATCGTCATCGCGGTCACGGCGGGTGGCGTATATCCGGCCGTCGTGCAGCGCTTCATCGTGCAACCCAACGTGAGCACGCGAGAACTTCCATACATTGACCGCAACATCGAAGCGACGCGGGCGGCGATGGGTCTCGACGATGTCACTCGTAGCACGCTCGAGTTGCAGCCGCTGACGGCTTCAAATCTCAACTCTGATCCTGCACCGCTTCGCAACGTGCGTCAGCTCGACCCGTTCCAGATGCGCGACCGGTTCATCCTCGACGAAGGGCAGACGTCGTTCTACGCGGTGCGCGATCTCGACGTCGACCGCTACGAAATCAACGGCCGCTCGCAACAGGTGATGGTGTCGGCGCGTGAATTGAACTCTGCCGGTATCCCGAACCGCACGTGGGTATCGCGCCACCTGCTCTACACGCACGGTTGTGGCGTCATCGCCGCGCCCGCCAGCCGCACGACGAGTGACGGGCGCCCGGTGTACGTCGATCTCGGTGTCACACGTCCCGAGTTGTATTTCGGCGAAGGCATCGACCAGTACGCGTTGGTGAACACCGAGCAGACCGAGCAGCCGTGTACCGATTCGCCGACCAAGCAGCCGACGACGGGCGGCGTACAACTGTCGTCCGCACTGCGTCGTGTCGCGTATGCGGTCGAGTACAACGAGTACAACTTGTTCGGCTCGGGTCTCATCACGTCGCAGTCGCGCATCATCCACGATCGCAACGTGACCGAGCGCGTCGCTCGCCTCGCGCCGTTCTTGCGTTACGACGCCGACCCGTATCCGGTGGTGGAGGACGGCCGCGTGCTGTGGGTGCTCGACGCCTACACCATCAGCGACCGTTATCCGTACGCACAAGAGGCGAACGTCGATCAACTTACGCCGGGAGGTGGACTCAACACCGCATTCAACTACGTGCGCAACAGCGTGAAGGCCGTCGTCGATGCGTTCACCGGCGAAGTGAAGTTCTATGTGGTGGACTCCGACGATCCGATCATCGCGGCGTGGGGTAAGGCGTTCCCCGACTTGTTCACCGACGTGAGCGAAGCATCGACGTCGCTCATCGGGCACTTCCGTTACCCAGAAGATCTCTTCCGTGTGCAGACCAATGTGTATGGCCGCTATCAGTTCGATGATGCAACGCTGTTCTTCAATCGTGACGCGGCGTGGAGCGTTGCGCAGGCACCACCGACCGAGCCCGAGTCGGTGTCAGGTGTCGTCGGTGGAGCAGGTATTGGCGGAGTCGAGAGCATCGACGTGCGCGACGCGAGCGTGCTGCGCTTCGAGCCGTACTACACGATGTTCCACGGCGGCGACGGCCTCAGTGAGCCGACGTTCTCGATGCTGCGCCCGTTCGTGCCGTTCTCGGCGGACAATGCGCGCAAGGAACTGCGGGCGTTGATGGTGGTGTCGAGCGATCCGAAGTCATACGGAAAAATCCAGGTCTTCGAACTCGGCGACCCGCTGCCCGAGGGCCCGGCCACGGTGGCAGCCGAGTTCGGCAGCGACCCGGTGATCGCGCAGCAAATCACCCTGCTCGACCAGCGCGGCTCGCGCGTGATCTTTGGCGACCTGCAGGTGGTGCCGGTGCAGCGCGGTCTCATGTACGTGCGCCCGCTCTTCGTACGGCCCGATGACCCGTCGGCGAAGCAGATTTTCGTGCGCAAGTTTCTCGTGTCCTACGACAATCGCGTCGTAATGACCGACAGCCTGACCGAAGGCGTGTCGCGGTTGATTCCCGGTTTCGCCACCGATCTCGGTGAGCGCGTGAACGACGGTTCTACACCGCCGGCCGAGGATGGGAGCGGCGCATCAGGTGGCACATCGGGTGGAACGGCGGGAGGTACCGCGACCACCACCACGCTGCCCGCGCAGGACACCTCGAACCTCAGTGCAGTCGAGTTGCTCGCGCGCGCCGATGCACTGTTCGACGAAGCGAATGCCGCGTTGGCAGAGAACCCGCCCGACTTTGCGACGTACCAGACCAAGCTCGCGCAAGCACGCGACTTGTTGCGTCAGGCGATCACTCTCGTCGGCGGCTGACCTTCCGTGCGCGAAAAATCGCGGTGATGTTCAGCCGCGCGAGCGCCGCAGCAATTCGGCGAGTTCGGCCAGGTCTTGACGCAGCGTGATGGCATAGCGCGCTTGCTCGCTGGCTATTCGCACCTGGTTCGCACGCAACTGGCTGACCGTCTCAGCACTCACCGCATCCGCGGTGTTTGCGAGACGTTCGATTTCGGAGTCCAACTCGTGCAACTGGTTGGTGATGGCAGTGGTCATGTGCGTGACGCGTGCATCGACGCCTGAGAGTCGCTCGTCGAGTTCGCGTAGACGGTCTCGCATCCCGCCGACTTCGCTTGCACTCCGAGCGAACTCCTCGCGTAGCGTGGCGAGCTCACCTTGCATACCGCGCACGAGCGCTGCGAGCTCCTTTTCTTTGCGTCGGAACATCACGCTGCTCGCCGCTCGCGAGTGCCTGTGGTTCGTGTAATGCGCGCGCCTGTGGTTCGTCGCTCTCCAGGGCGCTCGGTCTCGTGAGCCAGGTAGGCTGTGGGTACCCGACGCGGGGTAGAGCAGTCCGGTAGCTCGTCAGGCTCATAACCTGAAGGTCGAAGGTTCAAATCCTTCCCCCGCCACCAACCAAGCCGGCAATGTGCGTCGCGCGAACGATGTTCCGACTTCACGACGATCGTCTGCGCTGGTCCTGCGGCAGCATTCGCCGACGGTGCCAACGCACCCGAAACGGCGTCACCGCCAGGCGTGACGCGAGCCCGATTAGAGCGGTGAAGATCAGCGCCCGTACGAACACCGACAGCGAGCTCAACGCCGGGCCGAGCGCGATGGTGAATCCGAGCGCGACCGGATAGATCCATGCGACTTCGGAGAGAAAACTCCCGAACTTGGTGCGGTGCGGTGCCACCAGCGTCTGCGCGCTGAAGAACTCCTCGTCGCCGGCCGTCACCGTGACACGCTCCGACTTCACGAGGTCGTCCGACTTGGCGAGCATCGTGTTGCGCTCGGCGGAGCGCTCCCACTGTCGCAGATGGATCGCGTCGATGAAGCGGAAGATGAGGTGGTATTCGTCGGATTCTTTGCCGGGGTGCAGCGTGGTGGCACCCAGGCAGCCGGGAAAAGCGCGGACAGTTTTGACCATTTCTTCCGACCACGAGGTGAACTCGGCTGAACGCCCCGGCTTGACGGTGCGTGCGATGGTGACCGTGACGCTGCCCGGTGCGATGCGCGGCAGTTTCTCCGTATCGAACGGGCCGGTGAGTTCGGACACAAAAACACGGTAGTTGTTGCCAACAGGGCGACAGGCGACCACTCGTAGAATGTCGTGTATCGGGTGTCGGCTCGCCGCACCTCGCACCACGACATGAGCGCCTCGATCCTCGACACCGGTGTGAAGGTGGTGCGCAATGTCGGCGGATTCACCATCGGTCGCGGGTCGCTTGACCGTCTGCCAGAGTTCGTCGAAGCGCGGCGTCGAGCTGCGGCTAGCGATGGCAACGGCAACAGCAAGGTCGTGTACCTCGTCGACGGTTTCTTTCGTGGCCGCCCTGACATCGTGGCACGTCTGCATGCGCGCAGTGACGACATCGTGCGGTTCGTCGACGTGGTCGACGAGCCGACGACCGACGGCATTGACGCGCTGACGAGCGAGATTCGTCGTGCGGCGGGGGCGCTTCCGGCGACCATCGTGGGCGTCGGCGGCGGCACGACGATGGACACCGCGAAAGCAATCGCCAACTTGCTCACCAACGGCGGAAACGCTGCGGAGTATCAAGGATGGGACTTGGTCAAGATGCCCGGCGTCCACAAGATTGCCGTGCCCACGATTTCGGGCACGGGTTCCGAGGCCACCCGCACGTGTGTGATGACGAACACCAAGACTGGTCTCAAGCTCGGCATGAACAGTGACTTCACGGTGTTCGACCAGATGGTGCTCGACCCCGATCTCACCGCCACTGTGCCGCGCAATCAGTACTTCTACACCGGTATGGACGCCTACATCCACTGTGTCGAGGCGCTCGCCGGCTCGTATCGAAATGCAGTAGGCGATGCGTATTCGCGCGAGACAGTGAATCTGTGCCGGCAGGTGTTCCTCTCCGACGACATGATGAACGATGTCGCGCGTGAGCGGCTCATGGTGGCCTCGTATCTCGGCGGTTGTGCCATTGCCACGAGCTATGTCGGCATCGTGCACCCGTTTTCTGCCGGCTTGAGCGTCGTGCTTGGCCTGCACCACTGTGTCGCCAACTGCATCGCGCTCAATGCACTCGGCGAGTTCTATCCGAGCGAGCACGCCGAATTCCGTACGATGCTCGAAAAACAGCGTGTGACGCTGCCGGGTGGGGTGTGCGCCAATCTCAGCGACGACGAATTCGTACGGCTCGTCGCCGCCACTGTGGTGCACGAAAAGCCGCTGACCAATGCTCTTGGCCCCGATTTTCGCAAGGTGCTCACCGAGGACCGTGTGATCGACATTTTTCGGAGGATGTGACCGTGCCCGGTTTCGAGGTGATCGGTACGGAAGAGCAGGCGGAGATTGATGACATTTTCCGACGCGGCGGTGTGCTCTTTCGCCATGGATTCGATGCGCTGAGACACGACTGCTACAAGGTGCGCGACTTCGAGCGGGCGTTCGCCGACTACATGAAGGTGCCGCATGCGCTCGCGGTCACGTCTGGCACTGCCGCATTGCGTGTCGCACTCGCCGTGCTCGACTTGCAGCCTGGTGACGAGATCATCACGCAGAGTTTCACGTTCGTTGCGACCGCTGAAGCGATCATCGAGGCACGAGCCGTTCCCGTGTGCTGCGAAGTGGATGCGACGCTGAATATGGACCCCGCCGATCTCGAGTCGCGCATCACGCCGCGCACCCGAGCGGTGATCGCCGTGCACATGCTCGGCACTCCGGCGAAGTTGCGAGAAATTGCCGACGTCTGCCGACGGCACGATCTGGTGCTCATCGAAGACGCAGCATGGGGATGCGGCGGTTCATTGGATGGCCGCGCGCTCGGCACGTGGGGTCGTATGGGCACGTTCAGTTTTGACTTCGCAAAGACGATGACCACCGGTGAGGGCGGCATGGTCGTGTTTCGTGATCGTCGTGACTACGAGCGCGCCGCGGCGTGGCACGACCACGGGCACGAGAACAATCCGGCCGTGCCGCGCTGGGAAGACACGCGATCGGGCAGCGGCTTCAACTATCGAATGACCGAGCTGCAGGGCGCAGTTGGTATCGCCCAACTTCGCAAGCTTGACGACGTGGTGCGTCGTCAGCGCACGAATCGTGATGCCATGTGGCGCGCCGTCACCGACTTGCCCGGTGTGGTGGCGCGCGAAGTTCCGAGCGGCTCGTACGAAACCGCCGATGCGCTCGTGTTCGAGACGCCCTCCAACTCGATGGCGCGCGAGGTGCGCGGCAAGCTCGTGGCTGCGGGGCTCTCTACAAAGATCCTTCCCGAAGCAGTCACATGGCATTTCGCCGGCACATGGACGCACATGCCCGAGCTTGTCGCGCGACACGGTGATTTGGCCGCGGCGTTTCCCTTAACAAGTGCGCGACTCGCGCGGTGTGTCTCGCTGCCCGTCACGGTGAAGATGGACGAGTCAGCACCGTCGCGCGTGCGAGACGCCCTGCATTCTGTGTTGGCGTGAGGTCAGTCGTAGCCTGAATGTCATGCCGCTGAGCACGTTGGTGTCGGTGATCGTCGCCGCCCACGACGAGGAGCGCTTCATCGGTCGATGCCTCCGCTCGTTGCTGTCGCAGCGCTTTTTGCGGGGAAAGTACGAGATAGTCGTCGTTGACGACGGCAGCACCGACAACACCGCGGCGGTCCTCGACACGTTCGGCAAAGAGATTCGTGTCATTCGTAACGAGCTGAATCTGGGTCTGCCTGCCAGCATCAATAAGGCGATCGTCTCGTGCCGCTCAAAGTTCGTTGTGCGCGTCGACGCCGACGACTATGTGAACGCCGATTTCTTGGACATCCTGTATCTTTTTCTCGCCGAGAATCCGCAATTCGACGCAGCGTCCTGCGACTACCTGCTCGTTGATGACCGCGAGGAAGTACTCGCACGCTGCGACGCGATAAAGCAACCAATCGCGTGCGGAATCATGTTCCGTACGGAGCAGTTGATTGATATTGGTATGTATGACGAATCGTTCCTGCGCCACGAAGACCGCGACCTTCGTTTGCGGTTTATCGACCGGTACACGATTCACCACGTGCCGCTCCCGTTGTATCGCTACCGCCGCCACGAGGACAACATCACCAACGATCGTGTAGCGATGGCACACCACGAGAAGCGTTTGCACGAGAAGCACCGGGGTCGTAGCAAGTGACGAGCGGCGCGCCGAGGAGTCCTGAGATTCTGCTGGGTTCGCGAATCGTCGGTGCCGACAGCGAGCCGTACGTAATCGCCGAGATCGGCGTCAACCACGAAGGTTCGCTCGACTTGGCGAAACGATTAATCGATTTGGCGAAAGAAGGCGGTGCGGATGCCGCAAAGTTCCAGACCTACAAGGCCGACACGCTCGCATCGCGCCACTCACCGGCGTATTGGGACACCTCGAAAGAGCCGACGCTCAGCCAACACGAATTGTTCAAAAAATACGACTCGTTCGAAGAGAAAGAATACGTGGCACTCGCCGACCACTGCCGGAGCGTGGGTATTGACTTCGTCTCGACTCCGTTTGATGACGCTGCAGTCGACATGCTCGCCTCGCTTGTGCCGTTCTTCAAGGTGGCATCAGCCGATTTGACCAATACACCGCTCTTGCGCCGGGTCGCTCGCACGAAGAAGCCTGTCGTGCTCTCCGTCGGTGCGTCGACCGTCGACGAGATCGACTCGGCACTCGGCACGCTGCGCGTTGCGGGGGCAACCGACATCGCACTGCTGCACTGCATCCTCAACTATCCGACTTCGGACGAAAACGCGAATCTGCGCATGCTGCGTGATCTCGCTGTGAGGTATCCGGAGTGCGTGCTGGGATACTCCGACCACACCGTGCCGAAAGAAGGTCTTCCTTCGTTGTTGGCCGCGTGGCTCATGGGTGCGGTGATACTCGAGAAGCACTTCACGCACGACGTCACGCTGCAGGGCAATGACCACTACCACGCGATGACGAGGGAGCACCTGCGCGGTTTTCGCGCCGAGGTCGCGCGCGTGAGCCCGCTGCTCGGTTCTCGCCGTAAGCAGCCGCTGGCAAGCGAGGAGATCGCGCGCAAGAATGCCCGCCGCAGCATTGTGGTGGCGCGCGACTTACCGGCGGGTCACCGAATCGCGGAATCCGACATCACGTACAAGCGCCCGGGAGCCGGAATCAGCCCGCTCGAGTGGGACACAGTGATCGGCCGCGCGACGCAACGCGCACTCTCGGCTGACGACGTTCTGCAGTGGTCTGACTTAAAAGATTTTACGGACGGCGGTTGATGAGATTCCTTGGCATCATTCAGGTTCGAATGAACTCATCTCGACTCAGGGGCAAGGCATTGGCAAATCTGGGATCACGCCCAGTCCTCGAGTGGGTATGCGAACGGGTTCGACAATCAACACAGGTGCAGGATTGGGTTGTAGCAACTTCGGAGAAGACAGATTCTGATCCCATAGTTGAAATCTGTAGCCGACTCGGATTTGAGGTTTATCGCGGAAGCGAGACTGACGTCATATCGAGGTTTATCGCGTGCATCGAGAGATACAACCCGGAGTACATCGTCAGAGTCTGCGCGGATAACCCGTTCGTTTGTCCCGAAGTTATCGATGCTTTGATTGGTCAACTCAGGTTCGGCGACGATTACATTGCGAACCATCGTCCTCACCAGTTTTGTCAGATCGCCGATGGATTCGGCATAGAGATAGCGCGTGCAGCATCGCTAATTGAGATTGGCCAGAAAAGCACCGGCGCGGCAGTTCGAGAGCATGTGACGACCGAACTTGTTTCAAGTCACCCACGACGTCAGATTCAAGTCGACGAGTCGCTTCGGTTCCCATATCTCAAGTTTGACATCGACACGAGCGAGGATCTGGACCGATTGAATGCGTTCGTTGATGCCGCCAGGATTGAAGTCGATACCCCTGCGACTTCAATAGTTAAGAAGTTCATTTCTAGCGAGATGCAGCAGCTTCTTGAGCACCTTTTCCCAATGAATCGAAGTCTGATGGGACCTTCAAATCGTTTGACATTGGACGCACTTGAGAAGCTCGTTCCACTCTCTCGCAAGAGCGTGGCGACAGGAACGCAAGTTTATGATTGGTTTGTCCCTGAACAGTGGTTTGTCTCGGAAGCATGGATCGCCAATTCGGCAGGTGAACGAATCGTTGACGTCGAGAACAACTATCTTCATGTAGTTTCACACAGCCAGCCTGTTGATAAATACTGCTCATTGAGCGAGCTGGAGTCCCATCTTCATTCTCATGAGCGATCTGGCGCGATTCCATATCGGACGACCTATTACAAGCGGGACTGGGGTTTTTGCGTCACCAAGGAACAGTTAGAGCTAATTCGAAGACAGGAAGGTCAATTTCATGTGGTCATAAGAGCCGAGTTTCGGACCGGCTCGATGGACTTTGCAGAACATGTTGTCATCGGGCGCCGTGAAAAGGTCATCTTGATTTCTACGTACTTCTGCCATCCAAATCTTGCAAATGATTCATTGAGTGGAGTCATATTGACGGCATTCTTGGCACGTCACCTCTCTAGCCTTCCGAATCTGAGGTACACCTACCGGATTGTCTTCGTGCCAGAGACAATTGGTGCAATCGCGTATCTCCAGCAACTTGGGAATGAAGTAAAGCATGTGGAGTGCGGGCTTCAGATCACCACAGTCGGAGGACCGGGCCGATTCTGCGTGAAGTCATCGTGGGATTCGAGTCACCCAATTAACCAGATAACTCGCATCGCTCTTGAGGAGAGCGGGGCGCAGTTCACTACTATGCCTTTTGATATTCACGGAAGCGACGAGCGGCAGTACTCGTCGCCTGGATTCCGAATCAATATGGCGACAATTGCGAAGGACATGTATTACCAATATCCGGAGTACCACACCTCACTTGACAACTTGGATCTGGTAACTGGTGTTCACATTCAAGAGTCTTTTGAGGTGTATCTGAAAGTGATCAAACAGCTTGAGTCGAGGCGAGTATTTTCACGGACGAATCCATTCGGCGAACCGATGCTGAGCAGGCATGATTTGTATGACCACATTGGTGGCGGGTCTCTTCCTGGATCAACCTCGGACCGACTTGACCTCATGCTCTGGATTTTGTTTCTCTCAGACGGTCATCAATCAACGATTGACATTGCACGAAGGATTGGTATTGAGGAGTCGGCCGTCGGCGAATTGAGTGAGCTTCTTACTCTTCGCGGTTTGCTGGTGGAGGAATAGATGAGATTAATCGTGTTCGCAGGAAATCAGCCGCGCCACTTGTACGCCGTGTCTAGATTGCTCGAAAAATTTCCAGAATTGCGATTGCTCTTGATGGCACGAGAGTCAATGCAAGTTGTGCCTCCGGATGATTGCGCCCCAAGAGACAGAGAGCTCTTTCTTAAGCATTTCGTTCGTCGTTCAGAAGTCGAAGAGCGAGCTTTCAATTCGAGTTCTGAATCTCTGCGCGTGTATGAATCAGCCTTCCAAGTAATCTCGCCAACAGACCTCAATGGACCCGAAACAGCCAGAATGGTTACGGACTTCAATCCGGACACTTGCGTGGTATTCGGAACCGACCTAATCAAGTCACCTGTCTTAGAAGTCCTTCCTCGCGAGACGTTCAATGTTCACCTTGGATTGTCACCTTGGTACCGAGGCTCCGCGACGCTGTTTTGGCCTTTTTACTTCATGGAACCCCAATGGGCAGGGGTTACCGTTCATCGATTGATTGAGGCGGTTGACCACGGCGAAGTCGTATTCCAGACTGTTCCGAAACTTCATAAGGATATGGGAATTCACGATGTGGCGTGCCAAGCAGTCGTTGCGGCCTGTGACAAGCTTCTTGAAATGTTGATGGGTATGGCTAATGGCCGGCGAACAATTTCACGACGTCAGAAGTCGTCGGGTCGGATCTTCAGGGTTCGCGATTTCAGGCCCGTGCATCTTCGAGTGAATTATGAACTGTTCGAAGACCGCATGACGGAGAGATGGCTCGACGGCAGCTTGGGTGGAGCGCTCCCGAAACTGGTGGATCTTGAGTTTGAGTAGGGAGTGGACATCGGAGAAGCTATTCAGTTCTATTGATGAGTCTGACCTCATTCTCCGCAGTATTCGACCCTGGGCAAGAGTGGTGTTGGAAGATATCTCGGGCGTCAGATTGACCAATCCCCAGAGCGACCGACTTGTTGGCTTCTGGCTTTTACACCTGGTTCATCAGATAGTTGGACTTGACCGCTCGACCAGAGCAACGCAACCAGCAAGTGAGAATTCTCTTCGACTGCAGGTTCCGCGCTCTCAGCGAGAGCATTTGGGGCTCTCTTACAACAATGCCGATTACCGAAATCGTTATCTCAACTTGATTCATGACTTGGAGAGCTGTAATCATCGGTTGGATTCCTTGACTCTTGAACGAGCACCACTGAAATCGCGAGGGGTGTTGAGGAAAGCAGAAGAGAGATTGGGAAGAATCTCATCTCAACGATCGTCTGGGGAGCGGCGAGCAATCTGGATTATTGATCCTTATCTGAAATTGAATTATGGCAAACGTCTAATGGCCAAGCGCCGGACCAGTCAATTCTTGTCGTGGATTCCTGCTCAATACTCTCCAGAATCTGCAAGAAATGACCTTGCATGGAGTAAACGCCTTGAGCTGTCGAGGAGCATCGAGATTAGAGACCACGAGTCCCTGGCGAGGGCTCTGGTGCCACTCTTAGTCCCATGCGGATACGCCGAAGATCTCGCAGACAGCTTTCGAGAACTCAGTCGATATGCGCCGATACCACCGAAAGTGCTATACACAGCGAATGGTTTGCAGTCAAGCTTTACATTTCAACTCGCGGCAAGTTTGTGGGGAGATTCCGAAACCTTCGTGTGCGTTCATCAGCACGGTGGTCATACTGGACTGGACAAACGGCATGTCCTCGAGGATTTAGAAGTTGAGTTGAGCCACCGCTACTACACCTTCGGATGGACAGATGAACGTCCAACAACGAGAGCATTACCGATTCCACAACCAAAAAATAGTCTTAGCTTGACACGAACACGGATTCTCTTAATGAGCCTCGAGTCGAGTCCATTTACATATCGTCTCCAACCTTTCTGTGTTGCTCATCATGTTGATCTCTGCCTCAAAGAAACTCGGGAGTTTCTTCACGAGTCAATTCATAAGAAATCTATGGTCGTGCGTTGCAGGGAGGCTGAAGCACAGACTCTCGGTCTCGCCACGATGGGTATTCAGATGGAAGCACTGCGGGGATTTGGGGCTAAGTCCATCGCAAGATCAGCGCTCGTTGTCCATAACTATCTTGGGACATCGTGGCTGGAGTCGCTCGCGATGAATGTACCAACCGTGTGTTTCATTCCGCCAGGAATTCACTCGTTCCGCGCGTCGGCTCAACCATTTGCGGATCGCCTACAGCAGGTTGGGATACTCCACTACTCCGGCCTTGATGCGGCAAGGTTCGTGAACGGCTTTCGTGGTGATCCATCGTCGTGGTGGAATTCCGCCGAGGTGCAGGAGGTGCGCGAAGCGTTCGTGGCGCGCTACGCCAACTTCAGCGACAACTGGCTCGAAGCGTGGCAGACCGAGTTCGAGGCGCTGCTCTCGGAATAGCCCGCGGTGATTCGCGGCAGGCCTGCGTAGATTCGCGTCGGGCCCGCGCGGAGCGCGTCACAAGTTCGGCGCGAGTTGCCCGCGCCGATAGTGGTAGCGGCACAACAGCTCGTAGCGCACCACGTCGCCAAAGAGCGGCTCTTTGCGAGTGGTTGCAGTATCGCCGACCACCACCGTCTCGCCTTCGAACACCACCTTGTCGTTGACGAGTCGCGCATTGTTCGTGGCGCGCGCCCCGCACCAGCAGCGGGCCTCCACTTGCATCTCGGTGCGCTGGTCGGCAATCTCCAGCATCCGCTTGGTGCCGTCGAACAACAGACCGCGGAAGTCGGTGATGAGGCCGAACGAGTACACATCGATGCCGAAGTCGTCCACGATGGTCGCGAGTTCGTCGCACTGTTCCACCGAATAGAACTGCACTTCGTCGCACACCAAGAAATCGAGCGGCATGTGCTGGCGTGCCAGGGCAACGAGGCTGGGCGCAGTACCGATATCGACGGCGGGCGACGAGACGCCAAGCCGGCTCGTGACTTGCGCACCATCACGGTCGAGCTTGGTGATGAGCAGTCCGCGCAGTCCGCGCGACGACAGGTTGTGGTGAATCTGTAGGGCGAGGGTGCTCTTGCCCGAACCCATCGTGCCGAAGCTGAACCGCAGAGTCGCCATTGCGGGCCTAGTTGCGTGAGAATCCGCGCAGGGGGAGCATCGGTCGCTGCAGCCAGTTGTCGTCGAGATAGTTCGCCGCGCCGTCGATCGCATGGATGGTGTACGCGTGCCGCGGTTTGTCGCTGGTATTGGCGGCCGACAAGTGCGGCACGGCACCGTCGAGTAGCACGAGCGTACCGCGCTTGGCTTCGAGGCACACGAGATCGTCGAGCGGATACGGCTCGGGGTCGAGCACGTCGGTGACCGTCGCCGTGCGCGATTCGTTGAGTCGCGAGCGCGTGCGCACCGGCAAGCGATGGCCGCCGCGCACCGCCCACATGCACCCGTTCTCCCGTGTCGCGTCGTCGATCGCGAACCAGAAGCCGACCACACTGCGAGGTTCCGTCCACAGATATGTGTGGTCGGTGTGGCAGGTGACTTCACCACCGATGTGTGCTTGCTTGAAGATGTACATCGACTGCAGAAGCAACGGGTCGCGCATGCCGATGTCGCTCGCAACTGCGGCAAGTTGCGGCGTGCGGCTGAACGAGTCGAACACCGGGTCGAGATCGTGCATCGCGTGCCCGAGTTTGTTGAGCGACAAGTGCGGCTGCGAACGCAAATGCCCAGCCTCGTCGAAGGCATCCTTTTCGAAGAAGCAGCGGATCTTCTCGCCGCTCGTCAAGAAGTAGTCGTCGCTCGTGTGCTGAGGCTTGCCGTCGGCGGTGAACACCGTGGCTTGCTCCGGTGACGGCACGTGCTCTTTGGCGAGTTGCATGGCGCGCTCGCGCAAGGCAATGCAGACGTCGGCCGAGACGAAATCGTGGACCACGAGAAAGCCGTCACGGCGGAACGCATCGACTTGGCTGTTGGAGAGGAATCTGCCCATGAAGTCAACCGTTTGGGTTCTCGAAGTTTGACGCCTCGGGGAACGCGTGGGGGATCAGTTCGGTCATCGGCCGCGGCACACCATCGACTTCGACGAGCAGTGCGGCGCCGCCGTGCTCCCACAACAGCTGTCGGCATCGGCCGCACGGGGTCACCGGTGCATCGTTGCCGATGGTGCAGACTGCCACGAGTCTTCCGCCGCCCGAGCGGATCAGTTCGCTCACCATGCCACATTCCGCGCAGAGCGTAAGCCCGTACGACGCATTCTCGACATTGCAACCGGTCACGATTCGCCCGTCGTCGACGAGCCCGGCCGCACCGACGTGGAACTTCGAATACGGAACGTAGGCGTGGCGGGCCGCTTCGCGCGCCGCGTCGCGAAGGGAAGACCAATCGATGGTTGGCATTGAGGCAACGATAGCGATGCGGGGCGACTCAGAGCGAGCGTTCGAGCTCGTGCAAAACGATGCCGCTCGTGCGGCGCAGCCAGAGCCCCGACCCGGCATGCACGAAACCGCGCGACAGTCTGCGGCGATACCACTCGCCCGTGCGCAGGTGCGCGTCGAGATCGGTGCGCTCGCGATCGACGGTGTGGCGCGCGTCGTACTGCGTCAACACATCGAAGTAGAGCACTGTGCGCGTTGCCGAGGAGAGATTACGCAGGGCGCGCGCCGCGCGAGCATCATCGAGATATTGAAGCACGTCCATACAGATCACGAGGTCGTACGGTCGCTTCGGCGACCACTCGGCGATGTCGCGCAGTTGGTGGCCGTACCGCTCACATGCGTGCTCGCTCACGTCAGTGGAAGTGACTCGCACGCGCGGGTGATTGTCGCGATACCACCTGCTCCAGTCACCCGGGCCCGCCCCGACCTCAAGCACCGATCGCACGTTGCCGCCCCACCACGAGATCATCTCGTGCACTGCAGCCGCAAGATGAGCAACCTCGTTCTCGGTTCGCACCGGGCGCTCGCCATAGAAGCGATCGAAGTATCCCTCGTCGAATGGTGAATGTTTCACGCTTCGTGTGTATCAGTGACACAAGTAGTCTTCCAACCACACAAGACGACAACGTCGAAAGGCAGCGTGCAACATGTCGGTATTCGCGGTGAAAATCAAGGGTCTGACCAAGGGTGACGATGCTCTGGGTGCAGTCGCCGGAAAAGTGGTGCTGGTGGTGAATGTGGCGTCGAAGTGCGGTCTGACTCCGCAATACACCGGGCTCGAAGCACTGCATAAAGAGTTCGCAGCGCGGGGGTTCAGCGTGCTCGGCGTGCCGTGCAACCAATTCGGCGCCCAAGAGCCGGGCTCGGCGCAAGAGATAACCACCTTCTGCTCGACGAACTACGGCGTCACATTTCCGATGACGGAGAAAGTCGAGGTGAATGGTGCGGGTCGCCACGCGCTCTACGACAGGCTGACCACGACTGCCGACGCCGAAGGACACACCGGCGACATCCGCTGGAACTTCGAGAAGTTCCTCGTCGGCAAAGATGGAAATGTCGTTGCGCGCTTCAGCCCGATGGTCGCGCCCGACGATGCAGCGTTGCGCTCGGCGATCACCGCCGCACTCGGCTGAGTTAGGCAAAACGGAATTCGAGCATGTGAGCCGAACCCCGATGATGCGCATGCCGGCGGAGTTCGCCGCCCACGAGCGAACCGTGATGTGCTGGCCGACGCGTGCCGCGCTCTACGAGGGCCGATTCGCCGACGCCAAGCGCGCGCACGCCAGCGTCGCGCGAACCATCTCGGGTTTCGAGCCCGTCACGATGATCGCCAACGCCGCCGATATCAGCGACGCGGCGCGGCAGTGCGGCGATGTAGTCGAAGTTGTCGCGTTGCCGATCGACGACTCGTGGTTTCGCGACAGTGGACCGATTTTTGTGACCGGCGCAGCGGGGCGCGAGGGCACGTGCTGGACGTTCAACTCGTGGGGTGAAAAGTATCTTCCCTACGACAACGACGCCAAGATCGCGGTGGCCTGGCTCGCTTCGCGCGGCGAGCGCGCACGAAGCATCGACATGGTGCTCGAGGGCGGCTCGCTCACGACGAACGGCGGCGGAACCTTGGTGACCACAGAGCAATGCCTATTGCACCCGAATCGCAACCCACATCTGTCTCGTTCCGACATCGAAGCGCGGTTGTGTCGCGAGCTCGGACAAGAACGCATCGTGTGGTTGCCGCACGGACTCCATCTCGATGACGGTACCGACGGCCACGTCGACAACGTGGCGGCGTTCGCATCGCGCGACGTGCTCGTAATGCAGGGTTGTGATGACCCGTGCGAGCCCGATCACGAGCGCATGCTTGCGAATCGTCGCGTCGCGGAGGCTTCCGGTCTCGAAGTACGCGAGATTCCCGTGCTTCCGTTCAGCGAGGTGGATGGTCGGCGAGTGGTGGTGCCGTACGCGAACTTCTACGTCGTGAATGGCGGGGTGATCGTGCCCGTCTGCGGCCACGCGGCCGACGACGACGTGCTGGCGCTGATTGCCGAGTGGTTCCCCGGACGAGAAGTGGTGGGGCTCGATGTCGGCGAAGTGCTCGCGTTCGGCGGCGGCGGAATCCACTGCATCACGCAGCAAGTACCCGCGGTGTAGCGAGCGGGTATCGGGCTGGCTCAGACCAGTGCATCGCGCGGTTCAGACTGGCGCGTCGCAAGCGCGAAGCGGTAGCACCCGCGCAGGAAGCGACGACCACATGTCATCGAGCAACGCATCTCGTTGTGCGCCGTGCCGTGGGTCGTTCCACAGATTCGTGCGTTGCAGTGGGTCGTGCACGAGGTCGTACAACTCGCCTTCGGAGCCGTCGTGCACCGTGCCGGGAAGCATCGCAGTGCACACCCATCCGTCACGGCAAATGGTGCGGGCACCGACGATCTTGCCGAAGAGCACGCTGTCCCACTCGGTGAGCACGCGTTCGTGGCCGAGCGCAGCGGCCTCGCGGTCGTCGTGCGGCAGGCGCGCAGACTCGGCGTACTCGGGTTGCGGAAGTCCGGCAATCGACGCGAAAGTGGACGCGAGCGCGACGAGGCCGACCGGCGCCGACACTCGCGTCGGTGCGACACTGGCCGAAGCAGCGGGTCGCCAGATGAGCGGCAGTCGCATCAGCGAGTCGACGTGGTACGGGCCCTTGAACATGAGCCCGTAGTCGCCTTGTAGTTCGCCGTGGTCGGTGGTGTAGAGAACGTCCAGATCGTCGCCCCAACCGCGCGCATTGATCGACGACAGCACGCGACCAATTGCTTCGTCGATGAGCTCGTTCTCGATGTGTGCCATCGCATTGATCTCGCGCACGTTGTCGGCGGTCAGCGTGCTCGGCACCCACTTCGACGGCGCCTCGTAGTTGGACACGAAGGTGCCGTCGTACCACATGCGCCAGTGGCGGGGCTTGTCGTCAAGCACTCGCTCGCGCTGCGTGGAATCCTCGATGTATCCGGGTGGAAGATCGAGATCCTTCCAATTGACGCGACCCAACTCCGATTTCGGCGGGTCCCACGGGTGGTGCGGATCGGGAAAACTCATCCAGCAGAACCAGTCCGCGTCGGCGGGAAGCGTGCTGAGCCATGCAATCGTCTGGTCGGCCACCCACTCGGTGTGATACCACTCGCGCGGAATCTCGTTGTGTTTCACCTGCGGCGCGCCGGTGTCGCCGCCACCGCCCGCATTCACCTGCAGCTGTTGGTCGAGCACCTGGAAGAACATCGCTGCGGCCGCCGGATTCTTCTCGCGCAACCATCGCGCATAGTGGAACGGACCGACTCCGCCGTGCGTGGCGAGTGCGAAGTGCTCGAATCCTCGGTGCGGTGTGGGCAGTCCGTCGGCGCCGACAATCATCTCGGTGTCGAGCCCGCCCGAGCCGATGCGGTTCTCGGCGAAACGCAAGAACGGATCGATGAACGGCTCGAAGTGTGCCTTGCCGATCAGCGCAGTTCGGTATCCCGAGCGGCGCAAGTCGCTCGCGATGCTCGGTGCGTCGGACGACAGTGGAACGCCATTCATCCACACGCCGTGCGTGCTCACGTGCTGGCCGGTGAGCATTGTGCTGCGCGACGGCATGCACACGACGTTCTGCGGGTGCACGCGGTCGTACACGATGCCGTTGCGGGCGAGCGCATCTATCACGGGAGTGCGCGCGATGGCGCCGCCGTTGCAGCCGAGCGCGTCATAGCGCTGCTGGTCGGTGGTGATGAAGAGAATCTTGCGGCCCATCAAAGTCTCCCTCTCAGGCGTCTTCCAAGATTCGTTTGAGATTCGCGAGCCCTTCGCCCGCCGCTCCGCCGATCACGAGCGCGAGCGCTTCGGGCTCCATGTCGGTGGAGTACACGACGATGCTTCCGCCGCGACCGTCATCGAGCACGTCGCAGGTGCCGAGGTGTGCGGTGATTCCGGGGTTGCCGACCATGCGGTATTGGAACCGACGCAGCGAATGGTCGTGCGTGACGATGTCTTCTTCGAAGGTGATGCCGCTACGCAGCGTGATCCACCGTTTCTTTCCTTCGACCCGGCAGCTGCTCAACGGAAACCACTCGTGCTGACGCGCGAGATCGCCGACGAGTCGCCACACGGTGTCGGGGTTGCGGTCAATTTGCACATGTCGACGCACGGAACCCATGCGAAAAATGTAGCGGTCAGTCGAGGCGCCAATCGATGTCGGACAATCCGGCGTCGCGCAGCGCAGCATTCACGCGCGAGAACGGCTTGCTGCCGAAGAACCCGTTGTGCGCCGATAACGGAGAGGGGTGCGCTGACTCGATCACCTTGTGCCGCGTCGTATCAATGAGCGACTTCTTCTTGCGCGCATACGCACCCCACAGAACGAAGACGACGAACGGTTTGTCGTTCACCGCACGAATGACTTGGTCGGTGAATGTCTCCCAGCCTCGTTCTTGATGCGATGCCGCTTGTCCGGCGCGCACGGTGAGCGTGGCGTTGAGCAGCAGCACTCCGCGGCCGGCCCACGGTTGTAAGTTGCCGTGCCCCGGCGGCGGGAGGCCGAGGTCGTCACGCAACTCTTTGAAGATGTTCACCAACGATGGCGGCACCGCTACGCCGTGTTGCACCGAGAAGCACAAGCCATGCGCTTGCCCGGGCCCGTGGTACGGATCTTGTCCGAGGATCAATACCTTCACGTCGGCGTATGGAGTGCGATGCAGCGCGGCAAAGACTTCATCGTGCGCCGGATACACAGTGTGTTGCTCGCGCTCGTGGCGCACGAATGATTGCAGCTCTTTCCAATACGGCTTCTCGAACTCGCCGCGCAAGAGCGGGTTCCAATCGGTCGTCATCTAAAAGCGATTGCGCACCGACCACAAGTCGGGGAACACCGGCCGAAAGAGCGTGGACGCGAGGTACTCCGCACCCGACGAACCGCCGGTGCCCGACTTGCGACCGATCGTGCGCTCGACCATCTTCACGTGGCGGTAGCGCCACTCCTGCAGGCCTTCGTCGATGTCAACGAGTCGCTCAAGCACGAGTGCGGCCTCGGCATCGTCGCGGTATGCGTTCAGCAATGCGGCCTGCACTTCGTCGCGCTGCGAGTCACTCGGCGCATACGACTCGCGCGGGTCGGCGCGCAGCACACTCTGCGGAACCGCATGACGGCGAACGGCGAGGTAGGCGAGCGCGTCGATCCACACGCTGGGTTGCGCGAGAGATGCTTCGAGACGTGCGTGCTCGGTGGAGTCGGCGGCGAAACTGGCGAGCATCGCGCGGTCGCGACGGCCGAGCACGATCTCCACTTGCCGGAACTGTGCCGACTGAAACCCACTCGCGGCGTCGAGCCGATCGCGGAACATGCCGAACTGCAGCGGGGTCATCGTTTCCAAGATGTCGACCTGGCTGACGAGCGTCTTGAAAATCGTGCGTATGCGCCCGAGGGTGGCGAGTGCGTCGTGCGACTGGCCCGAGCGCAGGCAGGCACCGGCGCGGGTGAACTCGTGCAGCAGCGTCTTGAACCACAATTCGTACGTCTGGTGGATGACGATGAACAACAGTTCGTCATGCTCCGGCGCACCATCGCGCGGCGACTGCAAGTCGAGTAGCTGCGGCACGGAGAGATAGGTGGAATACGTGGTCGCGCGCTCGGACATAAGGTGACACTATGCGAGAAGTGCGCGGGGCGAATATGCGTGCCGACGGCTCGTCATTGCGCGCCAACGCTGCGTCGCTACCCGATCCTGACGTACTCGATGCAGCCGACCCGCTTGCGTGCTACAAGGACAAGTTCGTCGTCGCCGACCCCGAGCTGTGTTATCTTGACGGCAACTCGCTCGGGCGTCTGCCCAAGCGCACGGTCGAAGTCGTGCAGCGATACCTCAATCTGGAATGGGGCAGCGAACTCGTCGCCGGCTGGTCGCACTGGATTGACGAAGCGCAACGCGTCGGCGATTTGATTGGCTCGGCATCGCTCGGCGCGGCGAGTGGCCAGGTGCTGGCGGTCGACACGACGAGCGTGAACTTCTACCAGTTGTGTGACGCGGCGATTCGCGCGAGGCCAGACCGTGACACGGTGGTGAGCGACATGGCGAACTTTCCGACCGACCGCTACATCCTCGAAGGGTTGTGCGAACGGCACGGCAAGCGTCTCGTGCTGATCGACGACGAGGCCGGCGAGGAATACGTGACGAACGAGATGCTCGCACGTCACGTCGACGTTCGAACTGCGCTCGTGACGCTGTCGGTGGTGCAGTACCGCTCGGGAGCGCTGCACGACGTCGCGCGACTCAACAAGACTGCGCACGACGCCGGCGCGCTCGTGGTGTGGGATGCGAGCCACGCGGTCGGCGTGGTCGATATGCGATTTGAC
>Ga0172367_10002908_pt1 | contig 22919 bp, 30 predicted proteins | sample Lak10m_FD_114542 | JGI IMG/M metagenome (GOLD analysis project Ga0172367, IMG submission 114542) | Freshwater microbial communities from Kabuno Bay, South-Kivu, Congo - kab_022012_10m | ecosystem: Environmental > Aquatic > Freshwater > Lake | place: Democratic Republic of the Congo: South-Kivu... | reverse complement strand
GGTTCGCGACCCGCTGCTGCTCGGGCGTCTGGAACACGCTGTAGTCGCGCATGTGGAGGAGCCCGGTCTCCTCCTCGACCTCCTTCTTCAGGGCCTTGTCGGTGTCCTCGCCCAGCTCGACGTGGCCGCCCGGCGGCAGCCAGCACCCGAGCTTCTTGTGGTCCACCAGGGCGACGGCCGCCATCCGGGGGTGGACGATGAAGGCGGAGACCACGAAGTCGAGTTCGGCGAACAGGTGCGGCATGTCACTCCTCCGGTGGAACGAACACGGGGTCGTCGGGGTGCTGCATCAGCCCCCGCACGGTCTCGAGGATCTCTTCCTTCGTGAACGCGGTGTCGACCTGGCCCGCCGCGTCGCAGTTGGCCGCGTAGTCGCACAGGGCGCCGTCCGCCCCGTCGATCTCGCCGATCAGGTTCTCGATGTCCCCCTCGGCGTCCCACTGCTCGATCTTGGCCCGGATGGCGTCGCGGAACAGCTCCACGACGCGGTCCTTGTTGGCCTCCAGCGATTCGCGGTTCGTCACGGCTCGTCCTCAGTTCGGGTCGGACTCGTAGTACGCGTCCTTCACCTCGGTCGAGTTCAGATCGAACTCGACCACGAAAACGATCGGTCGCGGCAGGGGCGGGCCTTTGGGCGTCATGGCGCCCTCGACCATCACGATCCGCATCCACCGGAAGTCGAACACCTGCCAGTCGCCGGCGGCCGTGATCTTCATGTCGCCGTGGTCGTAGAGGTCGTACGCCTGGTCGGCGGCCGCCTTGTACTCGGTCTCCATCGTCCCGGGGGCGATCTGCCGCCGGAACTCGGCCAGGGCGAGGAACAGCGCGGTGCTGACCTCGCCGTGGACGTAGCTCTCCGCCTTCACCACCGGCGGCTGGATCGCGTTGATCTGCGTCCAGAACCGCTCGGTCGCCTCCTTGATGCCGGGGAGCAGTTGCGGCTCAATCATTGGTCGTCGCCCTCTGAAAGTGCATGAAGCGGTTGAGGTACTCGGCGAACTCGGCGCTCCAGGTGCCGTCGTCGTTGAACACCGGCCCCGTCCCGTGCCGCTCGTCGAAGAACGACAGCGGGTACGGGGCCTTGCTGTTGTAGTTGGTCTTCAGCGTGATCCGCATGCGGCGGAACCACAGCGTGAAGTTCTCGACGTACAGGCCGCCGTCGTCCGGGTCCTGCCGGACGTCGAACGGCCCGTGGTCGAACTCGATCGCCAGGGGCCACTCCACGCCGTTGTGGACGAGGAGCGCCACCTGGCCCAGACACTTCAGGAGCTTCCCCTCGTTGAACAGGTCGCGGGGGATCTCCCGCAGGTAGTCGTCTTTCACACGGCCTCGCTGGGGATGGTGACGAGCGTGCGGTCGGGCGTCAGCTCGGCGAGCTGGCGCTTGATCCTGGCCGCGCGGTCGACGTCCTTGAGGTTCGACTTCGCCAGCTTGCCCGCCGACTTGAGCACGTTCGGGGCCGAGATCAGGCAGTGGTTGACGAACGCCCCCAGGTGGTCGCGGGCCTTGTCGTGGAACGCCTCGTAGAACTCCGCCCCGTGGACGTGGGAGGCGGTGTCGGGCTCGTGGTGGCACAGCTCGTGCAACAGCAGCCGCCCGAGCTCCACGAACCCCTGTACGTCGAACTTCAGGTTGCCCAGGAACGCCCGGTCGAGGGCGACGTAGGTCTGGCCGTCGGTCCACCCGTTGGCCCCGGTGCTCACCCCCACCACCAGCCGCCGACGGGTGTCGCGCCACTCCTGCCACCCGCCGGCGAGCTCGCCGACGCACCGGGCGGCGAGGTCCATCCACACCTTCTCGTTCGCCTTCCAGTCCTTCGCGTCGAGGATCTGGAAGTCGTCGTTCAGGTCGCCGGCCAGCTCGGTGAACGGGACCACCGTGGGCTTGTCGTTGCGGTACCCCCGGTCGAGCAGCCCCCACGCGTAGTTGACCACCTGCTCGATCGTCTTGCCGAACCGCTCGAGCGTCTCGGCCGACAGCACGAAGGCCACCTTCTGCTGGAACAGCCGGTCGCCGATCTGGTTGCCCTGGTTGCAGGCGGTGATCTTCTTGTTGTACTTGGCGATCCCGTCGTTGAGCTCCTGGGCGCTGAAATGCCGCCCGGTGACCGACGTGAACAGCTTCAGGTTCTTGGCGTCCGGGGGCGGGTTCCCCTGGACGACGAGGTCCGTCAGCCGCTGCCGCTGGCCGTCGTTGAGCTGCTTCTTCTTGACCGCCTTCTCCTCCGACTTCTTCTCGACGAAGGGCTTGATCTTCTTCCACACCTCGCAGTCGGACTGCACGTCGTTGCGGGCGAAGTTCACCTTCAACCGCTCCTTCGTGATGATCAGCCCGCCGCTGCCGAAGCGGTAGCTCCCGAGGTCCATCGTGTGGACCCCGAGGTTGTAGACCGACAGCGAGCCGGTGTCGGTGAGCCGGATGTACGCCTCCGGGGTGACGTGGTCCCACTTCTCCTCGGCGGGGTCGATGTTCACCTTCTCGCCGTTGATGTACACCTCCACCTTCGGGGTGTACCGGACCCACTTCTTGATCGTCCGCTCGGTCTCGGCCAGGTCGCCGGGGAACAGCGGGTCGTACAGGTCGATCTCGATCCGGCACCCCGGCTTGTTGCCCTCCGGCATCTCCCGGAGCTCGTAGTCGAGGCCGTCCTTCTTGACGTCCACCTTCATCTCGAACGGCCCGGTGCGCCACCGGTTCCGGCCGAACGCGAACATCTGGCCCCGCCCCATGCGGAACGTGCCGTACGTCTTCCCCTCGGTGTCCTCGTGCGGGGCGCCGAAGGTCTCGAAGAACGTCTCGATCTCCGTCCGCTTCGTGATCCCCTTGCCGTCGTCCTCGATGACGACCGTGTTCTCGCGGATCTCGATGCGGCACACCTTCGCGCCGGCGTCGACCGAGTTCATCACGCCCTCGAGGATCGCCTTCGCGAGCGACCCGGCCTGGCGCTGGATGACGTCGAGCAGGAGCTTCGGGTGCATGCCGAAGCGGCGGGTCTCGGCGGCGGGCTTCTTAGCTGTTGCCGGCATCTTGCTTCTCCTTCAGTTTCGCGGCGCGCTTCTCGGTCAGGCGTACCTTAACCGCCGCCAGGACGAGCGGCTGTAGGTTCTTCTCGAAGTCGCCCACGCGGGCGTAGATCTGCTCGACGGTCTTCAGCTCGTCGATCTCGTGCAGCATGATCGGGAACTTGACCGCCCGCAGCAGCTCGAGCATCTGCCGGCGGGCCGACTCCAGGTAGTGGGCGTTGCCCTCCTTGAAGTACTCCGGCACGTCGGCCCACGCCGCCTTCAGCGTGAGCTTGGTCTTCAGGTACCCCTTCGCGGTCTCGCACCGGAACAGGTCCTCGAACGCGTCGGTCGCCTGCCGCAGGTCCTTCTCGGGCTTCGGCAGGTTCTTCTTCGGCTCGCCCTTCTTCAGCTCGGCGAGCGACACCTTGAGCCGCTTGTCGACCTTGCGGCTGTACGACCCGGTCTCGGGCTTCTTGTAGGTCACGCACCCCAGGTAGTGGCCCCGGTGGTCGTGCCCGTAGCTGGTGACGTGGACGGTCTTGCCGTCCCAGACGAAGTCGCTGCCGATCTGCAGCCGCTTGCCGTTGAAGATGAACGGCGGCCGGTTCTTCCACTTCTCGAACGACTGGCACGCGGACGTCAGCCGGGCCTCGCACGCCTGGCGGTAGTAGTGCTCGCCGTCGCCCATCCAGTAGTGGCCCTTGTACCCGTCGGACAGCTTCTTGAAGTCGTCCGGCTCGAACTCCAGGCGGGCCTCGATCGCCAGGCTCAGCGTCTTCTGCAGGCTGCCGTTGATGTCCCGCCACGAGTGGGCGCGCATGTTGCCCCACAGGTTCTGGAACAGCTTGAGGACCGGACTCGGCTCCGGCTCCTTCTTCGACTTCGCCATGATCGCTCCGGGTTAAAGGGAAAGGGGGTGCCGGCCGGGGTTTGCGCCCCGGCCGGCGAGACGCTACTTGCCGTCGAACTCGTCGTAGTCCTGCATCATCGCCTTCCTGATCCGAGTCCTCCGGGTGCGCTTCTGAACCAGCACGTCCTCGTAGAAGACCCCGGCGTTGAGGTCGATGTACATGATCTGCGGGTTAGAGGGGTGCCGCTCGAGCGTGTAGATGCCGCCCACGGAGCCGGGGATCTTGCGGGCCAGGGTCAAGCCCTGGGTCTGCTTGAAGCACCCGGCCCACGTCTCCTGGTCGCCGTAGACGTGAGGCCGGCTCTTGGTGCGCTTGTCACGCAGCGTGTAGAACCCGGCCCGGTAGACGTCCTGGGGGCGGGTGAACTTGGCCCCTTCCGGGACGAAGATGACGTACCGGCGGTCCGAGCACAGGTACATGCCGATGATCATGCTCGGTTTCAGGTCGAAGTCCCAAAACGACTTGTCGTTGAACCGCAGGTGGTGGGTCTCGACCTTCACCGAAGGCTCGTACACCCACCGACACCCGTTCGTCTCGGTGGCCCGGCAGCTCTGCATGAGCTGCTCGAACGGCTGATCCAGGTCCGGGTAGCCCTTGATGTCGGTGGTCTGGCCCGGCTTGATAATCGTCTCGATCATATTCGATTCCCTGACGGCGGCGGCCGGGGCGCTCCCCGGCCGCCTGGATCGGTCACAACACCGTTAGCGACAGCCGACCACCCTCGCGCACGCTCTCACTGCGGCGCTCGGGCTTCTGCACGTTCCTGGGGCACAGCCCGCAGTCGGTGCAGGTAATGTGGCTGTCGCGGCCGTTCTCGTGCGGGCACACCGGCCGGCCTTTCACCGACCGGAGCACCGACGAACGGCTCGGGTAGTCGCGGAAGATGAGGTCGACGTACCGGTTGTCGATGGAGTTCGCGTCCGCGTCGTCCACCGCCAGGTACGCCAGCCGCACGTTCTGCGGGATGACCGCCGGGTACCCCGTCGCCTTGTCCACCGAGAACCACACCGCCACGTTCGGCAGCAGGGCCATCTCGGCGAACAGCTCCGTGTACCCGGGCTCCCGCCAGGAGCGGGTGTAGAAGTAGAACTTGGTGCCGGGGCACTCCTTCATGGCCCGCAGCCACGCCCGGGTGTACTTCAGCGAGAAGAAGTCGCCCGAGACGTGGATGCGGAGCACCTTGATCTTGCGCCCCGTGATCTGGCCGATCAGCCACTCCGCGAACCCCGGCTTCCGGGCCAGCTTGAGGTTGCCCTCGTACTTGTGCTGGAACCCCTTCATCCGGGACCGCATCGCGTAGCAGCGGATCGGGCCGCCCGGGTAGAGCTCGGCCGTGCAGACGGCGCTCCGCCCGGGGCATGTAACGATCGCGGGCAACGACCAGGTTTTGACGCCATTACCCAGCTTCGAGTTGCCCTTGCTGATGCCGAGAACCATGACCGCCTCGTTGGTGTAGTACCACTGCCCCGTGGGCCGTACACACCTCCGCCTCAGCGGTGTAGGTTGATCACTGCGACTCCGCCGGCCGCGACGACTCCTCGTCGGGGTCCTTCGGCGGCGTGTACTCGACCGTCACCGTGCGGACGATCTTCACGTCGTGGCTGCTGCGCGCCCGCTCGCACATCATGATCACGGCCGTCTGGCGGGCGTCCTCGATCGTGATGGCGTCGATCACCTTGCGGTTGCGGCTGTTCGACGTCTTCTTGGCCCAGGCGATCAGCTTCTCGTCCGCCACCATCGCCGGCTTGAGCTTCTCGACCAGGGGCTCGAGGTCGCACTTCCCCCCGAGCTCGGTGATCGCCGCCAGCACGCCGGCCGTCGTCAGGCCGGTGTCGGTGTTGGCCGGCTCCGTCTGGACCTTCGGCTTCACGTCCGCCGTGACGCGGACCGTCGACTGCGGCTTGAGCCGGTAGAAGATCTGGCCGTCCTCCTCTTTGGTGTCGGCCTGGTGGGTCGGGATCCCCTTGAGGACGTCCTGAACGCACTTCTTCCTGGCCGCCTGCAGGATCTCGCCCAGCGGCCGCGACTCGAGCGACCCGGACAGCTTGTAGCGGTAGTAGCGGACGGCCAGGTCGTTCGCCAGGTCCGACCCGAGGGCGGCGGCCATGCCGGCCGGGGTCCACCACTTGCCGTCGACGAACTTGGCGTACAGGTGACCCCGGCGGACGGGGTTCCGCTGCTTGTCCGGCCTCCGCTCCGTCTCCTCCTCGGGCGGGAGCGGCTCCGGGGCGGTGATGGCTTCGTCGCCCATACGCTCACTCCTCCACTGAGCGGAGCGCCTTCGAGAGGCGGTTCCGCAGGTTCGTCGCGACTTTAACGAAGGCGTCACGCTTGTCACCCTTGAACAGGTCCTTGAGGTCCGCCTTGTCCAGCGCCTCGGTGGCGTTGAAGCAGCGGTTCAGCTCCCCGATCAGAAGCGCGTCGGCCGTGGGCTTCTGGCGGGTGCCCCCGCCCTCGGCCTTCTGCTTCTTCTTCGCCTCCGCCGAGGTCTTCAGCTCGCCCTCGATCTTGTGCAGCTCGGCCCGCTGGTTGGTCTCGTCGAACGGCTTCACCTCGCGGACCCGCTTGAACACCTGGTCGAGCATCACCGACGTGGGCTTGTCCACGCGGGTCATGAGCCGGGCCACGTCGAGCACGATCGGCTGCGAGACCGACCGGCCGTTGAACGCGTGGTGGAGGGTCTCCATCACCCCCTCCGGCAGCTTGTCGCCGCCCGGCACGAACGTGTCCGGCTGCGACATCAGGGTACGGAACTCGCTGGCGGACACCTTCCGCTTCAGCTTCTTGACCTCGAGCGACAGGTTGGCGGCCATCGTCTCGATGTCGACCGGCTCGCTGTTGTCGCGCAGCCGCCGGATCTCCTCCACCGCCCGCTCGAGCCGCTCCTCGACCGACAGGCCGGAGCCCTCGAACGCGTTGTCGATCACCGCCAACTGGAACCGGGTGGACCGGCCGATCCCGGTCACGACGTACCCGTCCACGGTCTTGACGCTGGCCTCCTTGCAGCCCGTGGAGCGGTGGAACCCGCCGAGGCACTCCAACTTCTTGTTGGTCTCGGACAGCAGCAGGCCGGGCAGCTCGAGCCCGGTCTCGACGATCTTGAAGGCGATGTCGAACGCCCGGTCCTGGTCCACCTTCGCGGCCAGGCGGGACGGGTTCCGGTCGAAGTAGATGTCGGCCAGGCGGATCCCGGTCCGCCAGTCCCACTCGACCTCGAGGTGGTTGAGCTTGGCCTCGAGGTTGAGGTTGCGGGTCCACACAACGTGACCGGCCTTCAGCGAAGTGGCGTTGCTCATTGCGAGCACTCTCCAGTGGGGAAGGGGCGCAGCCGGGGACAAGCCCGACGTGGTCTCGGACCCGGCTGCGCTTTGTACGGTTCGCGTCAATCCTTTTTTAGCCGCCGGGCGGCGTAGATCCGTTCGAGGACGTCATCCGGTATGTCGATCTCGAGCCAGAACTCCTCGTTGACCTCGCAGTCGACGCGGATCGCCACGCCGTCCTCGGTCGCGGTAATCGAGGCGTAGGGCTTCTTCAGCCCCCGGCCCCGGATCTGGGTGTGGTCGAGCTGGATCGGGTCCATCACTTCCCCTTCGGCGGCCCGAGGAGGAGAGCGAGGGCTTCGACGTCGAAGGCCAGGAGCTCCTTCTCCTCCGTTTCGAGCCGGTTGTACTCTTCGACCATCGCGTCCATCTGCTTCTGCAGGTCGGCCCGCCGGGCGCGGATCTTCTCCAGCTCCTTCGGGGGCGGGACCGGGATCACCATCTCCAGGCCCAGGAGGAACGGGTACGCGAACGGGAGCGGCTCGATCTCGATCTCCCGGCAGGACGCCATCACCGCCAGCGTCCCCTCCCACGTCCCCATCTTCGACAGGTGGACGGCGATCCGGAGCCCCTCCAGCTCGGCGTACGCCTTGCGGACCCGGTTGTAGTTGTCGCGGAACCGCTCCCAGCGGGTGACCAGCTTGGCCCGGTCGGACTGCTCCCGCTCGAGCTTCTTCTTTTTGTACGCCCACGCCTCGTGGAGCACCTCGTTTTTGTACTGACCGGTCACAGGTCCATCCCCCGCTGTTGCTGGGCCTCGTACTCGGTCAGGTCGACCTCGTACTTGAGGGCCTTCGCCGTCTCGCCGATCACGGTAACCGACCGGTGCAGGCAGTCGTCCTGCAGGAACCGCCAGCACGCGTCGTCGTCCGCGTAGGTGCGCTTCACCTTGTTGTCGTTGTCCCAGGTGCGCCAGTGGATGATCCACCCCATCTTGAAGCGCTCGGTGCCGTCGCTGTGTACGAAGAACAGCTCGATCGGGTACACCCGGTCCTCGTCGACCGGCTCGGCCGGCAGGGTCTCGATCCGGCGGACCGAGAGCGTCCGCTGGACCGTGACCTCGTTCCGGGTGCGGGGCGCGAGCCGGAGCCCGTCCAGGTCCTGCAGTTGGAGGGCCACCAGCTCGTACTGGCTGCGGAACGCCTGCCACCGCTTGATCTTCTTGGCCCGCGCCTCCTCGATGTTCTTCTTGCTCTCGTTGCTGTGCTCGCGGGCCAGCTTCAGGATCTCGTCGCGGAACGTGGACATCAGATGTCGATCCCGGGGCGGCTGCCTTCGGGCACGATCGGGGTGTCCTCCGCGCCCTTCGGCGACACCGCCTTCACCGCGATCACGACGCGGCGGTTGGCCCGCTTGGAACGCACGAGGGTGGTCTTGCCGCCCTCCTCCTTCGGGTGGGCCTTGATCGCCCGTACCCCGTCCAGGCGGACGGGGATCGCGGTGCCGTCCTCGAGCAGGACGTACACCTCGTCGTTGACGTACTTGAGCAGCTTGTTGCCCAGGGTCTTGGCCTTCATGCTACCGGCTCCGGGAGGTCGTGCTCGATGAGCCACTGGACCTCTGCGGCCAGCGCCTCCTCGCGCAACTTGAACGGTCCGAGTTTCGGCCCACGGCACGGCGCCATGTCCGCGTACCAGGCCGTCGCCCCGCCGACCGTCTCCGGCTCGACGTGCGAGGCCCGCTTGATCGTCGACGTCCCCAGCCCCAGGAGCGGGGCCAGCTCGTCGTAGTACAGGAAGTGGATCGTCCCGTCGGGGGTAATGTCGATCGTGTACGTCTTGCTCACTGCGTCCCCCTGAAAACGGAAGGGCCGCCCGATCCGGGCGGCCCTCCCTGGCCTCACGTCACCGCGTCGCGGCTCAGCCCTGGCCGATCTTGACCGTCTGCTGCGTCGGCGCGTTGTACTCGGGCTTCTTCTCGACCTCGGTGGTCTTGCCGAGCGCCCGCTCGATGTCCTTCGTCAGCAGCGAGCAGCCGCTGCCCTTCATGCCGTCGACCTCGACGGTCGCGTTGCCCTTCTCGTCGATCTCGATGGTGATGATCGGATTCTGCGTCACGTCGTCTCCCTTCCGCCACAGGCGGATCTTGGTGGTTTCCCCGTCGGCGGTCACCTTCCGCTCGAGGTTGCCGGCCTCGGCGAACTGGCGGGACGCCTCCAGGGCGATGGCGGTCTTGAGGTGCCGGCCCTCGTGCCCGATGCGGGACGTGAGGCCCCAGCCCTCGCGGAAGTCGTCCCACACGAGGGTGTACGGCCCCTCGCCGAACACGCCCACCACGGCCGGCGGGCGGTTGAATCCCAGGCTGACCTCGCCCGGCAGGCGGAGGACGCCGACCTGCGGCCCGGCGGGCGTCGGGTCCGCCTCGTCGGGCTTCAGGAACGGCGAGTAGTCCCAGCGGCGTTCGCCGCTGGTGTCGAGCACCATGCCGCAGGAGCGGGCGGCTTCCGTGGCGATGCTCAGGGTTTCTGCGGTTGTCGTGTGGATCATGGCCGTCTCGTTCTCGTCACTTCTGCGCCTGGATGCGGATGCGTCCTTCGGCGGTGGTTTCCTGCGAAATGATCCGCAGCCCGCTGGTCTTGACCTTCTGCACCACGACCTCAGCGGCGTAGAGCTGCGTGAGCTTGTCGAGGTGCTTCTGGTCGCCCCAGTTGCCGTTGTAGTTGTCGAACTCCGCAGTCCCGTCGGCCTTGATCACCACGGGGTAGTTCCAGCTCTTGAACTTCACGACGGCCGCGCCCTTCGTGTTGCCCTGGTACAGGCGGGCCTCGATCTCCTGGCCCGCCTCGGCGACCTTGATCTCCGCGACCTCGCCGTGCTTGTCGCACGCCCGCTTGAGGGCTTCCAGGTCGTGGATCTCGGTCTTGATCGTCGTCTTGTGGCTCATCGTCGTCTCGCTTGGAATGTCGGCCTGTGGCCGGCTCGTAGGGGGATCGGCCGGGGCCACACTGGCCCCGGCCAGGGGGGTTACGTCACAGGTCGAGGCCGCGCATGAACTGCCCGTAGGCTTCGATGTGCGTGTCCTCGGCCGTCAGGGTCTCCCGGGCGTCCCGCAGGAAGTCTGCCACGTTCCGGGCGGCGTCGCGGTTGGACTGGCCGTTGACGGCCTGGGGGTTCACCGCGTTGATCCGCTGGGCGATCTGCGACAGCCGGCGCTGCAGGTCGGGCGGGGTGAGGAACGAGAAGCCCTGGAGCTTCGTGTACGCCGACTGGATGTTGGCGATCGTGGCCGGCAGCACGCGGCTGCCCCGGGCCAGGATCCCCTCCATGTTCGCGAGAGCCGCCGCGAACTCGTTGAGGGGCTCCTGAATCATCGTCCGCACCGCGTCGGCGATGGCCCGGCTCGTCGCCTCCCGGGCCTCGGTCACCCACGCGGCGGACGCGTTCTCGCCCAGCAGGGCCGGCGGCGTGTTGGCGACCTCCGTCACCGCCGTGATGAGCGCCGGCAGCAGCCGCTGGACGGCCTCGAAGTCCGCCGTCGAGACGGACGGGTCGCGGAGCAGGGCGTTCACCCGCTCCCGCAGGCGGTTGTCGAAGTCCGCCGGGATCCCGCCGCCCAGGGGCATCAGGATCATGTCGACGGTGTGCTTGGCGACGAACGTGTCCGCGTCCACCAGCCACCGCCGCATCGACTCGTAGAAGGACGCCTGCTCGCGCTTGAGCTTCTCGACGTGCTCCTCCCACTTCGGCCGGTACTCCTCCGCCTTCTCCCGGTACTCCTGGCGGACCGACCGGACCGCCCCGAACAGCTCGGCCGCCGGGTTGCGGCCGTTCATCCCGCTCACCGGGACCAGGTAGGCGCCGCCCGGGAAGGGCGTGCCGAAGAGGCTCGGCTGCCGCCGGGCCTTGTTGGCGATGTAGCTCATCGTCCGGTTGATGTCCGGCGGCACCAGCCGCCCGGTCGCCCCGGACAGGAGCTCGTCGGGGATGGTCTCGCCCTCGACCTTGACCTCGGCCTTCTTGAGCTTGCGCTCGTAGCCGACGCCGTGGGCCGAGATCTTCACCGCCACGCAGTTGCGGGCGATCCGCCGCAGGAGGCGGGCGGAGTCGATCCGCTCGAGCTGACTGACGTCGAGCTCCGGCGTGTCGACGGTGATCTCGGCGGTCCCCGACTCTACGGTAGTGGACATTGCGTCCCTCCGGAATTATTTCCTCATCGGCTCTTCAGCGTACTGGATTGAACGGGTTGGGGGAAGGGCCGGGGGAGACCCCCCGGCCCGCGAGTCGCGTCGGTCAGTTGCTGCTCGGGTTGAACGGCAGGTCGAGGTCGAGCGCCCGCCCGCCCCCGCCGCCCTTCGCCGCCTTGCGGCTGGAGGACACGCTGCGGGCGCGGTCCTTCCCGAACTTCCGGATCGCCTCGATGTTCTCGGGGTCGACCTTCACGACCGGGACGATGTCCTCGAGGGAGGAGACGAGCTGCGCCGCCGAGGGCACGCCCCGGCTCGCCTTGTCGGCGCTGTACGCGGTGAACATGGCCGCCGAGACCGCCTGCTCGATCTCGGCCCCGACGTAGTCGCGGCTCTTCGACACGAGCTGCTTCCAGTCCTTGTCGGTGTAGACGACCGGGTCGATGCGGCGCTTCCGCATGTGGATCTCGAAGATCGCCTTGCGCTCCTCGTCGCTGGGCGTGTCGACGAAGAAGATCTCGTCGAAGCGGCCCTTGCGGAGCAGCTCCGGCGGCATCCCGGTGATGCGGTTCATGGTGAGCACCACGAACGTCTTGTTCTTCTTCGACGCCAGCCACGACAGGAGCTGCCCGAAGACGCGCTTCGTGACCCCGGAGTCGCCGGTGCCGTCGATCGCCCCGCCGAGCACCTTGTCGGCCTCGTCGATGAGCAGCACGCAGCCGCCCAGCGCGTCGGCCGTCTGGATCGTCTCGCGGGTCCGCCGCTCGGACTCGCCGACCAGGCTGTTGAACACGGCGTCGAAGTTGAACGTCACCCGGGGCAGCCGCAGCTCGCGGGCGATGACGTCGGCGGCCTTCGACTTGCCGGTGCCCGGCACGCCGATCAGGACCACGCCCTTCGGGTAGTCCAGGCCGAGGGACTCGGCCTCGGGCTCGTACGCCACCTTCCGCTCGTTCAGCCACATCTTGAGCTCGCTGTACCCGCCGAGCTCGTTGCCGCCGATGATGTCCTTCTTGGGGACGTAGCTGAGCACCTCGGACTTCTGGAGGAGGCGGCCCTTCTCCATCTCGATGGTGTCGATGATCTCGGGCGTGATGCCGCCGTGGCGGACGATGCACTCGGCCAGGGCGTCCGAGGCGTCCACGGTGGTCAGGCCCGACAGCGCGGTCGCGATCTGGTACCGCAGGGTGTCGCTGCACTGCTTCTTCGTGGGGTCGGAGATCGACATCCGCACCCCCTCGAAGATCCCCATGAGGTGCTGGTGCGACGGCAGCGGGTAGACGAGCTGCTTCATGTACGGCAGCAGGTCCTGGTTCATGTTCGTGCTCGGGGTGAGCAGGATCACGGGCCGCCGGTTCTTCTTCGTGTTGAGCGCCTGCCGCTGGATCAGCCCCTTGAGGGCGGCGACGGGGTTCGGGTTCTGCATCAGCTCGTAGTGCGGGTCCCGCATCATGATGATGGTGTTCTGGTCGAACTGCGCGGGGATCGGGATCGACTCGATCGCCTCGGTCAGGTTGACGTGCTTGTCCGACCCGTTCCACCCGTGGATGCAGTCCCAGACCGCGAAGCTGTACCCGAGCTCCTTCGCGATCTTCTTGAGGGACTCCTCGGCGGACCCGTTCTGGCCGCCCACGACCAGTTGCACGCACTGCACACCGGCGCGGATGTACAGCGTGATCTGATCTTCCACTTCCTTGATGTCTTTGAACGCGTTGCTCATCGTCTTGTACCTGGCCTTGTGTGGCGCCAGGTCGGCTGCCTCGTGCGTCCGACGTACCGGCGGTTGGTCTCGATCAGGCGGCCCTCGTGGCCGCCCCCTGGGGTAGGTTACCGATCAGTCGCTCGACGACGTCTTTGGTGTTCCCGTTCTCCAGCGTCAGCCCCTCGAGCTGCTGTACAAGGCGGCCGAGCCGGGCCTTGATCATGTTGTTGATGTCGTCGGTCCGGCTCTTCTCCATGTCCCAGATCGCCTGGAACATCACCGGGTCGTCCGAGTAGTCGTAGTTGACCCGCTCCACCAGCGAGCGGCCGCCGTCCTTCAGGCCGATCCGGAGGATGTCCGGCGGCTTGATCATGCCCTCGGCCTGGATCACCTCGCCGATGTAGCCGACGATCTCCTCGGCGAACGGGTTCTCCTCCTCGTCGTCCGGGGGCGTCAGGAGCAGGGCCTCCGTGATCCCCCAGGCGCACTCGGCCGCGTCCGCCGGGTCGAACACCGTGGGGTCGTAGTCGTCGCCCCCCAGGATGTTGCACAGGTGGATGAAGTCGGGAAGGGACTGGTAGAACGCGTCCGTGGTGACGAGCGCGATCCCCGCCATGAGCCGGTCGAACACCGGCTGCGGGAGGACCACGTTGAAGTCGTCCTGCACCTCCGAGTGGACGGTCATCGGGTCCCACGTCAGCCCCTCCGGCCCGTACCGGTCGAGGAACAGGGTGACCAGCGTGGTCGCCATCGACTCGTCGTTGAGCCACACCCGGCGGCGCTTGTCCGCCCGGGTGTTGACCTCGTGGTGCAGGTCCGCCATCGTCCGGCCTCCGTGCCGATTGTCTTGGCGCTAAGAACTTAGAGCCCTTCCTGAACCGGGTAGTGAGCCCGGATCCGCTTGTACGGGGCGTTCTTGAACTCCTCGCCCTGGAGGCGGGTGCCCTCCGGGCCGACCCACTCGACCCAGCAGCCGCCGCTGAACCCCGGCTTCGACAGGCCGATCTGCTTGGCGTAGTTGAGCACCGCCTCGCGGGCGTCGAGGCTGTACGCCTGGTCGTGCGTGTCGCACTCGATCGTGATCTCGGCCTTCGTGCCGACGCGTTCGTTCGGCTTGGGGATGATCTTCAGCCCGGTGGGGCGGGGCGGCTGGGCGACCTCGACCGGCCCGGCCTTCTCCGGCGGCGGCTCGACCTTGACTTCCTCGGGCATCGAAAACTCCTGCGGGGTTGTGGGGGACATGGGCATCTTACCCTGGCGGGACCGGTCCGCCCAGGCGGATCCCCCAGGGGTAAAGGAAAGGTCCGAGGGGTAAAGGAAAGAGCTAGACGGAGCCCGCACCGCACGCCCCTCGACCTCTCAGTGGTGGTGTGAACGAAGCCCGGTTGTAAGACCGGAACTTGGTTCACGCCACGACTGAGAAGTCGAGGGGCGTGCGGTGCGAGCCCGGGCCGCCGCGTCAGCGGCGGGTACCCCGGGTCCAGTGCGGGACGAACACGCCGTAGGCGGTCACGTCCACGCCGCTGCGGAAGATCTCCTGCAGCGTCTTGTTCGCGCCGATCTTGCGGCGCTCCTCGTTGGCCTCCTCGACGGAGACCCCGGCGGCCTGCCGGCGGGCCGCCATGTCGGCGGCTTCGGTCTCGGACACTTCGATGCGGACGGGGATGGGGTAGTCCATGACTCTGCGGGTCCCTAACCCAAAGTACCGACGCGAACCCGACACCCGACGTGGGTTCCGGGGGCTAGTGCGGCGGCAATGGATTTTGCCCGCATTTTCGGCCGGATTTAGAAGGTCAACTGGACCATCTTCCCGGCGTCGTTCTTGAAGGTGACCCGGACCTTGTCGGCCCCCAGGTGCTCCTTGAGCTTCTTCCGCTGCTCCCCGGACAGCGTCCCGATCGCCTTCTTCACCTGGGAGTAGTTGACCGCCTTCGCCCGGGCCTTCGCCTGGCACGGCTTGCACGAGCTGGCGGCGGCCTTCGCCGCCCCGGCCGTCTTCAGCCCGGGCAGGGCCTCGACCAGCTTCGAGTTGCCCAAGAGGGCGGTGATGGTCGAGTCCTCGATGGTAACGACTTTCTCTGCCACGGCATTCCTCCTTAAATGGCCGGCGGGTCGCCGATCTTCAGGTCCTGGGCCTCCACGACGGTGTCCATCACGTTCAGCGTCTCGACGAGGGAGGTGACGTCCTCGACGATCACCTTCCAGGCGTCCTCGGCCTGGCTCTGCGACCGGAACACCACGTCGACGTAGTCCAGCCGCAGGTACGGCGGGGCCGCCCCGGCGACCGGCTCGCCCTCGCCGAACTCCTCCAGGTCGGGCGGCGAGCACACGCCGTCGAACTCGTCGACCTCGTTGCCGTCCGCGTCCGCCTGGCGGCGCAGGTACCGGAAGATGGCCTTCGGCATCAGGTGGTTGTCGTGGGCCTCCACCCGGAACCGGAAGCCGTCGATGACGTTGGTCTGGAACCGCTCCTGCACGAGCCGGCGGAGGTAGACCCCCCGCCCGCCCGAGGACACGGAGGCGGAGCTGTTCGAGCTGCCGGTGCTGGACGTCGAGCTGCTGGAAGACATGTCCGCCTCCTTGCGGTGGGTGCCGTCCTGGCTGGTTTGAGTGTACCCGTCCGACGGCTAAAGGGAAAGCCCGCCGCACCCCCTCGCGGGGGTGCGGCTCGCGGTCAGTTCTTGCGGAACGACTCCTCCGCGTACCGGGCCGCCCGGAAGTTCGACCCGGTGCCGATGACGTAGGTCGTCTTGTTGCGGTCCGGCATCATGGCGATCGAGGCCGTCCGCCCGCCCTTGAACATCGACATGTAGTCGATCGTCGACTTGATCCAGCCGTCCTTCGCCATCATGGCGGTGATCGCCGCCTCGCCGTCCGACGCGCCGGTGCCGTCGAACTCGACGACCACGACCTCCTGGCCGTCCGGCCCGATCGCCGGCGTGCAGGTGCCGCCGTCGATCGCCTGGGTCTTCCCCGTCGTCCAGCCGGCCCGAACGAGCGGCCGCTCGTTGTCGAACGCCACCCGGCCGAGCGACGCCTTCGGCTCCGGCTTCGCCTCGACCTTCGTTTCCGGCAGCTCCTTCACCACCACCGTCTCGGCCTTCGGCGTGGTGTCCAGGGTGTGCTGGATGACGTGCTTGGTGACGATCATCGACGTGCCGGCCGAGATCAGGGCGCCGCCGACGACGAACTGAAAGGACTTGAACATGAGACACTCCGGTTTAGTGATCCCCGCCTGAAGTAGGCGGGGTGGTCATTGGAAGTGCCGCGTATTCGTCCCCAATTAAGCTGCGACGGCTAAGGGGAATCGCCGCCGCCCCGGGCCGTCGCCCGGGGCTTCCCCTCGTCCTTCCGTCGGATCAGATCTTGCCGGCGAGCTGGGTGATCGCGATCCACGCCGGCACCAGCGCCATCAGCACCGCGACCCACCCCAGGTACGCGAAGCTCGGGGCGTCCCACCCCGCCCGCCAGTGCGCCGCCAGTGCCGTCAGCGTCGCGATCCCGAGGAAGTAGGCGACCGCGACGAACTTCGTCCAGGCCAGGCCGTCGCCCAGCCACAGGGTCGTCACCATCGCCCCGGTCCCCAGCAGCAGGCCCGCGACGTAGCAGCCCGCCACCCGCCACGACCACCCCTGCACGATGTTCGTGTGGAACCACGCCCGGGGGACGTACACCGCCACCAGCCCGCCGACCAGCACCAGGAACCCGACCAGCAGCCGGTTGCGGAGCAGCCACTTCCCCGCGTCGATGATCGCCTGGCGGACCGACCCCGACTCCTCGCCCTCGACCTGCCCGGCGAACATGAGCACGAAGCTCGCCAACACCACGATCAGGGCGATGAAGTGGTGCTTGTTGCTGCTGAAGAACGCCCCAACCTTCGTCCAGTCGATCTTCATGGTAACCTCCCGTACGCGCACCGGTCCCGACCCCCCGAAGTGGTGGAGCTAGGCCGGTGCATCATTGGAAGTGCCGCGTTTCGCTCACGAATTAAGCAGTTTGTTCAGGTAGCCGATCCAGCGGCGGGCGTGGGCGGCGTGGTTGAACCGCTCCCACGCCAGCCACCGGGCCTTGTGGGCGATGCCGGTGAACGCCGGGTGGGTGGCCTGCCGGATCGCGTCGGCCAGGGTCATCGGCGTCGGGTCGTAGGGGATCGGGACGGTCAGCGGGCCGTGCAGCGGCTCCAGGTCGACGCGCACCCCGCACGGCGTCATGACGACCGGCACGCCGGCCATCCACGCCTCGACCGCCGCCAGGCAGTACGTCTCGTACTGGCTCGGCACCACCAGGCAGTCCATGACCGCCAGGGCGTCACCGACGTGCGCCATCGTCGGGACCACCAGGTGGCGGCCGTAGGGCAGGTCGTCGACCGACTCCTCGACCAGCCGCTGCTGCGGCCCCTCGCCGACCATGAACGCGTGCCACCCGGGGCCGAGGGTCGGCACGGCGCTCGTGACCGTGGTCGGCTTCTTCTCGGCGGCGAACCGGCCCAGGAACCCGACCACCTTGTCCTCCGGCCCGTACCCGTAGAACGCCCGCAGCTCGTCGCGGGGGCGGGACGGCACGCACCGGTCCGGGTCGACGCCCGGGTGGATCACCTCGACCCGGTCGCGGGCCGCCTCGGGGAAGAACGCCTTCGCGGTGTTCGACACGCCGACCAGGGCGTCGGCCCGCTCCTCGTGGGCCTGGCCGCAGCAGAACGGCCGGACCGAGTGGGCCACCATCACCACCTTCATGTTCGGCCGGCGGTGCCCGGCCAGGTACTCGTCGAGGTGGTGCTGCGTGCCCCAGGTGACGAGGACGTCGCAGCGGGGCGCCACCCGGCCGACCGCGTGCTCGTCGGAGTACACCGGGCAGTAGCGGGCCACCACCGAGCGGATACCCTCGTGGATCGGCAGCGACGTCTTGACCGCGACGCCGACCAGCTCGACGCGGTCGACGAGGCCCTTGAGCAGGGCGATGAGCCACGGCTCGGCCCCGCCGATGGCGAGGAGCTGCGGCACCAGGAACCCGACGCGCATGTGACCTCCGACGGCTAACAATGAGTGGTGAGCTACGGGGTAGCTCGCGGGATTATGACGGAAGTCGCCCCCGGATTGAATGCCTGAAGGCTAAAGGGGAGCTCCCCCGGGCCGGGGTTGCCCCCGGCCCGAGTCGGCTCCACCACCCGCTTCTCAGCACGGGGTGGCTCAGTCGATCCGCTTCGGCTTGGCGGGCGGCTCCAGGGCTTCGATCTTCTTCGGCTTGCGGCCGTTGGGGACCCCGGCGACCGGGGCGGCGATGTCCTTGAGGAACGCTTCCGTGGCGGACTCGGCCGCCTCGGTCGCGCTGCCCTCGTCGAACCCGCCGCCCAACACCAGCGCCACCAACCGCCGCTCGCCGACCTCGACCGTCACCAGCCGCCACACCAGCGTCGTCTCGTTCACCTTCATCATCCACCGGCGGACCCCGTCCTTCACCGGCATCTCCTTGCAGCCCTCCTCCTCGAACCACTCGATGACGCCTTCGAGGTAGTCGGGCACGCCCGAGACCGCCACGTCGCCCACCGTGAGGGCCGAGCGGCCACTGGTCAAGACGTGGACCTTCACCGTGCCGTGGACCTCGTCCTCGCCGACCATCTGGTCCATCACGAAGTGCCGGCCCACCCGCTGGCCGATCTTCACCTCGCCGGTGATCGTCGCCTTCTCGACCTTCACCGTGGCCGGCGTCTTCTCACCCTTCTCGCCCAGGATGAGCTTCATGCCTTCCCGCCGGCGGGCGTCCAGCTCGGCGCCCTTGAGCGTCTCGACCTTGCCGTCTGCGTGGGTGACGCGGACCTCCGTCAGGATCGGCGGGCCGCCCGCGTCCGTGACGACGGTCTCGGTCTTCCGCGTGGTGCAGCCGGCGAGGAGCAGCACCGCGAGGATGGGGGTGTAGCGGATCATCACTGACCTCCGTAAACGCCGCTGCCCCCGCGACGTGCGGGGGCTATGTGGGCGTCAATGGAAGTGCCACGTTTACGACGTGAATTAAGCTCGTCGCTTTGGAGGCGTAGTGGCGGCGCGTTCGCGACTCCAGCCGTAAGTACACAGGCGGCTCAGATAGGTACTTTTGGAGATGCCGAATTCGTCGAGCCAGGCTTGGACGCACTGTGTTTTGCCGTCGTGGGTGATGTGTATGTTACGGCTCGTGTTGCGACCCTGTTCGAGGCGGGTCGCCCAGCGGCAGTTGGACTGCTCGTAGTTCCCCGACGGCTTGATACGGTCGATCGTGTGCTTCGGACTAGGAGCCGGCCCCATGTCGGACAGGAAGTTGCGGAAGCCGTCGGGACCGGACCAGCGATCACAAACGGTCACGCCCTTGCCGCCGTACCACTTCCAGTACTCGTTGTTTTGGTTGCGGCACCGGTCCTTCATCTTCTTCCAGATGTTGTACTCGCGGCTCGTTGCTCCATCTCTGGCGTGACCGTGCTTGAACCGATTACCCTGGCGCGTAGAATTGACGACAGACATGACTTGCCTCCGTGAAAGGTAAGTGTGTTAGAGGGCACCGGCTGTTCCAGCAGACGGTGCCCTCGTCACTTATATCCCGAAGATGCTTTCGCTGAAACCCCGTCTCGGTTTGCTGGACCAGAGGACGGTCTTCTTGTCGCCGTTCCAGTGCTTGATGTTGTAGCCTTGCTGCCAGATCTGTTCCCCGATCGCCACGTCCCCTCCGTTGTGGTTGATTCGGGCGTCGGGGATGTTGGCCTTCGCTATCAAATCGGTTCTCAGAACCCAGAATCCGCCGGTAAGGAAGTGAATCTTGTCGCCGTTGGGGGCCTCGTTGCCCGCCTTGTCGCGGAACGGGCGACCGGTGTACCACGGCGCCTGCTTCACCCACTCGGCGTGCTTGGGCATCATCTTGAAGAAGTAGCGGCTGCCGAGCATGCCGAGCTTCGGGTCCTTGACCGCCGCCTGGTGCAGGGCGGACGTCATCTTCGCGAACCAGTTCTGGTCCACGTCGCACATGGTGTCGTCGTCGAACCACACCAGCCACGGGGTCGTGATCGGGTGGTTCGGGTCGTGGAACATCTCCCGCATCGCCGGGTACTTGCGCTTGTTCGCGTCGGACCTGTACACCACCTGCACCCGGCCGGTGCGGTGCATGTCCTCGACCATCGCGACCGTCGCCGGGTGGCACTGGTTGAGGTACACCCGCAGGTCCACGTCCTTCGCCGTGGTGGTGGAGGCGATCCCCTTCAGGCACCGGCGGTGCATGTCGTGGAACTCGCCGTAGCACAGCACGAAGAACGTGAACCGCCCGCCGATCTCCGGGGCGTCGATGACGGACTTCTCGACCGGCTCCGGCGGGGCCTTGAGGGTCTGGACGGCGAGCGGCGCGGCCATGACCGGCGCCGGCGGCTGGACGACGGGGAGCGGGACCGAGCCCTGCGAGCTGACCGTGACCACGAGCCGGCGGCCGTCCGGGGTGTCGACGGTGGTGGGCTGGTCGGTGGTCGGGAGCATCATACCCTCCGGTGGTGAAAGAGTGCCGTCCAGGTAGTACGAGAGGACCGACTCCGTGATCTTGTCGGCGGTGATCATGTCCATGCACAGCGGGACTACCTGCCCGTTGTCGGACTGCTTCGGGTACGCGCAGAAGCTCTTGTCCTTCTCGGTCGAGAGCACCTTGTTCTTCCAGCACCCCTTCCGCAGGCAGCAGTCGAGCTTGCCCAGCGTGTGGAGGTACCGGTGGTTGACGGCCAGCTTGTGGCGGCTGTGGCCCAGGCCCGGGTTGTCGCGGTGGTACGCCTCCCACCACCACTCCTCGCGGCCGCCGGCCGTGACCACGCACGGCTTGTTCAGGGCCGCCGCCGCGTGCATGGCGAACGTGATGGTGCAGATCACCCCGTCGGCGTGGCGGATGATCTGCAGCATCTCCCGCAGGCTCGTCTGCCCGATCAGGTCGAGGGTGCCGTCGAGCTTCGGGTGGAAGTGCGTCGGGTTCGTCCCCCGGGCGCCGAGCTGGACCACGCCCAGGCCCAGCCCACGGAGCGAGTTCACCACCTGCTGGTGCCGGGAGTAGACGTAGTGCTTGGTGGTGAAGTCGAGTTTCCCGCCGGCCAGGAGCACCCAGTACCGGCCGCCGACGTGCTTCGTCGCTTCCTCCTGGGGCGACAGGTGCAGGTCGGGGGTCGGCCGGGTCAGCGGCACCTTGATCGCCGTCTTCTTCTCGAAGTCCCGGTGGAACGCCTCGAGGAAGTGGATCGGCTGCCGGGCCGCCTGGGTAATGTACTCGCCGTACGACAGTTTAACAACCGTCGCGCCCCGAACCGTTTCGGTGACGCCGTGGATGTGCGGGTTGTTGAGCCACAGGTCGCGGAACGACGTCTCGACCGCGACCTGGTACTTCCCGGGGTGAGTCAGGGCGATGTCCCGGACCAGCGCCGTCATGGCGGTGATGTCGCCGGGCGCCCGGTTGTGGCGCAAGATGAAGCGTTGCACGCGAATCCTTTCGTGGTGCAAATCTCAGTCGACTTCGGCGATGCACAGCCCCCGGGGGTTCCGCAGGACGATGAACCGCCTGATCAATCCCCTCGCCTGCAGGGCCTCCAGCCCCGGCAGCAACCCGTGGTGCGGAGCCGCGTCGTGGAACACGGCGACCGCGCCCCGGGCCAGGTGCGGTCTCAGGTGGGCGAACATCCGGGTCCGGTCCGGCGGATCCCCGGCGTCGACGAACAGGAAGTCGATCCCTTCGGGCGGGCTCCACTTGTACACGTCCGCGACCACCACGTCCACCGGGAGTCCCCGGCACCGGTGGGCGGCGTGCTGGGCGGCCGCCTGGTCGATGTCGACGGCGGTCACCCGGCCGTGGCCGTTGTGCCGGGCGGCCACCCCGAGCATGTGGGTCGTGTGACCCCAGGCCGAGCCGAGCTCGACGATCACCTCGGGCTGGGTGAGCCGGAGCAGCGAGGCGATCGCCTCGGACACCTCCGTCTCGGTGGACATCGCGTCCGGGGCGTGCCAGTGCTCCGGGTGCGGGCAGAACTCGCAGGGCGGCGTCCAGGTGGATTCCGGCCTCATACGATCTCCTCGATGGCCTCGTCGAAGCACTCGTCCGGGTTGGAGCAGGGGCCGACGGGGTTCTGGTAGCCGAACGTCTTCATGTCCTCTTCGGTGAAGTCCGGGGCGACTGCGATCAGCGTGCGGTCGTTGTCCGGCCCGACCAGCCAGTACATCGGCTTCGGGGCGCCGATCGCGTTCTCGCCGGGCAGCTCCTCGCGGCCGCCGGTGCAGGGGTCGATGCTGGTCGTCCCCTCTTCGCACGCGCCGGCCTTCAGCGGGCACGAGCAGCCGGCGCTGCACAGGTCGCTCGTGAGCATCCACGAGCCGCCCTGGCACCAGTAGTTGCACTCGCCGCTGCACGGCTGGACGCCGCACGCCGAGGTGCAGGCCGCCAGGCTCCCGTACGTCCCGGTCCCGTTGCCCGGGTCCACGCAGACGTTGGAGACGCAGTTGTAGGTGACCGGCGTCTGGCTGTTCTGGCTGCAGTTGGCCGAGCAGGTGATCAGCGACCCGTAGGTGCCCGTGCCGTTGCCCGGGTCCACGCACACGCCGTTGATGCAGTTGTAGCTGACCTGCGTCGCCTGCGAGCCCTGCGGACAGCAGCCGCCGTAGTAGCCCTGGACGCCCCGGTACCCCTGCGGGCCACGGTAACCTTGAAGGCCACGGTAGCCCTGCAGACCCCGGTACCCCTGAGACCCACGGTAGCCTTGAGCACCGCGATAGCCCTGCGGACCCCGGTACCCCTGTGCTCCCCGGTAGCCCTGCGGCCCACGGTAGCCCTGTGCTCCCCGGTAGCCCTGCGGACCCCGGTACCCCTGGGCACCGCGATAGCCTT
>Ga0172367_10002907_pt1 | contig 22919 bp, 21 predicted proteins | sample Lak10m_FD_114542 | JGI IMG/M metagenome (GOLD analysis project Ga0172367, IMG submission 114542) | Freshwater microbial communities from Kabuno Bay, South-Kivu, Congo - kab_022012_10m | ecosystem: Environmental > Aquatic > Freshwater > Lake | place: Democratic Republic of the Congo: South-Kivu... | reverse complement strand
TTTCGTGACTCGCATAAAACCCGAATTCTCTTTGAATGGAGACGGAAGAACACCAAGTGATCAATTGATGGAATTGGTCGGATAATTCTGATCGAGACGGTTAAAAAAAAAGGCCCGCCACGCATTCGCGTGGCGGGCCTTTTCAATTTTGGTTAGATCTATTACTGAACAGTGATGCGTTTCACTGCTGTTCCGTTATCAGCATCAAGTTTCAATAGGTAAACTCCACTTGCCAAGTTGCTCACATCCAATCGAGTGGTTCCGGCAACAACCTGATGCGTTTCTATCAGATTTCCGGCAACGTCCATCAACTGAATTGAAACTGTGCCTTCCACAGACGTTGGAATTACAACGTTTACAAAACCGTTGCTTGGATTCGGGTAAAGGCTCATACCAGCAAGCACACCTTCTTCAATACCCACTGTTCCAACTGTAACGGTAACAGGAGTACGTTCGCTCACACACTGATAAGATGCTGACTCTACTTCCCAATCATAGAAATAGTAGTAGTACTGTGGCGGGTTTGCATTCGTAGTAGTAATGGTTGCTAAACCGTTCACATCATAAGGATAGTTCACCTCACTCGTGCTGTTATCTCTCCAAAGCCCGTGGTTGGCTTCTTGAACTCTGATTCGATAATCTGTGCCTGGAGCCAATGCCCAATCCGTAAAGTAAACCCTCGATTCTCCTTGTGGAATATCGAATGCTCCTGTATGGATGACGTTGGCCTGAGAATCCTCAATGTAGATGGTTCGAACCTCTTGGTTTTCAGCGTAAACTTTCACAGACTTCAAGGTCATGTTCTCCAATACATCAAAAATGAGATAGAAATTGGTGGTCTGATGGTATGCGCCACCTGTTGTTGTATTGTTGGTTTTGGCACCATGGCCAATTACTCCAGGATAGCTGACCACTTCCTCTACATAAAACGTGTTGGATGTAGTTACCACAGGAGTGGTGAATGTGGCACCAGTTCCCAGAAGATTTCCACCTGTGGAAGCATCGTACCAATTGAACTCTGTTCCTAAGCCTGAAGCTGTAATGTCGGTCGAACCAGCAACAGGTATCAATTGGTCGTTTGCTGTGGGTGCCGGAGCCGCAAGTACGGTTACTGTTACGGCATCAGAACTGAAATCGTCACAAACGCCTGTAATGGTAACGTAGTAATCGCCACTTTCGGTAACGTCCACGCTTTGCGATGAACCAAGGCCATTGCTCCAAGTGTATGCTGCCGCACTTGATGAGGTGAGTGTAACACTTTCACCTTCACAGAACAGGAGGTCTCCTGATACAGAAACAGTAGGTGTTTCGTCAGGCGAAACTTCAACCTGAATTGAGGCAGACACAGAACGACATCCTGTGACATTGTCTGTCACTCTGACCATGTAGATACCTTCTGCGTCAATACTGATGCTCGGAGTGGTTTCGCCCGTACTCCATTCGTAACTGTAATTGGAGCCCGCGGGAGCATCCAACAGAAGTGACTGACCAGCACAGAGAACTGTCGGACCATTGGAAGTAATGAATGCCTGAGGAGCTACACATTGGTTTTCGATGACAGACAGGAATTGATTGACAGCAACATCTTCGATCACTTGATGAATGTCTGAAGATGGCCAATCGATGACCACAGAATCGATCTCGGTATTTTGTGCAAGTCCGAAATGCTGAATGAGCGTATTGCAGATGCCATAACTCTCTCCGGCACGAACCTCACGCACCTGCATTCCCCATGGTCCGTAAACCCTGACCACCGCTCCAACCGCGCTTCTGTTGCTGATGGTTCCTGTAAGTTCAACAGCTATCCAATTATTGTCATTTCCGTCATTTATCCAAAGAGCATCCGGTGTGTTGGTCGGAGTGGTGTAAATGTTGGCGTAACCACCGTAAACATCCAGAAAACCATCGTGGTTCAGATCGCCAATTGCAAGCGATTCCATGTTTCCATTTCCGAAGATGTTGTTGATCTTGGTGAAGGTGTTGTCGCCATTGTTCCTGTAAAAAGCGTAGCTGCTTCCAGTAACGATGATATCAACGTACATGTCGTTGTCAAAATCGCGCATCAGCCCTTGAATAGGTGTTCCAACGCTCATGTCAAGGCCCGATCCATCGAAAATATCTACGAATACTCCGTTCTGATTTTCCAAAAGCATGTTGTTCACATCGTGGTTCGTGATGAAGGCATCAAAATCTCCATCGTTGTCAAAATCCTGAAAATCGGTTGTCCATGATTGAGCACCGATACGTAGACCGTTGAAATTGGTGAAGTCCTCCGTGTAGTTGTCGTTACCATCGTTGATGAACATCTGATTGATGCGTCTCAGATCGCTCGAACTGCTTACGCCTTGACGGCAGTGGGTGATGTAGAGGTCAAGGTCGCCATCGAGGTCGTAATCTGTAAAGGTTGAACCGTAGTTTCCAGATCCATCCCAGTTCCCTGTTGGCGTCATCTGAATGATGTCGTCACCAGAATAGGTGAAATTGCCCGAACCATCGTTCTCCCATATGCCGCTCGGCTGCACATCACCACACGAAAAGAAGTCTAGGTCGCCATCAGAATCCATATCGGCCAAGTTCACGCACTGCGTGGCCAATTGGTAGGTAGGAAGCTGCAAAAGCGTGTAGGCCGTGCCCGTTGCATTGGCCTTTGCATAATCTGGAAGACTTCCGAACTTGTTGGAAAGCACATCGCTATGGCCGTTGTTGGTCACATCTCCGGCCACCATCCCCCACGCGCTGGAGTTGTCCATGGTAACGCTGCTGATCGAGGTCCAAACGCCATTGAGACCTTGATACTCGATCTTCAATGTTGTACCTTGATCGAGGATGATAAGATCGTCCATTCCGTCATGGTTGGCGTCTTGAACGGTCATCGCCACGCCACTGTAATGGGTTGGATCCGTGAGAGCCGACACCTTATTGGTGAAGGAAACCTGTGCATTCGCCTGACCTAGTGCAGCTAACATGAATGCAAACAGATGAATGGAGTAAAAACCTTTTTTCATTCGGTTATGATTTGAGTTTGGATTTTAGAAAATAGCTGCTGAAAGTAGTTGTTACCAACACGCGTGTCAATACTGTCAATAAGAATTATGTGGTATTAGTAATCCACCTTGCATTTCTGAACCAATTGCATACGTTTCGTACGTAAGGTCATAGAAGCTAAATTTGCGCTGGGGCAACGAGCCGTTCACATGAAGGCAATTGCCATATCAAACTTTCATACATTGAGGAATTCAACTTTGCTATTGTTGGCCCTTGTGGCCCTTTCCGCCTGTAAAAAGGAAGTTTCAAAGTTCATAGACCAAGACAAGATCTGGACGAATTTCGAACTGTTCTACGATGCCAACGAGAACAAGACTTACGCTACGGCCACTTTCCGATTCTCGCATTCCAACGGCACACGATTGGAACTCTCCGATCCGAGTACCGTGTCGTTCAACGACCAGGAAATGGCGTTTCTGCCTGAAGGAGAATATCAATTGGTTTTCGATGGCTATGTGAATGCAGGCACGTTCAAATGGAGCGACCTTGACGGCAAGGAATTCACCAACTCAATTGAAATCCATGAGGTCGATTTTCTGGGAGACATTCCAACGTGGTTCTTCGCAGATTCGATCACTTACGTCAATTGGGACGGTGCGGCAGTGGACTCATTTGAAACGATGACGCTTACGCTTGATGGACCCTTAGCCTCCGACACCAAGGTTTACACCGTTGACACCGTTCAGGCATTTCAGTTTGCGCTGGATTCTGCTCAGTTGAGCCAACTCGATTCTGGACTTGTAACCGTGATATTGGACCGCAGATACAAACCTGCGCTTCAGGAGCAAACAAGCAAGGGAGGCGTCATTACCGGCAGGTTCCGACCGGTGAATAAGACCACCAACATCCAATAACAGAAAGGCCCGCTCAACGCGGGCCTTTTCAATTATGTTGATGCAGAAGATCACGTTACTTTTTCCTTCCAGCATCAGCAAGGGAAATGTTTCCGAACACTTTGGTGATGGCCATGGCGTTTGCGGCATCGCTCTCGATCACCACCATTTCTAGGAAATCGCCTTCTGAGTCTGGTCTGTGCTGTAAGCAGATAACGCCTATCCCACCGGGTAAAATGGCCGTTTTCGGGAAATCCTTGACAGAAAGGAATTCTGTTGTGGAAACTTTTCTGACCGTTATGGGTGTCTGTCCCGTATTGGTGAAACGCAACTCGAATTCCGTGTCCTTCATTTTGTCCATTTCGCCAAGGTCCATACGATCGGCAACTATGAGTGTTGGCGTGATATTGACCATTGCGCCTTTTTTGCCTTGTCCGATGGTTTGGGCGTTCAGGTGCGTGATTCCGAATGTAAGCGTGACAAGCAAGATCATCTTTTTCATGGTTCTATTCAATAAGGTTTGATGAAGGCTTTTCAATTGGTGTGCCAAAGTGGATTCACCTTACTTCTGTGAAAGGCATTTGTACGATCTTCGCCACCCACCAACCGAAGCATTGAATGCTTTTCAGTAGTCTGACTTTTCTGTTCCTGTTTTTGCCTACGGGGCTACTGTTGCATTCGGCCGTGCCTAAGTGGTTCAGGAATGGGTTGCTGGTGTTTGCCAGCCTGTTGTTCTACGCATGGGGCGGTGTCACCGATTCGCTCATACTTATCGGTTCCATTCTTCTGAACCACCTCATTGCCAACCAAATAGGAAAGGGTACGGCAAGCGCCAAAGGTTGGCTCAAAGCAGGGCTCATCATCAACGTGCTGGTAATTGTCGTTTTCAAGTATTTGGGCTTCATTACTGAGAATTTGAACCTTGCCTTGGCAGGTTTCGGGGCTGATGTGACGCTGCCTGCCGTTAAGATCCGTTTGCCACTGGGCATTTCGTTCTTCACATTCCAGCAGATGTCGATGCTGTGGGACGTGTACCGCGAAAAGGAACGGCAGAAGCTGAAACTCGCGGAATCTGCGTTGTACGTCAGTCTGTTTCCGCAGTTGATCGCTGGCCCTATTGTGCGCTACCACGACATCATCGATCAGATACGGAACAGAACCGTCACCATGGACCGATTCCATTCGGGCGTGCAGCGTTTCATACTCGGGCTTTTCCGAAAGGTGATCATAGCCAATACTTGTGCGGCACTGGCCGATGCCATTATGGATCAACCTGCCACAGACCTAAGTACGGCAACGGCCTGGTTGGGTGCGTTTGCCTATGCCATGCAGATCTATTTCGACTTTGCGGGCTACTCCGACATGGCCATTGGCATTGGTCGGATGCTCGGTTTCGAGCTTTTGGAGAACTTCAATTTCCCATACATATCTACCAGCATAAAGGAGTTTTGGAGGCGCTGGCACATTTCGCTCTCATCGTGGTTCAGAGACTATCTTTACATACCGCTGGGTGGCAACCGCAATAGCCAACTCAGCACGTACCGCAACCTTTTCATCGTTTTCTTTCTTACCGGGCTTTGGCATGGCGCCACATGGAGTTTTGTGCTTTGGGGATTGTTCCATGGCGCTTTAATAGTAGTAGAACGATTGGGATTTGACCGCGTGCTGGACCGGATGCCGAAACCGCTTGCTTGGATGTACGCGATGCTGGTGGTATTGATAGGCTGGGTTTTCTTTCGCATCGAGTCCATCGAAAATGCGTTCGGTTTCCTGGCGGTGATGTTCGGTTCGGGATCGGTGGATGGCATGGTTCCACTTCAGTTTCTGGACCGTGAAAGGGTTGCGGTGCTCATCGTGGCCATCATCTTCTCATCGAGCCTGCCGTTGTTGCTAGCGGAAAGAATGAAGCGCATTGGCGATCGCTTACCCGTGCTTACAGAATTGTTGACCACCCTTGCTCTATTGGCCATGTTCCTACTGTGCGTGCTGTACGAGAATGCAGGAAGCTATAATCCGTTCATCTATTTCAGGTTCTGATGAAAGCTGCTCGGTTCATACTTCCGTTGCTGTTCATGCTGCTATTGGCGTTGCCACAGTTGAATGCGTGGCTGCATGTATGGCAATTTGAACAGACCAAGGAAAACCGCGACTTTGCCTCATTTCCCGAATTAAACGTTAACAACTTGGATGCTTACCCGAAAGCATTCGATGAATACGTGAATGATGCTTTCAGTTTCCGCACACCATTACTTGATGCTTTCAAATGGATCAAGTTTCATTTTTGGCACGTTTCTCCAAGCACTGAACATAGCACTATTGGGCTTGACGGTTGGTATTTCATGACCAAGGACGAACAGAAAATAGTGGCGGGTAAAATGGATTTCAGCGATGAAGAACTGGAACTATTCCGAGAAGAATGGGATGAACGGGCTGCGTTTCTCGATTCGTTGGGCATTACCTACCGTTGGCTCATCTGCCCGCTGAAACATTACGTGTATACCGACAAGCTGCCGTTCAACATGGTTGTTTCAAAGCGCCCGAAACGAGTGGAACAACTTCGGCAATACTTGGAACAATACCACCCTGGGTTGATGATAGACCCGACCGAGGCGTTGAAGGCTGCGCGCGACAGTGTGAAGGTTTACTACCGCCTCGATAACCATTGGAACTATGAAGCCGGCTATACGGCCTATGTGGAATTGATGCGTTCGTTGCAAAAGAGCCATCCCGATATACAGATAGAACCACACGATGCTTTTCTGTGGCAAGACATCACGAAGGACAACGGCTTTCATCGCTCAACACTTGGGCTTGAAGAAACCGAGCAGGACCGCGTACCGACCCCTTTGGCATCCACGGTTGAACCGATTTCCTACGGATTTCCAATAACACCCGGGTTTCCCTACCCCGATCAGTACGAGAAAAGCTTTCGGAGCAACGACACCACCAAGCTCAGAATTCTTGTCATTCGCGATTCATTCGGAGACCACCTGATGCCGTTCGTCACAGAATCGTTCTCCGAATCGGTTTTCATCTTCGATTCGTGGCAGTACACCCTCCATAGGAAGGTCATCTTACAAGTGAAACCCGATATTGTGGTTTTCTCAAGTCTTGAAACACATATCAAACACGTCATTCAAGACTATCCGGCCTATGAATGAACCTTGAGCTCTGCTGGCTCGTCTGCCGCACCGGCCGGCAATTCACCGTTCAGTGCTTTCAGAAAGGTGACGATGCTACCCACTTCCTGTTCGGAAAGTTGCTTGTTGAGGTTGATCTCGGCCATGATGGCCACGGCCTTCTCCAATTCCTTCACACTGCCATCATGAAAGTAGGGCCATGTTTTCTCCACGTTGCGCAATGATGGCACTTTGAACATGTACCTGTCGGCCTCTGCTTTGGTCACCTCTGCCCTGCCCTCGTCCACTTTGGTGCTGCCCGTGGCGGTCCAGTAGTCGGCATACACACCGAATTTCTGGTACATGTGCCCGCCCAGTTGCGCACCCGAATGACAGGTGGTGCAACCCGCATCCATAAAGGCCTGCATGCCCTCCTTCTCTTCAATTGTCAGTGCCTGCGTGTTGCCGTTGAGATACTCATCGAAACGCGATGGCGTGACCAACGTACGCTCGAATGCACCAATGGCCTTGCGCAGGTTGGTGTAACTGATGGGTTGCGATTCGCCCGGGTAGGCAGCCGCAAACAGTTCTTTGTAAAGCTCGATCCCTTTCAGGCGGTCAATAAGGAACGCCTCGCTGGGTATCATCATTTCAACGGGGTTCAGCACGGGCATTCCGGCCTGCTCTTCCACATCCTTGGCACGCCCATCCCAGAACTGCATGGTATGGAAGGCGGCATTGAGCACTGTTGGCGAGTTGCGGCCACCCAACGTGCCATCATCGCCTGGCGAGAACGGAAGATTATCGACCCCACCCGTGTTGAGGTTGTGGCACGAGTTGCAACTGATGTTGCCCTCTTTGGAGAGGCGCTTATCGAAATAAAGCACCTTGCCCAGTTTCACTTTTGCACCTGTGATCTCGTTCTCCGCATTTATAGCCACGGATTCCAGCGGTTTGAAGATGGCCTTGGCCTTGTCGCCAATTAAGCCGTCCATGCGCATGTGTTCGGCATAGAGCTGTGCTGCCTCGTTCTGTTTCTTGGTTTCATCGGATGTACCATTGCAAGACTGTAGTACAATGGAAACGCCCGCAATCAGCAAAAATTGAATGTATTTCATCTGGTGTGTTGGTTTTCGTTCGCAAAATTGTCAATGCCCGACATTAGTAAATGTAACAGCTGTTACATTCAGTGCATGAACAACAACGGAAATCACCCTGTTGTTTAGCTTTGAGGCAAATTGCTGGTATGCGAAAGAAGGATAGACGTTTTGAACTTGAAGGGGTTATTGTAACCCTTGTTTTTGAGGATAATCGAAATACAGTGCATTTCGACTATCATGTTGATATTGACGATGTTGATACCAGCATCCGATTGGATCTTTACACCCGAAATGCTCGCAATGGAGCCATTTTCCTGTTGCATCAGACTCGCGGTACCAGTTCGGTTGATGTGTTGGAAAAGATGATAGCCTACCTGAAGAAGCAGCACGTGGTGGAAGAGAAATACCCGTTCACCGTGAAGTGGGTAGACCGTAATAACCCAAGTCGTCAGGAACACACCTCCTATTTCTATGAGACCTCTGAACAGGCTGTGCGTCAGAAATTCTTCTACAACAGACGTGAGGAGGATTATACCGTTTCCGTAGAGCGCAATCCGATCTCTTGAGCCATCCGAGGTGAAAGGTATTAGATTCCCATCATTATTTGCTCGAGACTCAACCAGCATTCTGGTACCGCAACTACAAGTTAAGCTCTTCAAAACAAAAAAAACCTTCTGCCACTGGCAGAAAGGCTCTTTCAATTTCCTTGCGGATTCAGGCTATCAGAGTTTCTTGCCTATACCGAATACTTTCAACTCAACCACCCACGTGTTCAGTTCGCGCTGGTTGTACATGAAAAGCTCCACTTTTACGCGCTTGCCTTTTTTGTTCTCCTTGGCTATGAACTTCTTGTACTCCGTGTCTTCCAAGTAAATGTCGTTGGTCTTGTCCTTCTCTTCGGTTACCCATTGGTCGCCAAGGCATTCGATTATCTTCTTCTTGAGGTCGCTGTAGGTGGCTTCCAATTCGTTGGAGTAGAAACGATTCTCGGCCAAATAGACAACGGCTTCCGGGTAAAGCTCATCGGCCGTGATCAGCATATCCACCCCTTCTTTCAGCACAAGGGTCGATTTCTGGTAAGGTTTTGCCACACCACGAATCTCAAGCGAGGTTTCTTCGCCTCTTAGGTCTTTGAAGTACTCCTGCGAAGCATTGACCAGTGTGGTAAGGTTAGCGCAGAAGTTGTCTTGAGCAAATGACGCCATTGGTAGCGCGGCCATCATCAGCATACCGAGTAGGAATTGTTTCATAAGGTCGGTTATAGTTTGGGCGTTAAAGGTAAAAATTGATAACGACCGACCAAGACAACTTCCATGCCATCGTGTTATTTCGGCATTTTGGAGTTCAATCGGGTCAATCCATCGGCCGCTTTACGGTATTGTGGATTGAGTTCCAACGCATACCCATACTCCTTTTTGGCACGCGCCACATCGCCCTTGGTCTCGTAGCATAGCCCGCGCATGTAAATGGCCTGGTAATACTGCGGATCCACCTTCACGGCATTATCGAAGTTCTGTAGTGCCTCGTTGTACAACTGTAGATACTGATACTGAATGAATCCGATATTGAAGTGTGCCGAACGGATGGTGCTGTCTATGGCTATCATCCTGGTGTACGTTTCCATGGCCTCGTTCAACTTATCGCTTTCCTGATAGGCCATACCTAAGGCATAGAGCGCATCTATTCCCTCCGGACGGATCTGTAACGCAGCTTTCAGGTACTTCTCTGCCAACGGGTCTTTTTTGGCCCAATGCAGCACGCCAAGTTCCACAAACGCATCGTAGTTGTCGGGGTTCTCGGTTATGGCCTCCAAATAGTTCTGAATGGCTTTCGCGGTGTCGCCCAGTTCTTTGAAGCACAGGCCCTTTATCATGAACGGGCGGTCATCGCGTGCATCGAGCCGCAGCATGTCGTTGGCGTAGTTGATGCTCTGCTGATGGTGTTGCAGATACAGTTCGAACTGTGCCAAGCGATAGAGTGCCTCCGTGCTTTCGGGCGCCAAGGCGTGGGCCTTGTTCAAAGCGTTGAGGCATCGGTTCGGTTCGTTCATTCTGAAATACACATCGGAAATGGTAAGGTAGAAATCGGCCACGGTACTGTCCATCAGCAGGGCTCTACCCACATCGGCCAGCGCGAAGTTGGTCTCGTTCACATCCAACCAAACCTTTGCCCGCTCGTTCAAAAGCTTGGCATCGTTGGGGCGCGCTTCCAATAGCTTGGTCAAGCTGTCCAACTTCGCCATTTCGGGCGTTACCTCTTCTACGGCCTGTGTCGGTTTTTCTGCCACAGGCTTTTCCTTGCACGAGGCTGCGGCCAACGCCACAAGCGCTATTACCCAATACCGTTTCATCAATCTCCTGAAGGAATCCCTCCTTTTTCCAATGCCTTTTTGATCACTTCCTCCAACTCGTCCATCAGGTCGGGGTTGTCAAGAAGCAACTCCTTCACCGCATCGCGTCCCTGCCCAAGGCGTGTTTCGCCATAACTGAACCATGAGCCGCTTTTTTTAACGATACCTGTGTCCACACCGAGGTCGATGATCTCTCCGACCTTCGAAATACCTTCGCCATACATGATGTCGAACTCTGCCTTGCGGAACGGTGGCGCCACCTTGTTCTTCACTACTTTCACCTTCACGCGGTTTCCGGTCACTTCCTCCACGGCTTTTATCTGCCCTGCTCTTCGGATGTCCAAACGGATGGATGCGTAGAACTTCAACGCGTTTCCGCCTGTGGTCGTCTCGGGGTTTCCGAACATCACCCCGATCTTTTCGCGCAACTGGTTAATGAAGATGCAGATGCAACCTGTTTTTGCAATAGTGGCCGTCAGCTTACGCAGCGCCTGCGACATCAATCGGGCCTGAAGACCCACTTTGCTATCGCCCATTTCGCCCTCTATCTCGCTTCGTGGCGTCAGTGCAGCCACCGAGTCGATCACTATAATGTCAATAGCGCCCGAACGGATGAGGTTGTCAGCGATCTCCAACGCCTGTTCACCGTTGTCGGGCTGCGAAATCAAAAGGTTGTCGATGTCAACACCCAAACGCTGCGCGTAGAAGCGGTCGAATGCATGTTCGGCATCGATCATGGCGGCAATGCCACCCTTTTTCTGTGCTTCGGCAATGGCGTGTATGGCCAAGGTGGTCTTACCTGATGATTCTGGTCCGTAGATCTCCACAATTCTGCCACGCGGATAACCGCCTACGCCCAATGCAAGGTCGAGGCTGATGGAACCGCTCGGCACCACATCCACATCCTCCACGGGCGCATCGCCCATGCGCATGATGGCCCCTTTGCCATGGGTTTTCTCCAATTTGTCCATGGCCATTTTGAGGGCCTTCAGTTTCTCTGCTTTTTCGTCTGCCATTTTTGTCTTTTTTATGGGTTGATGCCTAATTCGTTCAATATCTGTTTCGTGTGTTCTTTGGTGTCCACTCTGGTGATCACGCTTTCCAAATTGCCGTCCGTACCGATCACAAATGTGGTGCGGTGAATGCCATCGAATGTGCGTCCCATGAATTTCTTCGGTCCCCACACACCGTATGCTTTGATGATGGCATGATCCGTATCGGCCAGTAGCGCAAAAGGAAGGTGATACTTGTCTGCAAACTTGCGGTGACTGACCTCAGTATCTGCCGAAACTCCCACCACCTCAAAGCCGTGCTTCTTCAGCAGCGATTGATTCTCGCCCAAGTTACAAGCCTGAGCAGTGCAGCCCGGGGTCATGTCTTTGGGGTAGAAGTACAGAACCACACGCTTGCCCTTCAAACCGGCCAGCGAAACCGTGTTGCCATTCTGATCCTTCCCCGAAAAATCGGGTGCCCTGTCCCCTGCTTTCAATGTTACTACGCTCATCCCTCTTATCATTTATCGTTTTTCCTTTTTCTGCTTGATGGGCAAACAAAGAAACGATGTTCAAGTTCATTCCGCATTGTTTTTGCCACCAAGTTTTCCACTTAGATTGCAAGTCTAAGGGGTCAGAACGTAAGGTATTTACGGACGGATATTATTCTGAAAAAACCTGCAAACGTCCTTCAGTCCGCAGGCAACGCATTGCGGATTGCGTGCAGTGCAAACATAACGGCCATGCAGAATGAGCCAATGATGCGCCTTCGGTATCAACGCCTCCGGAATGTACTTGACCAATTGCTTTTCGGTGGCCAAGGGTGTTTTGGCAGTGGTGGTCAATCCCAACCGCTCCGAAACTCGGAAAACGTGCGTATCCACCGCCATGGTCGGGCGGTCGTAAACCACCGAAGCAATGACGTTGGCTGTTTTGCGCCCAACACCCGGCAATTTCTGTAATTGATCGACCTCCGCTGGCACCACATTACCAAAATCTTTCACCAGCATTTTGGCCATGCCCACCAAATGCTTGGCCTTGTTGTTCGGGTAACTGATGCTGCGGATATATCTGAAGACTTCCTCTTGTGACGCTGCCGCCAACGATTCCGCCTTTGGGAACCGCTCGAAGAAAGCGGGCGTTACCATATTCACCCGCTTATCGGTACATTGAGCTGAAAGGATCACTGCCACCAACAGCTCGTACGGGTCGGAGTAATGCAACTCGGTTTCGGCCACCGGCATGTTCTGTTGAAAGTAGGCGATGACCCGCTCAAACCGTTCCTTCTTCGTCATGCGGACGAAGATAGTCAGCTACTTATTTGTCATTCCGACCGAAGTGTAGGAATCTGATCCTTATCGACTCCGATACTCCTCCACCGTTTTGTCGGAGTAAAGAACAAGCACCTTTTCCACGGTCTTACCAGTTGGGTTTTCGGGCCGATTTTCGGATGCTGTTTTCGACCCGACAATGGGCGAATCTTCGACCTCCTTCTGACCCCGCAACATCCACTCGGCTGACACCTCAGGGAAGGCTTCCAAAAGCTTCATCACCAGATCTAAACTTGGCCTGTTTCGACCCGAAAGTATATGGCTGATGGCCGACCGTTGCACCCCGATACGGTCTGCCAACTGCGAGGCCGAAAGCCCTGCTTTCGACATCAGTTCCTGCATACGTTCTATCACTGCTTCCATCTGTTACAAATGTAAACAACCGAACAATTACAGATCATTCATCTCAAACGAATTCAATCTTAAATTGATTTTGATCAATCGAATTCAACGACACAATTGAATAAATTCAATAACTTGATTGTCAATTGAATATGATATAACGAATCACAACTGTAACATGCAATGAAATTTTCGCCTTTTGGAGCCATAAAAACGGTTACAATTGTCACAATTGGTATTAGGAAGCGACCACTTCCCCACCGGAAACGCGGAAGACGCGCACATCGGTTTCATCCTTTAAAAGACTGGCTACCCGCTCGGGATGCGTATCGGTAATAAGTATCTGTCCGAAACCTTCTTCGCCCACCATTTTCAGCAACTGCCCTACCCTACTGTCATCCAGTTTATCGAAGATATCATCGAGCAGCAGAAGCGGTGCAAAACCGCACTTTTTCCGCATGACATGAAACTGCGCCAACTTCAATGCAACAAGGGCTGTTTTCTGCTGTCCCTGCGACCCGAAACGCTTCAACGAATGACCGCTGATGGTCAACTCCAGATCATCCTTATGAATGCCGATGGTGGTGTAAGTGGCAGCGCGGTCGCGGTCACGGCCCCGGGTCAGTAACTCCAACATATCGTGACCATTGAGTTGACTTTCGTATACCAATCCCGCGTGTTCCGCATCGCCTGACATTTGTCGGTAGTAGCGGTCGAACTCGGTTATGTATGCTTCCAAAAACTCGTTACGCCTGCGGTGAATAGACTGCCCCAGTTGTGCCAATTGAAAATCCCAAACATCCAAGCTTTCGGCACTGAACGAATGCGAATCGGCAAATTGCTTCAGCAGCGTATTTCGGTGTTGCAAAGCCTTGTTGTAGCGCAGCAGATTCTCCAAATACTCGCGGTCCAACTGCGAGATGATGGCATCCAGAAATTTCCGCCTCAGTTCACTGCCACCATTAATGATGTCGGAATCGGTTGGAGCAATGACCACACTCGGAAAACGCCCCACGTGATCCAACAGGCGTTTGTACTCCTTGCGATTGCGTTTGAACTGCTTCTTTCCCTCCTGCTTCACCGCGCAATACACCAACACTTCCTCACCATCATTTTCAAACGTTCCGTTAATGACAAGGAAAGGTTCCTGCCTGCGAATGTTCTGCGTGTCGTTCGGATTGAGAAAACTCTTGCAGACCGACAGATAATGTACCGCATCGAGCACCGTGGTCTTGCCCGAACCATTGTTCCCAACAAAGCAATTGAACTTGGCACCGAGGCTCATTTCGGCACCGGCCACATTCTTGAAATTGACCAACGAAAGCTGCTTCAGATACACATCAATGCGGTTGTCGGGCAAATGTAGCGAATGCGAAATGGTATCGGTTTCCGAACTCAAATCCAACTATAGGATACCGATTACGGTTGGAAATAAAATCTATCTTTGCGCCTTCAAAAAAAGAGCATGGCGAAAAAGATTACGGAAGAGCCAAAAGACGATGTGATCGTTGACGTTGAAGAGGTTTACTCCAAAACAGAGGAGTTCATTCAGCAGAACCAGAACGTCATTATGGGAGTTGTCGGTGCCGTTGTGGCGGTGATTGTCGGCTTCTACGCTTACAACCGCGTTTATCTTGAGCCATTGGATGAAGAGGCACACGGACAGATGTTCATGGCTGAGCAGTACTTCCAGAAAGACAGCTTTCAAACAGCTTTGAACGGAGACGGAAACTATCTTGGTTTCCTTGATGTGGCCGATGAATACGGCAACACTTCTGCCGGAAACCTGGCCCACTACTATGCTGGCATCTGCTACCTGCACTTGGGTCAGTACGAATCTGCCATTGAAGAGCTTAAAAGCTTTGACGGTGGAGGCGAAATGCTTGGAGCCGTTGCTTTGGGCGCCATTGGCGATGCTTACACCGAATTGGGTGACACCGATGAGGCACTAAGCTACTATGAAAAAGCCGTTAGTGCTTCTGAAAACGATTTCACGACACCGGTTTACCTTCAAAAGGCCGGTTTCGCTTCTGAAAAAGCCGGAAACTGGGATAAGGCCATCGACTACTACTCGCAGATCAAGGACAAGTTTCCGACCTCTAACGAAGGTCGTAATGCCGAGAAGTACATCGCCCGTGCTGAGGCCAACCTGAACTGATTGGCCAGCTCACTAAAAAATCTTTCGAGTTACGATGCCGCCACGGTTCCTGATGCTTCAGGAATGCGTTTCGGTATTGTGGTCAGCGAATGGAACACCGACATCACGGAAGCACTTTACAATGGAGCCAAGGAGACGCTTTTGAAATTCGGTGCTGCCACTGAAGACATTGTAAGAAGAAACGTACCCGGTAGCTTTGAACTGACGCTTGGCGCCCAACTGTTGGCAGAACGCAAGGAATTCGATGCCATCATCTGCATCGGAGTTGTTATTCAAGGCGAAACCAAGCACTTCGATTTCATTTGCGATGCGGTTGGACATGGCATTACCAACCTGAATATCAAATACAACGTTCCGGTCATCTTCGGAGTTCTGACCCCGAACACCTACCAACAGGCCTTGGACCGTGCCGGAGGCGTGCATGGCAACAAAGGCGATGAAGCCGCCATCACTGCCATAAAAATGGCCGCCTTGAAAAAGGAGTTGGGGGTTTAGGCCTTCTCACTATCAATAAAGCACCCTCAATTTAATGGTATGGTCGATGCGTTTGAGCTCGTCAACCACGCTTGAGTTGTATTCGGTATTGATGTCAGTTATGAGGTAACCGATGTCCTCGTTGGTTTTGAGGTACTGCCCAACCACGTTGATGTTGTAGCGACTGAAAATGTTGTTGATGCGCGCCATGATGCCCGGGATATTCTTATGCACGTGCAACAAGCGGTGTGCGCCCTGAACTTCTGGAACTCGAATACTCGGCAGATTGACGCTTGCGCTGGTGTCGCCTGTGTTCACATGGTTTACCAACGCTTCTGGCACATAGGCGGCAATATTCTTCTGTGCTTCAATGGTGCTTCCACCAATGTGAGGTGTCAGGATGACGTTGTCCATTCCTTGGAACACGGTGGTGAACACCTCATCGTTCTATTTGGGTTCGTACGGGAACACGTCTATGGCCGCACCTCGGATCTTACCACTCTTCAATGCAGCGGCCAATGCATCAAGGTCTACCACTTTACCACGGGCCAAGTTGATGAACACGGCACCATCTTTCATGTACGAGAGTTCCTTCTTTCCCAACATGCCATTGTTCTCTGCGCGACCATCCACATGCACGGTGACCACGTCTGACTTCTTGAGCAATTCCTTCAGTGAACCGACCTTCTGTGCGTTGCCCAAGGCCAATTTCTCTTCTACATCGTAGTAAGACACTTGCATACCCAAACCTTCGGCAAGCACACTCAGTTGCGATCCGATGTTTCCGTAGCCAATGATGCCCAGTTTTTTTCCGCGTATTTCCACACTGCCTTTGGCCGATTTGTCCCAAACGCCACGGTGCATGGCCATGCTCTTTTGGAATGTACCGCGCATGAGCATGATCATCTCGCCAATGACCATTTCGACCACACTGCGGGTATTGCTGAACGGGGCGTTGAATACACAAATACCTTTCTGAGTACATGCCGCAAGGTCGATCTGATTGGTGCCAATGCAGAATGCACCAATGGCCAGCAGGCGATCGGCAGATTCGACCACGCGCTTCGTTACTTGCGTTTTGGAACGGATGCCGAGAATGTGCTTGCCTTTTACGGCTTCGCTCAGTTCATCTTCGCTGAGGCTGCCCGAACGCAATTCAACCTGATAGCCTTCCTTGTTAAGAAAGGCGACCGCGTCTTCGTGGATGGCTTCGAGCAACAACACCTTTATCCGATTCTTCGGGTACGAGATGGACATAGGCAGCTTTTCCTTGTACAGTATCTCGTCCAAGCTTGGGGCGATATGATCGGCCTTGTCGAGGATGTTTTTGCGCTGCACGTTCTCTGTGAACGCGTAGAATTTGTCGGCAATGCCGGCAGCACGGGTTTGGTAATCGGAGAAACCGTCACCGATCATGTGCACTTCGCCCGGAAGGTCCATCTTGCGCAACTCATCGATCTTGCCATCTGGCTTGGCCAGGTCGTTCTCGCGGTCGAAACCAACGATCTTACCTGCCTTATTGAAGCGGAACGTGTTGGCGTGTATGCGTTCTGACGGAATGCCATACTTCGCCATGATGGGGTCGATGAACTCCTTGAACCCGCACGAGACGATGTAAATGTCATCGGCAAATTCGGTGAAAAACTTCTTGTTCCTTGAAATGGATGGTGAGATCTTTTTGCTGAGCCTTTTCACCAACTGATCCAAGTGGTCGCGATGGGCGTTGAGGATCTTCAACCGCTTTTCGAGCGATTCGGTGAAGGTGATATCGCCATCAACCCCTTGGTCGGTGATGCGGGCTATCTGCGCGATCTTCTCCTTTTTGCGTGGGTCGCCCTTGAGCGAAATTTCGGCCAACTCTTCAAATGCCTCAACCTGCGTGAGTGTGCTGTCAAAATCGAAAACGAACGTTCTCTTCTTCTCTTGGCTCATGTTCTAATGGAAAACGTAAAAAGGAATGGTGTGTGAAACGATGGAATGGTTGTCGCGGGCGGTGTAGTAAACATGGTAAGCGCCTTCGGTCCAAGTACTATCGACCGGATACCACCAGTTGAACACATTGGTGTAGTCGATGGTGTTGTCTATAACCCACGGAAACGTGACGTACGTTACGGTATCTGAGTAATTGGTCCGGCCAATGAAAATGTCGGAATAGACAAGGTCGTAGGCATCGGTAACGGTTCCACCAAGCACAAATCCATCGCCAACATGCAGTGTATCGTCAGGTGTTGGTCCGGTGACATTGAAAACGGGAGGGACGGGATCGGTGCTGTTCTTCAACTGAAACCGAACCGTATCGCGGTAGGCCTCATTACCCTGTGCGTCCAAACAAGTGAGTGTAAGGAGGTAGTAAGCATTGAAACAGCTATCGCCTAACGCAATGGTGAAATCGAGGTAGTGTTCCTTTGGTTTGCCATCGATGCCATCAATAATGGTGAGGGCAAAGGTGGAATCGGCTGCGAGGCCATTGAGCGAATCGATGCCGCGAATGACCACCTTGTACTGAAGCAAGCCCATGTCATCGCTCAAATTGGCGGAAATATGAACTCCATCCGCAGTCCAAACCTGATCGTTGTCGGCTGGCATCACGATCTGAGCCGTTGGTCGGTCCACATCATCTACCTCATTGCATGCCGACAGAATGAACACACTTACGGCAAAAAGCAGGGCGTTTCGCATGATCAGCGAAATTACACGTGCGCCACGTGAATACAGAACAGAACGTGCCGAATTTCTTTCACAATGCCTGTTAATTGTGGGGAAGGTGGAGAAACTTGTAACGATTTTAATTTTGTGCAGTATAACGGTCTCGAATCGGTACCCTGAGAGGATATGATGCGTAAGCTACTTTTAATCGGAATTCTGTGTGTTGCTGCTCATAACCGACTGTTTGCACAAGACCCGACCTTTACGCAGTTCTATGCCAACCGCACCTACATCAACCCTGCTTACGCAGGCGTGGATGACGGGCTCCGATTCAATTTCAACTACCGTAATCTTTGGACGACCATTCCGGGCGATTTCAGCACGTATTGCGGTGGCGTTGACCTTGGCGATCCGAACCTTTTCGGGGGTATCGGTTTCTTGGCCATGGCAAGTAATGAAGGCGAAGGACAGTTGCAAACGCAGCGTTACAGTTTCATGTACTCGTATCGTTTGATCGTGATACCCAGGATGTTCGACCTGCACTTCGGGTTGGATGCGGCTTACATGAGCAAGCAGATAAAAGACTGGGATGCCTTCGTGTTCTCCGACCAATTGCACCCGATCTACGGAAACATTCAACCAAGTAGCGTTGAACGCCCTGAGAAACTGAAAGTGGAAATGCCCGACTTCAATGCGGGTATCTTGGGACGTTTCAACTTCAAGCCGGGTGGCGGAAGAATGAAGACGCGTAAGATCATTGCCAATACGCTCGGATTCTCGGCTCAGCACATCACCATGCCCAACGAATCGTTGATCGGCCGCACAGAGAAGATGCCCATCAAATTTGTGGGGCATTACAGCATGATGGTGTCGCTATCGAAAGTGAGGAGCAAGAATCCGTTCTACCTCTCGCCCAATATCATGTATGAGTTTCAGCGCAACCTTTCTACGTTGAACGTGGGTGTGTACGCGCTGCGTGCTCCTGTTATGATCGGTGTGTGGTACCGCAATGAAATGCGTTTTGAGGCTGACGACACCGATGCATTGATGCTCAGCGTTGGGGTGCGTGGCACCAACAGCAACAAGACCTTCATGTATCAGATCGGGTACAGCTACGACCTTACGCTTTCGCGGTTGGCCGGTTCAACATCAGGCAGTCATGAAGTGGTTGCGATCATCGAGATCACTCGGGCGACCTTCGGCACCAAGTCGCGGATTGCGAAGAAGCGCGCCCGTAACTGCTACAACTGGCACGGTCCGAAGAGCACTCCGAAGATCTTCTAAGAACGCAGGTTCTCCCTATTCTATTCGAAACGGATGGCACCGAATTCCTGTGAGAACGGGTCGGTGGCTGCGTGTATGGCTTTGAAGAAGCCATTGCCCAACATGCTGTGGAAGACAAGGAAATTATCGTGGCGCTCTTGCAAGTATCCGTTAGGGAAAAGCTTGGCGTGCAGCTTCTCTATTCTTCCTACCGACACCTCATTCTTCTTTTTGAGGGCGCGTGTGAATCGGCCTGCCCATTGTTCCAACCCTTTCTGCAAGCGCACCTCTTCGGCATCGATGGAAGCCACCAAGGTGGGGTCCACATCCAAGGCGCGGTCTTTCAACTTGGCGTAGAGGGCTGCGAGCAATTCCGCCTCGTCTGTCAGTTGCATGTCCGCGTCCTCGAGTTCGAACAAATGGTTCTTGACCAATTGGTCTATGGCCACGAAAAGGTCTTCGGGCAGCAACTTCAGCTCATCCATGCGCTTTGATGAGGCGCCATCTATAAGAAGGAAGTGGTTGCGAAGCGCCAGAATGGGATAACTGATGCCCATTGCCTGGAAATAGCTGCGATACTGAAGCCAATACGACAATTCGCCTGCCCCACCGATGTAGGCGAGGTTCGGCAAGAGGAATTCCTGATAAAGCGGACGCAAGACCACGTTGGGACTGAAACGTTCGGGGTGGTTTTCCAGCTCGGCAAGCAATTCTGCCTCGGTAAAGCGAAGCTCGGTGTGCAGCACATGAAAACCCTTGTCGGTGCGGACGATGCGTTCTCTGGCCGTTTCGGTGAGGTAGAAGGTGTTAATCTCCCTTGGGTTGACCTGCACGTGGTACCCTGCCTTTTCGAGTTGCGCATTGGTGGTGCGCACCAGTTCAAATGGCCTGTTTTCCAATATATCGGCTTGGAGGAAGGGAATGAACTCCCGTTTGAGGTCGGCATCATCGCCATCTATTATGACCAGACCGTATGCCCAGAACAGTGCGTTCACGAAGTAGCGCGTGGCGGTGGCGAGGTTGGTGTACGTAGTGTATGCCTTGCGGAAAACGGCCACCATCTGCAAGGTTTCCGCATTGCTAGCAAAGATGGTTTCCAATTCGGAGCAGAAAGCTTCGAGCGATGACGGGTTCATGTGACCCGTGGCACCCGTTTGGTCGGTTTCCCATGTGAATTTGCGACCGAACACGTTGAACTGGCCTATCTCTTCCCGATCGTGGTCTTCGGCATTCATCCAATACACAGGCACAAAGCGCTTATCGGGATAGGCTTTGCCCAATTCCTCGGCCAAACGCACCGCATGCAGAATCTTATACACGAAATAGAGCGGCCCTGTGAAGATATTGAGCTGATGGCCCGTGGTTACCGTAAAGGTGTTGGCTTCGCGCAAGGCTTCAATGTTCGCCAATACGGATGCGTTGGCCCCACCGATGGACGCATACTGCCGCAGCAGGGCATCGGCCAGCAATGGGCGGTTGATGGCGAACGTTTGGCGCTCGGCCATCTTGGCAGCGTAGCTTTCAACGCTATTGGGCAGGTGGAAGAACGGACGGACGGCATCGGTGTTCGCCACCAGGTCGGTCATGAGGCGGTTGAAGCGCCCTGTAAGCTCCAGCGGGAAACGGTGTACGGTCACTTTGCCAATGGTTTTGCCACCAGATCGAAATGCTCGGCACCTACGATCTGTACCTCCACAAAATCACCCACCCGCAAGTAGTTGTCCTTGGTGGGTATCAGCACTTCGTTGTCCACCTCTACGCTATCGTACTGGGTACGACCGATGTAATTGCCGCCTTCCACCCTATCTATCAGCACTTTCAGTTCTCTGCCCACCAGTTGTTCGTTCTTCTGCAGCGATATCTCCTGCTGAATTTCCATAACCAGTTCGGCACGTCTTTGTTTTTCCTCTTCGGGAATGGTGTCTTCCAACAGGTAGGCGTGGGTGTTCTCCTCGTGCGAGTAGGTGAACACGCCCAAGCGTTCGAAACGCATTTCCCTCACCCACTCTATCAGTGTTTGGAAATCATCTTCCGTTTCGCCCGGGTAGCCCACAATAAGGGTGGTGCGGAGCGCAATGCCGGGCACGCGTTCGCGAATGGTGCGTAGCAGGCGGTCGGTCTTCTCTTTGGTGGTGCCGCGCCTCATGCTTTTCAGCACGGGGTCGGCTATGTGTTGCAAGGGGATATCGAGGTACTTGCAGATCTTGGGTTCGCGGGCCATCACTTCCAGCACATCCTCTGGAAAACCGGTGGGAAAGGCGTAGTGCAAGCGTATCCATTCGATGCCCTGCACCTGGCAGAGCGCGGTGAGGAGCTGCGCCAACCGTCTTTCGCCATAAATGTCGATGCCGTAGTAGGTGCTGTCCTGCGCTATGACCATCAGTTCCTTTACGCCCTTGGCGGCCAAGGTGGTGGCCTGTTGCACCAATTCCTCCATGGGGGTGGAAACGTGCTTGCCGCGCATCAGCGGAATGGCGCAGAACGAACAGGGACGGTCGCAGCCCTCGGATATTTTGAAGTAGGCGTAGTGCGATGGCGTGGTAAGGAGGCGTTCGCCCACCAGTTCGTGCTTGTAGTCGGCACCGAGGGCTTTCAGCAGCCGTGGCAGATCGCGGGTACCAAAATATTGATCCACGTTGGGTATCTCCTTTTCCAGGTCGGGCTTGTAGCGTTCGCTGAGGCAGCCGGTAACGAATACCTTTTCCACCAGTCCGTCTTCCTTTGCCTGTGCAAAGCGCAGAATGGTTTCAATGCTTTCCTGCTTGGCATTGTCAATGAAGCCGCAGGTGTTTATGACCACTATGTTGGCGTCATCGCGGGTCGATTCATGTTCTGCATCAAGTTGGTTGGCCTTCAGTTGGCCCATCAGTACCTCGCTATCGTACAGGTTTTTTGAACAGCCCAGCGTAATGACGTTGATCCTGTTCTTTTTGAGTGTGCGTGTTCTCATTGCTGTGCGGCAAAGGTAGGCGGTTGCGGGCTACGAGTTGCGAGTTGCGAGTTGCGAGTTGCGAGTTTCCGGCTGGGGGCTGCGGCCTGATCTTAGAAATGCTGAAACCCCTTTTAGAAATGATTTTACCCCTTTTAGAAATGACCGTACCCCTTTTAGAAATGAAAAAACCCCTTTTAGAAATGGTTTGACCCCTTGTCCCTTCCTGAAATAGCTTGACACATTTTGAGGGTTAAGAACTCAAAAAATGGAAAAGAAAAAGTCGTTCGATGTTTCAGAGAAACGATGGATAATAAGAGAATTGGAGTCTGGGCGT
>Ga0172367_10002905_pt1 | contig 22934 bp, 16 predicted proteins | sample Lak10m_FD_114542 | JGI IMG/M metagenome (GOLD analysis project Ga0172367, IMG submission 114542) | Freshwater microbial communities from Kabuno Bay, South-Kivu, Congo - kab_022012_10m | ecosystem: Environmental > Aquatic > Freshwater > Lake | place: Democratic Republic of the Congo: South-Kivu... | reverse complement strand
GGCGCTCTTCGGCAAGGTGCATGACATGGTCACCACCGGCCACGCGGACGACAGCATGGGCAAGCTCGCGGCGTTCGCGGGCGTGCACAAGTTCCCGGCGCGCGTGAAGTGCGCCATCCTCTCGTGGCACGCGGCCAAGGCGGCGGTGGAAGGCGGCGCGGAGACGGTGAGCACGGAAGGGGATGAGCCGAAGGCGGAATAATGGTCTCCAACGCAAGAGTGCCCCAACATGCGAGACAGCGACCTCAAGAAGTTCATTTACTCCACCAAGCGCCCCTTGACTGCTGTGGACGTGAAGAAAATCATTTCCGCCGTCACGCGGGTGAGCAATGTTGTCACGGACAAGACCGGTGAGCATTCCGTTTCGTGTTTTTACGAGGGGCCATTTCCGTTGCCACGGTTTCCGGAGTCGGATGCCCTAGCCTTGGTCGATTTCGGCGACGTGAATTTTGATTTTCGGAATGGTTTTCCAAAATCCGAAGCTGAACTTGCTACCGTAATTTCGCTGTTCGAGTGCTTACCGCTCTCGAAGATTTGCTGCTGCTCCTTTCAAGAGCGGAGTAACGAGTCTCGGCGGAGTGGCATGTCGGTAGAGGTCCTTCGCGAGCACGGCATAATGAAAGTTGCGCTAGCTCAAGCTCTTCCCGTGGAGGTTCCAATCCAAACAAGCTCACTTGCCAAGCTGCTTGCTAGCGGCGGTTGGCCCGTTGCAGTGCAGGATTCCAAGCTTGGCTTGTCAGCAACGCACAAGTCGGGTGGCAAAACAGAGTTCAGAGTGTTTGACCGACGCGGGTGCGTTCAGCTCGTTTTTGACTGCCCCGGGTGGTCTGCCCGTAAAATCGCCTCGCACGTGAGTCAAACATTCAAAGCCTTTGGCTACCGATTCAAATACGGTGACTGGTCATGGGTTCCATCCGATGGGGAGATTCGGAGTTTCAAAGACTTAAACCGATCGCTCAGCGCAATCAGCCGGTCGGGTATCCGTGCTACTTGTGTGCGCGTGAATCAGATTGACTGGCGACTCACGAACTTTCATGCCTTCGCAGCGATGGCCAAAATGCACGCTTTGTTCCCAAAGGAGGACGCCTTTACTACTCGGCTGTTTGAGTTCGAGTTTGCCGGGCAACTTGGCTTCATGGAGCTGGGTCACGAGAAGAAGGGCTTCAGAGCTTGGTTTTCGTTTGATGAAGAAAAGCCTTTTGAAGCACTTGCAAAGGCCATTGGCCACGCGCTGGTGGAGTATGAATAGTTTTGAGCAGCAACGCTTTCACTCAAATGCAAACGTCCAACGCACAACTTTCAACGATCAACGTCCAAAGCACCCGCCGTTCGATGCCGCCGGTTGAAAGTTGGAAGTTGAGCGTTGGACGTTGAACGTTTCCCCATTCCCATCATGCACTCCTACGAAAATGTCACCCTGACCCGCGACGTGGATGCCACGCGCATTCCGTCCGGCGAGAAGGGTTTTATCCCCAAGGGCACCGAGGTCACCATCACCCAGGTGCTCGGCGGCACTTACACCGTGCAGTTCATCGGCGGCCTCGCGCGCATCGAGGGCAAGGACGCCGACGCGCTGGGCAAGACACCCGAGGCCGCGCCCGCGCCGGCCGCCACCGCTGCGCCCGCCGGGCCGGCCACCAAGGAGTCGCTCTCCGCGCAGGTCTGGACGCAGCTCCGCACCTGTTACGACCCGGAAATCCCCGTCAACATCGCCGACCTCGGCCTCATCTATAACTGCGACCTAACCGAGCTGGGCGCGGGCAGCTTCAAGGCGGACGTGAAGATGACGCTCACCGCGCCCGGCTGCGGCATGGGCCCCGTGCTCGTGCAGGACGTGCAGAACAAGCTCCTCTGCCTTGAAGGCATTGACGACGTGAACGTGGAGCTGGTCTGGGACCCGCCGTGGAACCAAGGGATGATGACCGAGGCGGCGAAGCTGCAGCTCGGACTCATGTAGCAGCCGACGTGAGGAGGCTCTGACTTTTTATGAAGCAGGTGAGAAAGTGGGAAAGTGAGAGAGTGAGCTCCATCGGCGTGCTGCGGCCGGCTCGTGTCGGGGCGACGCGTTCTCCCTCACCCCGGCCCTCTCCCGCTGGGAGAGGGAGACAGTCAGCCAGCGTTCGAAGTGCTTCGGCGTTCCTGTTGACCGGAAGCGGACTGCGTTCCTCCCTCTACCAGCGGGAGAGGGCCGGGGTGAGGGAGAACAGCCTGTTCATTTCACCAAGTTTCAGTTTCGCCGACACGCATTCAGCCGCCCTCTCACTTTCCCGCTTTCCCACTTTCCCACTTTCCCTGTTCCCAACTCGATGATTTCTCCTTCCCCCAACTGGTCCGCTCTCCGCCGGGACTTCCCCATCCTCGACCAACAGGTTCACGGGCATCCGCTCGTGTATTTCGACAACGCCGCGACCTCGCAGAAGCCGCGCGCGGTCGTGGACGCCCTCGTGCGCTACTACGAGCGCGACAATGCCAACGTCCATCGTGGCATCCACGAGTTGAGCAACCGCGCCACCGCCGGCTACGAAGCTGCGCGCGTCCGCGCCGCGAAATACCTCAACGCCCGCGACTCGCACGAAATCGTCTTCACGCGCGGCACCACCGAGGGCATCAACCTCGTCGCGCAGGCGTGGGGCGGAAAGTTCATCAAGGCCGGCGACGTCATCCTCGCCACCGAGATGGAGCACCACAGCGACATCGTCCCGTGGCAGCTCCTGGCCGCGCGCACCGGCGCGAAGCTCCGCTTCCTGCCGATCCGCGACGACGACCACACGCTCGACCTCGCGCGCCTCGACGAGTTCCTCACGCGCGACGTGAAGCTCTTCGCGATGACGCACATCTCGAACGCCCTCGGCGTCGTCAATCCCGTCGCGGAACTCTGCGCCCGCGCGCGCAAGGTCGGCGCGGTCACGCTCGTGGACGGCGCGCAAAGCGCCGGCCACCTCCCCGTGGACGTGCAGGCCCTCGGCTGCGACTTCTTCGCCTTCAGCGGCCACAAGATGTGCGGCCCCACCGGCAGCGGCGCGCTCTACGGCCGCGCGGAAGCCCTCGAAGCCACGCCGCCCTACATGGGTGGAGGCGAGATGATCGCCACCGTGGACTACGACCACAGCACCTGGAACACCATCCCGCACAAGTTCGAGGCCGGCACACCGGACATCTCCGCGCCCATCGGCCTGCACGCGGCGATGGACTACCTCGACGCCATCGGGCGGGAGAACATCTGGCGGCACGACCAGGAACTCGCGGAGCATTGCCACGACCGGCTCGCGTCGCTGAACGGGGTGCGCCTCTTCGGCCCCGCGAAGGGCCGCGCCGGCCTCGTGAGCTTCCTGCTGGACGATGTCCACGCGCACGACGTTGTCACCATCGCCGACCGCTACGGAGTGGCGTTGCGCGGCGGGCACCACTGCACCCAGCCGCTGATGAAGAAGCTCGGCGTCCCGTCAACCGCCCGCGCCAGCTTCTACTTCTACAACACCAAGGCCGAGGTGGACCGCTTCATCGAGGTGGTGAAGGAGATCCAGAAGTTCTTCGGCGGCTGAAGGTCAACGCACTGATTGCGCCGCTTCGCGCAGGACGCCCCTGCCCTTCCGCCCTCCTTCGGCCTCGCGCTTTCCTCACCGCCTCCCCAGCCGCTCCAACAGCCGCGCGTGAATGTTGCCGAAGCCGCCGTTGGTGAAGACGCAGATCACATCGCCGCCCTGCGCGTGCTGGCCAAGGTGATGCACGATGGTGTCCACGTCCGGGAGAAACCGCGCGGACTTGCCGTTGGCCTTCAGGTCGGCCTCCAGCTTCGCGGTGTCGAGGCGCTCCTCGGGCGTGAGCACGCTGGCGAAGGCGACTTCGGCGATGATGACCTCGTCCGCTTCGCCGAAGGCCGTGGGGAAGTTGTTTTGAAAGACGTTGCGGCGCGTGCTCTGCGTGCGCGGCTCGAAGACGGCCCAGAGCTTCTGCCCCGGATACTTGATGCGCAGCGCCTTGAGCGTCTCGCGGATGGCAGTCGGGTGATGGCCGAAGTCATCCACCACGGTCACACCACCGGCCACGCCGCGCGCCTCCATGCGGCGCTTCACGCTCTTGAAGGTGTCGAAGGCGGTCTGAATCTGCTTGTTTGAGAGGCCGCAGTGCTTGGCCGCGCCGACGACGGCGAGGGCGTTGCGCACGTTCAGCTCGCCAACGAGGTTGACCTGGAACTTGCAGCTCGGGGTCTCGAAGACGCTGGCGGTGGCACCCAGGCGGAGGCTCGTCGCGCGCACGGCGTTGTTCTCCCCCAGACCGAATCGCTTGACCGGGCAGTGCGTGACGTTGAGGAGCGGGGCGAGGTTCGGATCGTCGCCGTTGCCCAGCAGCAGGCCGTTGCGCGGCACGAGGCGGATGAAGTGGCTGAAGGCCTTCTGCACGCTCGCCACATCGGGGAAAATGTCGGCGTGGTCCAGCTCGAGGTTGTTGACGATGGCGACCTCGGGCAGGTAGTGGACAAATTTGCTGCGCTTGTCGAAGAAGGCGGTGTCGTATTCGTCGCCCTCGATGATGAACCACTCGCTGTCCGTGAAGCGCGCGCCCGCGCCGAGATTCGTCGGGATGCCGCCGATGAGGTAGCTGGGGTTCAGCCCGGCGCACTCAAAGACCCAGGTGAGCAGCGAGGTGGTGGTGGTCTTCCCGTGCGTGCCGCTGACAACGAGCGACCGCTTGCCGCGAATGAAGAACTCCTTGAGCAGCTCCGGCAGCGAGCAATAGCGCAGCTTGCGGTCCAGCACGGCCTCGACCTCCGGGTTGCCACGCGACATGGCGTTGCCGATGACGACGAGGTCGGGCTTGTGCGCGAGGTTTTGTTCCGCATAGCCGGAGATGACTTCGACCTTCCGTTCGGCGAGGAAGGTGGACATGGGCGGATAGACGTTCGTGTCGGAGCCGGTGACGACGAATCCACGGTCGCGCATCGCCGCCGCCGCGCTGGCCATCGCCGTGCCGCAAATTCCGACAAAGTGAACCGACCGGATGTCCGAAAGCATGGGCGCGATGATGCGAGATGCCGGCGGCGTGGGAAGCAGGAATTCCGCGCGCGTAGAGAAAAGTTGTGTTGCATCTGCCGGCTGGAGAGACCCCAGCTCGACAGGCTCAATACACGCCTTCGACGATGGTCTTTTCCATCGCGCCGAAGGGGCGCACGTCGCCGACGCCGTCCCAGGCGTAGGGCGGGCGCGGGGCGCGGCGGATGGTCTCGTCGCGTTCGAGGAAGCGCGGCATGAAGAACTCCTTCGTGAGCGTGGTAAGCTCCACGCGGCCCCACTCCCCGTAGCCGACGGTCTCGTCGGTCTGCTTCGGGTTGACCACGCGCAACACGGCGCGCGGCTGCGGGGCGTAGTAGGTGGCGCTGAAGTTGTCCTCGGGCTGGAGCGGCACGCTGGCGGCGAGGCCCATGAGGGTGTTGCCGTAGGTGGGGTAGAAGCCGATGCGGTTCTCGAGGAGTTCCTCGATGATGAAGCGGATTTCCTGCGGCTTCATGGAGGTGCCGCCGCAGAAGACGCCGCGGATGCCGGCGTCCCAGAGATTGACCTGCTCGCCGAGGGCTTCGAGAAGCTTCGGCGTGGTGAAGAGGCCGCTGACCTTGCGGTGCTTGAGGATGGTCGCGGCCTGGTCCACAACGTGGGCCATGTATTGCTTCGCCACGTCGAACTGCTTGTTCGAGATGAGCTTCTTCACGAAGCGCGGGTCGAGGTCAATGAAGTAGCAGGAGCTGCCTCGCACGTTGGCGAGGTGCTCGATGGCGAGGCGGAGGCGGCGGGGGCCGGTGGGACCCATCATCAGCCACGCGCCACCGCGCGGGAAGTGGGCGTCCGAAATCTTGTCGCTGAACTCGGAGTAGTCCACGCGGAAGTCGTTCCAGCCGATGCGCTGCTTGGGCATGCCGGTGGTGCCGCCGGTCTCGAAGATGTTGAAGGGCTTGCCCTTGAACTCCGCGGGCACCCAGACCTCGGGCTGGAGGTCGCGGAGCGACTCGTCGGCGAAGTGCGGGAACTTCAGCACGTCCTCGAACTTCGTGATTTCCTTGCGCGGATCGAAGTTCTTCGCCGCCCAGTCGAGCCAGTAGGGGCAGCCGGTGGCGGGGTTGAAATGCCACTCGATGATTTCGAGGAGGTGTTTGTCGAGCGCGGCCTTGGCCTGGGCGACGAGTTCGGGGGCAACGGTGGGGATGGGCATGGTAGTAGATTGGAAAAAAGTTGTTCTGAGCCGGTAAGTTAAGGCTTCGGCGTCTTCGCCTTCGCGGAGTCGTGCAGCGCGAAGAGGTGCGAGTTGCTGGCGATGTAGATGACGCCGTTGGCGATGACGGGCGTGGAATAGACCGGCGCGCCGAGGTTGCACTCGCTCAACACCTGCGCCTTCGGCCCGCCCTTCGCGGCCAGCACGACGAAGTCGCCGTCCTCGTCGCCGACATAGACCTTGCCGTCGGCGACCATCGTGCTGCTCCACATATGCGCCTTCATGTCGTGCTTCCAGTGCAGCTTGCCGGTCTCGACATCCAGGCAATACACGAAGCCGGAGAAGTCGCCGACGAACAGCAGTCCACTCGTCGGGTCAATCGAGACGGTCGAGATGCTGCGGTTGATGCCCTTGAACTCCCAGATGACGCCGGTCTTGGTGATGTCGCCGTTCTTGGTGGCATCGAGGCAGACGAGGTGGCCGACGCCCTCGCCGTGCTCGGGGTCCTGACCGGTGGCGACGTAGATGCGGTTCTTGTAGAGCACCGGCGTGGCGATGATTTCGCTGGGACCTTCGGCGGCGGGATACTTGATGGGCTTGCCGTCCTTGGCCTTGTATTCGGGCGGGTTGGCGTCGTATTTCCAGACCGTCTTGAGGAACGCACCGTCGCCGTCCTTCTTGGGAATCGCGTCGAAGGCATAGCAGAAGCCGTCGCCGCCGCCGAAGAAGATGAGGTCCTTGCCGTTGACCTTGCCGGTCGAGGGCGAACTCCACTGGCCGTGGAAGAGGCGGGAACCGATCTTAGCGTCGTCCTCGCCGAGCAGTTCGCCGGTCTTCTTGTTCACCGCGATGAGGCTGGGCGACAGCGGCGAGGGGATGTTGACGTGCGTCCAGTCCTGGCCGTTGGAGGTGGAGACGTAGAGCACGTCGCCGACGATGAGGATGGAGCAGTTCGAGGCGTTGTGCGGGAAGACGCCCAACTCGTCCATCATGTCGTAACGCCAGATGATGTCGGCGTCCTTCGGTCCCGGCGGGATAGGCGGGGCCTGCTTGCCGTCCGGTCCGAGCACGTCCTGCACGACGTATTTGGCCTCGTCCTTGTAGGGGCCATCGTTGCCGTTCGCGAGGCCGTCCACGTCGAGGCAGAGTATTTCACAACGAGTGGTGACTACGTAAAGCCGGTTGCCCTCGATGACCGCCGAGGAGAAGAGGCCGAGGCTCTCCCAGTCGTTGACCTTGCCGGACTTGAGCTTCGACACGACGAGCTGCCAGTTGAGGTTGCCGGTCTTCTCGTCGAGGCAGAGCAGGATGGAGCGGTCGCCGAGGTGGCGCTTGTCGCGCGGCACGTCGTTGTTCGTGCCGACGTAGATGCGGCCGTTGGCGATGGTCGGGTTGCCGTAGCTCTGCGAGCCGAGCTTCACGGTGAACTTCACGTTCTTCTGCGTGGCGGGGTCGTAGTTCTCGGTGCCCTTCACGAGCTTGCCCGGCTCGAACTTGTCGGGCAGGCCCTTGGCAGTGGAGAACATGTTGCGGTATTGCGTGCCGCCCCATTGCGTCCAGTCCTGGGCGTGGGTAATGAGGCCGCCGGCCAGCAGCGCGGCGGTGAGGAGGGAGAGATGTTTCATGCTGATTACGGTTTGAGCAGAGTTGTCGTTGGAAAGGGCTTTAGTTCGCCGTCACGCTGACGTTGTCAATGAACACGCGCTTCTCCTGCGGGGAGAAGCCGTAGAGGCCGGGGCAGCCGCTCTGGTGCGCGACCTTGTGCGGCACCTCGATGTTCCAGGCGGCCGGCTCCGGCTCGCCGCGCTTCCACGCCTTCGCGCGGACCACGCCGGAACCGTCGGGCTTCACGTCCACGCGGGACTTGAGCACATACCATTCGTTCGGCTTCCACTTGAACGGGGCCGTGGCCTTGAGACGCTCCTGGTTCGAGTTCACCTCGATCTCCTGCGCGTTGCCCTTGAGCACGATGAGGTAGCGCTGGTTGACCTGACCGACCTCGGACATCTTGCGCGCCTTGCCCTCGCTCATCACATCGGACTGCACGGTGTAATTTTTCAGGCTCGGCTCGCCCATGAAGACGGTCGCACGCTGGAAGAACTTGTTGTCAATCGCCTTCACCAGCGCCTTCGTGTCGCCGGCCTGGCGCACCTCGAACTTGAAGCGCGGGCCAATCCACGGCAGCGGCGGATACGCAAAGACCACGCCCTCCTCCGTCTCGTGCTTCTGGTCTATCACGAACTGCTCGAAGTTTTCCTTGATGGGCAGGCCCGGCAGCACGCGTCCGCGAATGTAGCCGTGCATCCCGTTCAGCGTCCCCTCGAACGCCCCCGCGCTGGGCACCACGTCCGGCCCGGCGACGAGCTGGCCGTTCGCATTGAACGCGCCCTTCATGCTCGCGCGCACCTTGGCCGTGGGCGGGATGTAGCCGGCCCACTTCACGGTTTTCGGGTCAATGCTCTCCTGCACCACGAAGCCATTCGCGTCGAGCGAACGGATGCGGAACGTCGCCGCCTGGCCGGGCTTCAGCAGCACCTCGGCGGGAATCACCTGCAATTGCGTGGACTTGCCGGGCGTGGGCCACTTCTCGGCGGCCGGCTCGGGTGGCAGGCCGGGGTTGTTGCCGGGCTTGCCGAAGCAATAGAGCTTCTTGGTGGTCTGCATGTAAATCTTGCCGTTATAGACCGACGGCGTGCCGAAGCAGCGGCCTTCGAGCGCGACGTGGCTGAGAATCTTCCCTTCCTTGTCGCTGGGCTGGATGATGTAGAACGCGCCGGTCGTGCCCGCCTCGCTGTCACCGGTTCCCTTGCTCGCCGGGTCGTCAAGCATCGGGACGTAGAGCTTGCCGTCCGCGTGAACGAGGCCGGCGTTCCGCTGCTCGATGCCGAGCTTCACGCGCCACAGAATCTTGCCGTTGTTCACGTCCACGCAGCAGAGGTCGCCCTTCTCGGCGACGACATACACGCGGTCGCCGACGAGAATCGGATGGCTCGTCGAGGGGGAAATCTCCGGCGTGTGCCACAGCTCGACCGCCTGCCGCTCGACGACCACCGGCCCGGTGGCGGTGGCGTCCGGCTCGACCTGCGGAATCTTCATGCACACCATCTGGCCCGGCTCGTAGGGCGTGCCGAAGATGGCAATGACCTTGTCGTTGTTATGGACGACCGCCGTCGAGTTGATGCCCGCCTTGAACAGCGGCACGCGCCAGAGGGCCTGGCCGGTGCGGGCATTGGCGCAGAGCACATTGCCGTCGCCCGTCGCGGTGATGAGCACGCGCCGGCCCTTGAACCAGCTCAGGACCGGATGCGCGAAGGAGTTGTCCTTGGGCCGCTCGCCGGACCAGCACGACCAGACGAGTTCGCCGGTCTTCTTGTCGAAGCCATACATGCGGTCGCCCGCCGGACCTTGATTGCCCCAGTTCGAGGTGACGCCGCGCACGATGACGAGATCCTTGTCAATCAGCGGCGTCGCCGTGCGCGAGTTCGGGAAGGTAAGCCGGCCGAACTGCTCCATCATCGAGTAGCCCCACAGCTCCTTGCCGTCCGCCGTGAACGCCTTGAGCATCCCCTGCGTGCCGAGCATATAGACATTGCCCGTCTCCGGGTCCACCGCCGGGCTGCTCGTCGCGTAGCGCAGGTAAATCGTGTCCGAGAGAAAGTCCGTGTAGCGCTTCTCCCAAAGCAGCTTGCCCGTCTCCGCGTCGTAGCAGCGCACGCCCTCCTGCAACTCCGCGCCCTCGCCGAGGTAGCCCATGATGTAGAGCTTGCCGTTGGCGATGACCGGCGCGGACTGGCCGGGGAAACTGGCGGTCCACAGCGGCTTCTTCGGGTCAACCGAGCTGGGCAGGTTCTTCTCGGCGGAGGTTCCATTCTGATTCGGCCCGCGCCACGCGAGCCAGCCCTTCACAGCGGCGGGGGCGGAGACGGAGAGCGAGAGGCCGACAGCGGCGACAAGGAGGGAGACGTTGAGTTTCATGGCTTCGGCCGGCTAAAGTTGGTCTGGCAAAGTGGCGGCTAAATTGGCAAAGGCGCGCCGGGCTGCAACTAATTTTCTTCCCAGCGTTGCGGTGATTTTCCACACTGGCCGGCGCAGCGCAACAAAATACTACGGATACGTATTATCCGCAGGCACAGCATCCGACCCATGGCCGCCCGGAAACATTCAAAACCCGCCCCGCCGATTGACTCGCCCGACCGCCGCCGGCTGCCGCCGCTGCTGCGCCGCGCGTGGTATGGGCTGAACCAGGCCTTCCGCCGCCGCATCGCGCCCACCGGCGCGACGCCCGACCAGTTCACCGCCCTGCGCTGCCTCACCGAGGCCGACCCCAAGGGCATCACGCAGGGCGAGCTGACCCAGATGATGAGCAGCGACCCCAACACCATCGCCTCGCTCGTCGAGCGCATGGAGGCCGCCGGCTGGGTCGAGCGCCGCGCGCACGAGAAGGACCGCCGCGCCTACCGCATCCGTCTGAAACCCTCCGGCAAACGCCTCTACCTCGAAATGCGCCGGCTCGCCGTTGATCTGCAAGCCGGCGTGCTCGCCGTCCTGCCCGAGGCCCAGCGCGAAGGCTTCCTCACGCAACTCGCCGCCGTCGCCGACGCCTGCCGCGAAGCCGCCGAGCAGTCGCCGAAGCGCGGGAAATAGCACCGCACACAGACCCAAAGATTTGGGGCGGACAAAGATTATGTCTGCGTGTCTTGTCCCATCTTTGTCCGTCCCAAATCTTTGGGTTCTCTTGGAAGGTTCCTCGCTGTTTTCGGTGGAGCGACGCAACGGGCAAAGCTCCAAATCCCAAGTTCCAAAGCCCAAAGAAGCTCCAAGTTCCAACCTCCAATCCGCCCGGAGTAATAGGTGAGCCAAAGTGAGCAAGGGAGGTTGGCCAGACGCTGCCCAGCTGCTTAACACGCGGCGGCGATGGAGTTTCGCCGTAGGAAAAGGCTTCTCGTGGTGGCGGCGGCAGGGTTTGGGGATTGGGAACTTGGAGTGAGCCGCGCTTTGTCCACAGAATCATGTTCAACAGAATCATGGGGCGGCATGGTTCTGTGCTCCATGAGCTTGTGAAACTCGGTGTCCCGTCGTCGCGGCCCGTTATCCCGGTTATTTCACCGGCAGAGGAACAGGACCAGCAACTGCGCCACCACGATGCGCAGGAGCATGGTCAGCGGATACACGGTGGCGTAGGCGACGGACGGGGCGTCGCTGCCGGTCACGGAGCTGGCGAAGGCGAGCGCGGGGGGGTCGGTCATGCTGCCGGAGAGGAGGCCGCAGAGGTGCAGGTAGTTGAGCTTGCCCAGCAGGCGCGCGCCCAGGCCCACGACCAGCAGCGGCACGAGCGTGATGGCGGCACCGGCGGCCATCCACTTGAGGCCGTCGCCCTCGCGCAGGACGTGGAAGAAGTGCTCGCCGGCCTTCAGCCCCGCGCAGGCGAGGAAGAGGGTGATGCCCAGCTCGCGCAGGAGCGTGTTGGCGTTCGCGGGCATATACCAGAGGAGCGGCCCGATGCGCCCGATGCGGCTCAGGATGATCGCGACGAGGAGCGGCCCGCCCGCGAGGCCGAGCCGGACCGGCGTGGGCATGGTCCCGAGCTGGAAGGGATACATGCCCAGCAGCACGCCCAGGATGATGCCGACGAAGACGGGGATAAGGTTGGTGTGGTTGAGTTCCTTGACGGAGTTGCCGAAGAACTCGGCGGCGCGCGCGATGTCCGCTTCCTCGCCAACCATCTGCACCATGTCGCCAAACTGGAGCCGGAGGTCCGCGCGGGCGCTCAATTCCACGTCACCACGCGTCACGCGCGTGAGGGTGACGCCGAAGCGCTGGTTCAGTTGCAGCTCGCGCAACGACTGGCCGAGGATTTCCTTCTGGGTGACGACCACGCGCCGGTAGGTGACGTGGCCGGGCGCGTGGAGGAGGTCCACGGACGACTGTTGTCCGGCGATGAGGCAGAACTCGTCGAGACTCGCGCGCGTGCCGACGGCGAGGACGACATCGCCGATGTGCAAGACGGTCTGGCCGCCGGCGGGGATGACCTCGGCCTCGCCCATGTGTTTCACGCGGGAGATGACGACGTCGAGTTTGTCCTTCGCGGGGAGCTGGTGGAGTTTCAGGCCGTTGAGGTTGGGGTTGCGGATGAGGATGCTCATCCGCTCGACGGCCTCGTGGTCGCGCCGTTGCTCGCGGCGGAAGGTTTCGGCCTCCGCCGCGATGTCCACGCGCAGGAACCACCGGAGGGCGAGCATCGCGAGGATGATGCCGAGGATGCCGAAGGGGTAGGCGACCGCGTAGCCGAGCGCCGGGAGGCCAAGGCGCTCCGGGTCGAGACCGGGCAGGCTCTTCAAGGCTTCCTGCGCCGCGCCGAGGGCGGGGGTATTCGTGGTCGCGCCGGTGAAGATACCCACCGCCGCCGCCAGGTCCACGCGCAGGAGCCACGCGACGAGGATGGTGACGCCCGCGCCGAGGAGCACGATGGCCACGGCCATGAGGTTCAGCGGCAGGCCTTGCTGGCGGAGCGACGTGATGAAGCCCGGGCCGACCTGGAGGCCGATGGTATAGACAAAGAGCACCAGCCCGAAGTCCCGGACAAAGGCCAGCAGTTCCGGCGCGAGCGTGAATTGCAGGTGGCCGCCGAGAATGCCGACGAAGAGCACGCCCGCCGCGCCGAGGCCGACGCCCTTGACCTTCACGCTGCCCAGCGCCAGCCCGAGCGACACGACGCACGCGAGCACGAGCACCGCGTGGGCGACGGGGTTGAGGCGGGCGATGTCGAGCAACGAGGCCATGGGCGCAAGGCGGAGTCCGCAGGTGAAAGCGTGGGGCGGGGATGCTGCCTTGCGAAGCGAAATGTTGCGGGTGGGCGGCCCCGCGCCAAGCCGATTCGCCGGGTTTCCTTGGCGAAGGCCACCCCGATTTTGCTGCGCGGCCCGATCGCTTCGCTGTGCGCCGGGCTTTGCCGGCCAGCCGGGCCGGCGTATCCACCCGGCGGCTTCCCACGTCTGAGCCGCCATGCCAATGTCCGCCATGCGTTCACTCCGGTTTCACTTCGCCTGTGGTTTGCTCGCTTTGATGTGGTTCACGACTATCCCCTGCCCCGCCGCGACCGCGCCGCGACCGAACATTGTCTTCTTCCTCATTGATGACCTCGGCTACACGGACGTGAGCTATCACGGCGGCGAGATCAAGACGCCGAACATTGACCGGCTCGCCGCCGCTGGGGCGAAACTCGAAGCCTTCTACGTCCAGCCGGTCTGCTCGCCGACGCGCGCGGCGCTGATGACGGGGCGCTACCCGATGCGCCACGGCCTGCAAGTCGGCGTGGTGCGACCGTGGGCGAACTACGGACTGCCGCTCGACGAGCGCACGCTTGCGCAAGCGTTGCAGTCCGCCGGCTACACCACGGCCATTTGCGGCAAGTGGCACCTCGGCCACTTCGCGCCGGAGTATCTGCCCACGCGGCGCGGCTTCACGCACCAATACGGCCATTACAACGGCGCGCTGGATTACTTCACGCACGAGCGCGACGGCGGCTTCGACTGGCACCGCGACGACAAGGTCAACCGCGACGAGGGCTACACCACCGTGCTCAACGGGAACGAGGCCGTGCGGCTCATCGCGAAGCAGGATTCCGCCAAGCCGCTCTTCCTTTATATGCCCTTCAACGCCCCGCACACGCCGCTCCAGGCGTTGCCGGAGCATCTCAAGCTCTACGAACACATCGAGAACAAGCAGCGCCGCACCTACTGCGCGATGGTCCACGCGGTGGACGAACAGATCGGCCGGGTGGTGGCGGCGATTGAAAAGCGCGGGCTGACGGGCAACTCGTTGTTCATCTTCTCCAGCGACAACGGCGGGCCAATCAACCAAGGCGCGACGAATGGCAAACTCCGCGCCGCCAAGGGCACGCTTTACGAGGGCGGCGTGCGCGTGTCCGCGTTCGCGACGTGGCCCGGCAAAATCAAGCCCGGCCTCCTCATCCACGAGCCGCTGCACATAGTGGACTGGTATCCCACGCTCTTGAAACTCGGGGGCGCGAAGTCGGAGCAAAAGCACGCGCCCGACGGCCTCGACCTCTGGCCCGTCCTCGCCACCGGCGCAAAGTCCCCGCACGACGCCATTCTGCTCAACACCACGCCCGGCAATGGAGCGATTCGCATGGGCGACTGGAAGCTCGTGCTGGGCGGCAACCGCCCCGAAAACGGCAGCGAGGCGCTCGCGCAACCTGCCGCCGCGAAGAAGGGCAAGAAAGGCAAGCAGGCCGCGACCGGCCCGACGACCGAACTCTTCAACCTCGCCGAGGACATCTCCGAGAAAACCAATCTCGCGGACAAGTTTCCCGACAAGGTGAAGGAACTCCGCGCCCGCCTCGAAGCCTTCGCCAAGCAGGCCGTCCCGCCCAAGTCCGCGCCGAAAGCCGCGAACTTCCAGTCGCCGAAAGTTTGGGGCGAGAAGGACAAATGAGCGGTTGTCTGCTCAACCCATGAAAGGACCGAGCCACGCATGACCCGCCGCGAGTTTCTCCAAGCAGCCGTCAGCGGAACCGCGTTCGCCTCGCTCCCGGTCAACGCGGCTGACGCGAAGAAACCCTTTCCCCTCGCCGGCGGAATCGGCATCACCACCGGCTCGTTCGTGCGGCATCTCGTGCCCGAGCCGCGCGCGGGCAAGCTGCGCCTGCTCGACCTGCCGAAACTCATGCGCGAGGAGCTGGACCTGCGCGTGATTGACCTGATGACGGCCACGCTCGTGTCGCTGGAGCCGGAGTATTGCGAGCAGTTGCGCGCCGCCGCCGAGCGTGCCGGCTGCGTGCTGACCAACCTCAAGATGAACAACCCCGGCCTCGAGCTCGGCAGCGCCGACGAGGCCAAGCACCGGCACGCGCTCACCGAATACAAGCACACGATGGACGCCGCCGCGCGCCTCAGGGTGCGCTGGGTGCGTCCGCTGCCCGGCCCGAAGCGGCCTGATCTCGCGCGCCTCGCCGCCGGCTATCGCGAGCTGATGGACTACGGCGCGACGCGCGGCCTCGGCGTGCTGGTGGAGAACTTCGGCTGGATGCAAGGCGATCCCGACGCGCTGCCCGCGCTCATCAAGGCCGTCGGCCCCGCCCTGCGCGCGCAGCCAGACACCGGCAATTGGACCGATGCCGCGCGCTACGACGGGCTGGCGAAGGCGTTCCCCTTCGCCGTGTCGTGCGACTTCAAGGCGAAGGAACTCGGCGCGGACGGTTCGCACGCGGCCTACGACCTCAAGCGCTGTTTCCAAATCGGCTGGGACGCCGGCTTTCGCGGCCCGTGGTGCTTCGAGCATCAGCACGCGGACTTGGCGCAGCTCTTAAAAAACATGGCCCGGCTCCGCGACTTGCTGCGCGGCTGGATGCGGGCGGCGAAAGGAACTCCTTGAAGTGAATCCTCCTCCTGCTCCTGCTCGCCTGCGCGATCACGTCGGGCCGGGCTGCCGCGCCGCGTCCGAACGTCATCTTCATCCTGCTCGACAACCTCGGGCAGGAGTGGTTCGGCTGCTACGGCAGCGAGGAGAACTGCACGCCGAACATAGACCGCCTCGCGCGTGGCGGCGTGCGCTTCGAGCACTGCTACACCATGCCCATCTGCGGGCCGAGCCGCATGGTGCTGTTGAGCGGACGGCAGCCGTATCGCACCGGCTTCACGCTGCATCACGACGCCGCGCTTTACAGCGGCGGCGGCTTCGACCCGCGCCGCGAAGTCATCTTCCCCCGGCTGTTCCGCGACGCGGGCTACGTCACCGGCATCGCCGGAAAATGGCAGATCAACAATCTTTACGCCGAGCCGGATGTGCTGACGCGGCACGGCTTCATGGAGCAGCTCGTCTGGCCCGGCAGCATTGACACCGACCAAGTGCCGCCCGCCGAGATGGCGAAGTTCCGCGACGCGGTGCGGCGCGAGTCGGTGCCGGACACCGGCGCGTTCATGCCGAAAATCGAGAGCCGCTACTGGAACCCCGTCTTCCTCCGCAACGGCCGGCGCGAGGTGCTCACCGGCCAGTTCGGGCCGGATGTGACGCAGGCGTTCGCGCTCGATTTCCTCCGCCGGCATCGCGACCGGCCTTTCCTGTTCTACTATCCCCTGCACCTCGCGCACGGGCCGAGCTTCAAGGAGCCGGTCGTCACCACGCCGCTGAACCGCGACGCGAACCGCCCGCACCACGCGATGTATGCCGACATGGTGCGCTACGCGGACAAGCTCGTCGGCGACCTGGTGCGGACGCTGGAGGAACTCAAGCTGCGCGACAACACGCTCGTCTTCGTCGCCAGCGACAACGGCACCGAGAGCAGCCTGTCCGCGCGGCGCAATGGCCGTGCCGCCCAGGGCGGCCTCTACACGCTGACCGAGGCCGGCGGCAGCGTCGCCCTGCTCGCCAACTGCCCGAAGCTGATTCCCGGCGGCCGCACCGTGCCGCTGGCGGACTTCAGCGATGTGCTGCCGACCCTCTGCGACCTCGCGGGCATCGCCTTGCCGAGAGGCGTGGCGCTGGACGGGAAATCCTGCGCCGCCTTCCTGCGCGGCGAGGCTGGGGCGAAGCCGCCGCGCGAATGGATTTTCAACCAGCTCCACACGCTGCGGGTCGTGCGTGACGCGCGCTTCAAGCTCTACTCCGACGGCCGCTTCTACGATGCGAACGCCGACCCGGAGGAAAAACTTCCGCTGCCCGCCGGCTCCTCGCCGGAGGCCGCCGCCGCCCACGGGAAACTGCAACGCGCGCTTGCCTCCCTGCCGCCGGACGCCGCGCCGCCGTTTCCGCTGCGCAGCCAGGCGATGTTCAAGCTCCGCGAAGCCGAACGCGCGCGGCAGCCAGTCACGAACAGCATCGGCCTCAAGCTGGTCCGGTTGCCGGCGGGGGAGTTCATCATGGGGTCGCCGTTGACGGAGAAAGGGCGCCGGGCGGATGAGCCGCAGCGGCACGTCCGGCTCACCCAGGATTTTTTCATCGGCCAGTTTGAAGTCACCCGTGGGCAGTTCAGCCAGTTCGTCGAGGCGACCGGCTACAAGACCGACGCCGAGCGGGGCCTGCGCGGGGGCTACGGCTACGAGGAGGCCACGCGCAAGCTCACCGGGCCGGACCACCGCTATTCGTGGCGGTTCACCGGCTTTCCACAGACCGACGAACATCCCGTGGTCAATGTGTCGTGGAACGACGCCACCGCCTTCTGCCGCTGGCTCACGGAGCGGGAGCAACGGACCTATCGCCTGCCCACGGAGGCCGAGTGGGAATATGCCTGCCGGGGCGGCACCGCCTCCGCGTTTGCCAACGGCAATGACGCCGAGAAGCTGGCCGAGGTCGGCAACGTGGTGGATGCGCTGGCCAAGCAGTGGTTTCCCGACCGCCTCGCCATCGCCGCGAACGACGGCCACGTTTTCACCGCGCCGGTGGGGAGTTTCAAACCTAACGCGCTTGGCCTGCACGACCTGCACGGCAACGTCTGGGAATGGACCGCCGACTGGTTCGGCCCGCCGCCGACCACCGCGCAGACCGACCCGCGCGGGCCGGAGAGCGGGAAGGACAAGGTCGTGCGCGGCGGCGATTGGTATCACGACTGGAGCTTCGCCCGCAGCGCGCAGCGGTTCCCAATTTTTCCGGGGCTGTGCCGCCGGCACGCCGGTTTCCGCGTCGTTCGGGAAGTGGGGCCATGAACCAGCAGGGGCATCCTGTGGACGGGAGAGGTGTTCCTGTTAAGGGAAAGTGTCGTTCCGCCAGCCCAAGCAGTCATCCGGTCGGAGTGAGAGTCGTTCGGTCGGCAGAAGGTGTGGGCGGGAAAGGTTAAAGCGGCTGGTTTTCAGGCGATTTAGCCAGACTACAGCCGGCAGTCTCGGAATCGAATTCACGATTGGGCTGCTACTCAGCGCTTTCCGCCGCTGACCTCAGCGCGAGAAAGGCTTCTTTCAAGGGCTGGCTGACGGCGCTCGCAGGCTCGTTCAGGACGAGCTTTTGGTAGTGGTCGAGGAAGGGCTTGCGAAGCCGGTGGAACAGATGGAGGAAGTGACGGAGAAACCCGATGCAGTCGAGGATGGCGATTTCAACCCCGCCGGTTTCGTCGTATTTGGCCCGGGCATACTCATGCACCGCCTCGCTGGTGGGTTCGGTGGTGATGAAAATGTAGTTGTGAACGTTGTGCGCCTGGCCGGCGATTTTCTGAAGCGCGCGGTCAATGTCACCGGGCAGGACCGGCTTGTTCTTCATCTCGTAGCCGGTCACGACCTGGTCATCACCGAGCAAGGTGATTTGCACATCGCCAACCGCGCCGGTTTGTTCGTCAGCCGCGTTGTGTCCGGTGAGCCGGACGACGCGCTCTCCCAGCTTGTCACACGCGGCTTCATAGGCTGCGGCAACGATGAGCACCGGCAGGCGGCTCGCACCCTTCAAGCGCAGGTGTTGGGCGATGAGATTCACCGTGTCCTCACTTGAGAGCGGCAGGGCGTCAGCCACGCGCCCGACGCCGGAGAGCAGGGTTTTCAGGCGCGCCCGCTGGGCATCGCGCTCGACGAGCAACAGGCGGAGGATTTCATCCAGGACATCACTCGCGGAAACACGCTTGGCATGGACATCGGCAAGGACCAGCAGCGCGTTCTGATACATGAGCGCCGGACGGCCCACGAGGACGACCTGCGTAGTGAGCGTCTGGTCCATGTTCCGCAGGGTCGGTGTGAGGAACGCAGTGGTGGAGTTGCAGGGCAACCCGTGTCTGGTGATGAAGTCGCCAATGAACTGCTCGTCGTAAGTGCGCCCCGAGAAGCAATCGCGGGATTCGATTTTCGTGTAGGGCTTGCGCGGATCCACTTCCGGGCGGTGGACCTTGGCCAACATGCAGGCCATGAGCAGGCGCGCGCCAGCGCGGTTGCTGGGACAGTTCACGACGGAGGCGATGCGCCCGGCGATGTCGCCCTTCGCGATGAAGGAGCGGTCCTGCCGGGCGAGCGCGCGTTTCAGCGCGGCTTCAAGAAAGGGGGAACAGTTGTCCATGCGTGGCGTATCCGTTGCGGGTGACGTTGTGCGGGTCGTAGTTCGTCCACAGCACTTCCACCCGCTTGTCCTTGGTGGAATGGACGGTGCGGGGCGCGGTGGCGAACTTGTGCCACTTCGGAGCGGGATAAAGTTCTTCGAGGATGTCCGCCTGATAGTTGGACAACGCGACCATGCCTTGCACCCGGTTCAGGACCATCGCCAGTTCCCGGTGCTGCCGGTCGTTCATTTCAAAGCCGTAGGCCTTGGAGTCTCCCCGTGTGGAATGCACGTAAGGCGGGTCGCAGTAGAACAAGGTGGTGGGCGAGTCGTAGAGGCGAATCACGTCGAGCGCGGGGCGGTTCTCGATTTGCACGCGAAGCAGCCGTTCGGCGACGGCGGGCAAATCCTCAACGGCTCCGAGCCAGCGGCTAATCACCCCGCTCATGCCTGCGCGGCTGGTGTTCTTGCAATTGGCCCAGCGCCCAATCGTCGCTGTCTGCGCCAACCCGGTGCGGACCTGCCGGGCGCGAACGTAAAAGCGGCGGGCACGCTCCAAGGACGTGAGGTCAGGAGAGGTTTCACAGGCCTTGGCGAACTCCTCGCGGGCGAACGGCGTGAGTCCGATGGCCTCAACCAGGCGCTCCTTCTCGTCACGCAGCACCCGGAAGAAGTTCACCACTTCCCCATCGAGGTCGTTGAAAGTTTCAACGGGAGCGGGTTCGCGGTTGAGCAAAATCGCGCCGGAACCGGCGAAAGGCTCACAGTAATGATGGCAGTCAGGCAGTAACGGACGCAGCCAGTCGAGGTGGGAAAACTTGCCGCCATACCAGCCGAACGGGATGAGCTTCTTTCGCGTCGTCAGGTAGGTGACGGGCGGTGGAGCCGTGCGGCCCATGTTCGGCACCACCTCGTATTCCACCGCCTCCTCCCGAACCTCGTCTGCCGCCGAGACTCGCGCAACCGGCCGCTTTGACATTAGTTTCCGCCGGGGCGGCTTCTGGCTGTAAAGCGGGACCGGCTTCTGATTCACGGGCTTTTTCTTCATCGCTGCCTGATGACTTCGCCGGAATCGTGTCAGAACAGGAAACGTTGTCGAGCAAGCAGCTTGCCGCGCAGGAAGGGCCGGCGGTCCTTGGTGGAGAAGACCGTGTGAACGAGAATCTTCGCGAGGGATTGTGGCATGGGCGCAGGATGCGTTGCCGGTCGGAGGATGCAACCCCTGCGGGGTAGGTTCCGGTTTTACGCCGTCCCCAGGGTAGCTCGTGCCTCGCAACCCTGGGCTGAATGACGCAGCCCCGTTGGGGCAGGGAGGACGGCACCTGCTACACCACCGCCCTCTTCACCGCGCTGTTGTTCAGGGTCACGCCGAACTGTTTATCGTCGGTCGTGATCCTCAGCAATTCCGCGTGACGAATGCCACCTCGCCGATGTAACGGAACCCCCGCACCCGCGTCTCAAGGGACAGTCATGAAAAAGCTTTGCCGCCGCCGTTGGTTCTTCCTCGGCCTGCTCGCCCTGCTCCCGCTTCAGATGGCGACCGCCGCCGGGGTGTTGCCCAAGGGTTTCCAGCGCTGGTCACTGAAGGTGGATGGCGTGACGCGCGAGGCGCTGGTCTATGCGCCGGCGGCCGCGAAGGAAAAGGCCGCGCCGGTGGTCTTCGCGTTCCACGGGCACGGCGGGAGCATGGGGAACGCCGCGCGGACCTTCGCGATGCACCAGCAGTGGCCCGAGGCCATCTCGGTGTATCCACAGGGCCTCAACACGCCGGGCCGGCTCACCGACCCGGAGGGCAAGAAGCCCGGCTGGCAAAGCGGCGTGGGCGCGCAGGAGGACCGTGATCTGAAGTTCTTCGACGCGATGCTCGCGAAGCTGAGGCAGGACTTCAAGGTGGATGGCAGACGCATTTACTCGACCGGCCACTCGAACGGCGGCGGGTTCACCTACCTGCTGTGGGCGGAGCGCGGGGAGGTCTTCGCGGCGGTCGCGCCCTCGGCGGCGACGTCCCAAGGACTGAAGGCTGACAAGCTCAAGCCCAAGCCCGCGCTGCATCTGGCGGGGGAGAACGACCCGCTGGTGAAGTATGCCTGGCAAAAGGCGATGATGACCGCCGTGCGCAAAGCCAACGGCTGCGAGGCCGAGGGAAAGCCGTGGGACAAACTCTGCACGGAGTATCCGTCCAAGAGCGGCACGCCGTTCGTCGCGTTCATCCATCCCGGCGGGCACGAGTTTCATCGGGACGCGCCCGCGCTCATCGCGAAGTTTTTCCAGCAGCATCCGGCGGCGAGGTAGGATGGCGCGTCCCCCGTCCGTCCGGCCGAGCAGCCGAAAAGAACGGAAGAACGCGAAAGAACAGATTCCCTCCCCATCCTTTCGGCTTCTTTTGCTTCTTTCGGCCAAATCGGACGCGCCGGCCTATTTCCCGAACGCGATGACGTTCTTGATGCCGGTGGCCTTGCCGGTGAGCAGCTCGCGGAAATTCTCCACCGGATGCCGGGCGGAGATGACTTTCTCCAACGCCGCCGGCCAGCGGCGCTGGAACTCGCCGAGGTCGCGGATGGCGGCCTGGAAGGCGGCCTTGTCCGCGTTCACCGTGCCGAGGATGACCTGGTTCTTCAGCACGAGGTTGCGCATGAGCTGGTTGCCTTCAAGCTGCAGATGGCCTTCCGGCGCGGGGATGCCGGTGAAGACGAACACGCCGTTCAGCCCGAGGTGCATCATCACCTCGAAGGCGGTCTTCGACAGGCCGACGGCCTCATAGACGAGGTCAATGTTCCCGACGCGCTCGGCGAGCTGCTTCGCCGAGCATTCGGCGATGGAAATGTATTTCGCGCCGAAGGACTCGACGAGGTCGGCCTTGTCGTTGGGCTTGGGCGAGCGCGAATAGACGTAGGTGTCGAAGCCGTTGAGCACGCAGGTCATCGCGCCGAGGATGCCGATGGGGCCGGCCCCGAGCACGACGGCGCGCAGGCCCTTGCCGCGCGGCTGGCCCGGCTCGTCGCACGCCCACGGGAGGCGCTTCTGGATTTCCCAGACCTGCGCGAGGCCCTTCTCCGCGATGGTCAGCGGCTCGGCCAGCACGGCGAAGTGGCGCAGCTCCTTGGGCACGAGGACGAAGTTCTTTTCGTCGTCCACGAAGAACTCGGTCATGTAGCCGTGGTGCTGGTTGATGCCGCGCTCGTTGAACTTCCAGGTCGCGCAAAAATCCTGCCGGTCAATCCGGCACGGGCGGCAGTCCGGGTCCGGGCAGGGGCGGCGCACGGAGGGCACGACAAGATCGCCGACCTGGGTGTGCTTCACGCCGCTGCCGACCTCGACGACCTCGCCGAGCGCCTCGTGGCCGAGGACGAGGTAATCGGAGCCGGCGGGCGGCGCGCCATAGACGAAGGTGCAAATCTCACGGTCGGTGCCGCAGATGCCCACGTCGAGCGTGCGGACCTTGAGCTGGGTGGGCCGGGAAATCTCGGGGTGGTCGTGTTCAAGCTGGGCGACCTGGCGCTGGGCGGGCACGACGCCCACGGCACGCATCTTGGGTTTCTTCATGTTCGGTTGGGTTAAGCCGTCGGCGAGCAGCGCGACGCGGTGACATAGGATATACGAGCACGACGAGGGCTACTCAAGCACAAGAGTTGCCCGTGCCGGCGACTGGGCGCATCTTGACACTGCCCCCATACTGGCTGCGCCCCGTCGGTTCCTAGCAGAGACGGTCAACGTGCAACACGCGAAAGGAACGCCGATGAACCAAGCCGAGTCCCGTCCGTTGTCGC
>Ga0172367_10002903_pt1 | contig 22941 bp, 25 predicted proteins | sample Lak10m_FD_114542 | JGI IMG/M metagenome (GOLD analysis project Ga0172367, IMG submission 114542) | Freshwater microbial communities from Kabuno Bay, South-Kivu, Congo - kab_022012_10m | ecosystem: Environmental > Aquatic > Freshwater > Lake | place: Democratic Republic of the Congo: South-Kivu... | reverse complement strand
CTATGACGCCATCGTCGATGCTTGCTGCGCCGCCTGGAACGGTCTCATCGCAACGCCGGCGCGTCTCACCTCCATAACCCAGCGCAAGTGGGCGACCGCGTCATGATTTATGGCGGTTGGTATTATTTCTCAAACGGATCCCGCATCAGGATCACGTCCTCGCGCTCCGGTGACGTCGAAAGCAGCGCCACGGGCTTGCCCACCAGCTCCTCAAGCCGCCGCACATACTTGACAGCTTCGCCCGGCAACTGCGTCCATGAACGCGCGCCACGCGTCGAACCCTTCCAGCCCTTCACGGTCTCGTAGACTGGCTCCACCTGCGCCTGTTCTGTCATGCCCGACGGGAAGTGGCTGATCACCTTCTCGCCCAGCCTGTAGTGGGTGCAGATCCTGATCTCATCGAACCCGTCCAGCACGTCGAGCTTGGTGAGCGCGAGACCGTTGACACCCGAGACGGCGCACGCCTGGCGCACCATCACCGAGTCGAACCAGCCGCACCGGCGCGCGCGCCCCGTGTTGGTGCCGAACTCATGGCCCACCGTGCCGAGCCGCTGGCCGATCTCGTTGTCCTGTTCCGTCGGGAAGGGCCCGCCGCCCACGCGCGTGGTGTAGGCCTTCGCGAGGCCAAGCACATAGTTGATCGCGCCCGGCCCCGTGCCCGAACCTGCCGCCGCCTGTCCCGAGACGACGTTCGAGGAGGTCACGAACGGATAGGTGCCGTGGTCGACATCCAGCATCACGCCCTGTGCGCCTTCGAACAGGATGCGCCGGCCGAGCCGCACGGCCTGATCCAGGCGCTCCCATGCCGGTTGCGCGTAGGCGAGGATCTGCGGCGCGATCGCCAGCAGGTCCTTCTTCAGCTGCACGCCATCCGGCTCGCCCAGCCCAAGACCAAGCCGCAGCGGCCGATGGTGCGCAAGCAGGCGATCAAGCTTCAGGTCGAGCGCGGCAGGGTCGGCGAGGTCCGCCACGCGGATCGCACGACGGCCAACCTTGTCTTCATAGGCGGGACCAATCCCCCGCCGCGTGGTGCCGATCTGCGCGCCGGCCGCGGCCTCTTCGCGCGCTGCGTCGATATCCTTGTGCCAGGGCAGGATCAGCACGGCGTTGTCGGCGAGGATGAGGTCGTCCGGCCCAAGATGCACGCCTGACTTTGCGATGCTCTCGATCTCGTTGAGCAGATGCCACGGGTCTACGACGACACCGTTGCCGATGATGGAGAGCTTGCCGCCGCGCACGACGCCCGACGGCAGCAGGTTCAGCTTGAAGACCTTGCCGTCGATCACCAGCGTGTGTCCGGCATTGTGGCCGCCCTGGAAGCGCACGATCACATCGGCCCGGCTGGAGAGCCAGTCCACGATCTTGCCCTTGCCCTCGTCGCCCCACTGGGCGCCGACCACTGCAACTCCGGTCATGGGGCTCGGCTCCTCAAATCCGCCGGCAAATGACACTGCGCGGCGCCCCGGCGCAAGGCCGGAATGACCGAATCAATCTTTCAGTAACCGCCACCCCGCAACGTCGGCGACATGGCCAGGCACATCCGCAAGAAATCCCCGTTTCGCAGCCGCTCCGGCTCCGCCTCCATGGTGATCAGCGCCGCAATCGGTCTGATGGCCGCCGCCTGGTATGTCTGGGGCGAGGATCTCGGCATCCCGTTCCCGGCGCCTCCAGTCGGCGCAGAGACCTCGACGCCGGCGATGCCGGAACCGACGGTCATTGCCGCCGATCCGCCTCCCGCGATGGACGGCGCGATCACCGGCACGGCGTCCGTCATCGATGCAGATACGCTCGGCATCCGCTCCGAACGTATCCGTCTCGTCGGCATCGACGCGCCTGAATCGGGCCAGCGCTGCAGGGACGCGAAGGGTGCGCTCGTGCGCTGCGGCAGTATTGCCGCCAACGCGCTCGACGCCTGGATCAACCGCAACCCCGTCACCTGCATCCTCGACGGGCGCGACCGCTACAAGCGCGCGCTCGGCAAATGCTCGGTGCGTGGCCAGAGCGTGCAGGACTGGCTGGTGCGCAACGGCCACGCCGTCGCCTATCGCCAGTACTCGACCGAATTCGTCGAAGCCGAACTCGCCGCGCGCGAAGCCAGGTCCGGCATCTGGGCCGGCGAATTCATCATGCCGTCCGACTGGCGCAAAGGCGTTCGCCTCGATGGCGAGGCGAGGACAGCCGCGGCGGCGGATGCACGCTGAACGCCGGCAAGCCCAAGTGCTTGTGGCTCGAGGTTGAACGCACATGCCCTTGCCATGGCCGTGCTTGCGCTCCAAGACGTAACCCATGACCACGCCAAGACGCATCCTTGTCACGGGCGGCGCGAAGCGCGTCGGGCGGCGGTTGTGCGAGCGGCTGTCCGCAGCCGGGCACGCCGTGGTGATTCACGCCAACCGCAACGCCATTGAGGCGCAACAGCTCTGCGAGGCGCTGCGCGCGCGCAATCCGGACACCTGGACGCTGGCGGCCGACCTTGGGGATGCGCGCGCCGCCAGCGCTCTTGTCGGCCGCGCCGCCCAGCTCGCCGGCGGCCCGCTCGATGCGCTCGTCAATTCCGCCTCCGTCTTCGATTATGACACGAGCGGGGCAATGAAGGCGGAGGTGTTTGATCTGGCGATGGCGGTCAATCTCCGCGCGCCTGCTCTCCTGTCCGACAGTCTGTTCCAGCAGGCCGACCCGACCCGGGATGCTGTTATCGTCAACATACTCGACCAGAAGCTCTGGAACATGAACCCGGACTTCTATTCCTACACGATGAGCAAGGCCGGCCTCCTCGCCGCCACCGACATGATGGCCCGCGCCTTTGCCCCGAAGGTGCGCGTCAACGCCATCGCGCCTGGCCTGCTGCTGCCGAGCTTCGACCAGACACAGTCCGAGTTCGAAACCGTCGCCAGCCGCAACCCGATGGGCCGGCCCATCGACGTCGAGGATGTCGGCGCCGCGCTCGATTTCCTGCTCGCCACACGCTCGCTCACCGGGCAGGTCATCCACATCGACAACGGCCAGCGGCTTCAGGCGAGCGCACGCGACGTGATGTTCGAGACACGGCCGGGTGACGCTGCATGACGACCCCAACCTTTTACCTCATCCGCATTGCCGGCATCGAAACCTCCGCCTCGATCGGCATCCATGCCTTCGAGCAGGCCGCCCGCCAGCCTTTGCTCGTCTCCGTCACGCTCCTCCTCAACCCCCCGCCCGGGGCAGACACAATCGAGGGCGTGCAGGATTACGACTTTGTCCGCGAGGGCGTGCTGGCGCTGGTAAAGGCCCGACATTTCAACCTGCAGGAGACGCTGTGCGGGGAGATTCTCGATCTCTGCCTGCGTCAGCCGGGCGTGCTGGGGGCGGTTGTGCAGACCAACAAGCCCGACGTATACCCCGGCGTCGCGATCGTGGCCTGCCGCATGGGGCGGATGGGTCCGTCGTTGCCCGGCTTCCCGTGGTGGACGCTGGAGGTATGAGTTCCGTGTCATGTTCGAGATCAGCGCCACGGCCAGTTTCGAGGCCAGCCATTATATCGACGCCGACGCCGGGGCGCCGCACTATCGGCGCGTCCACGGACATTCGTTTCTGGTGACCGTGAGCGTCGCCGCGCAGGCGCCCGACAGGGACGGCTGGGTGATGGATCTCGGCGCGCTCGAAAACCTGCTGGAGCGCGTCCTCTCCGGCCTCGACCATACCGTGCTCAACGATGTACCGGGCCTTGAGAAGCCCACATTCGAGCATATCCTTCTCTGGATCGAGTCGCGGATGAAGGCCGAGGGCGTTACCCCCTCTCGCCTTGAGATCGAGCGGCCTACATTACGTCAGCGGGCGGTCTTTACGCCCCGATAAGGAGCGCGACCCATGGCCAAGCCAAGCGAACCGAAGAAGCCTGCAGCCAAGAAGGCTGCGCCAGCGCAAAGCCAGAGTGACATCGCCAAGAAGCTGCTCGAAAAAGTGCAGGCTCAGGCCAAGAGCGGCCCGCCCGGCGCCGGCGGCAAGAAGGGCTTTGACCCCAAGCAGTTGAAGGGCGGCGGCAAGAATTTCGGCGGCGGCGGAAACCAGATGATCCGCCGCACCCAAAGCCGCGGCGGCGGCGGGGGTGGAGGCGGTGGCGGCGGCGGCTCAGCCGCCTGATCCCCCACCCTCTGCATCCTCCAACGCTGCGAGCCATTCGGCCTCCGCATCATCGAGCTGTTTCTGCAGCCTGGCGCGCGCCTTCAGTTTCGCCTCGGCGTCGGCCTTGTGCGTGAAGGTGTCGGGATCGCCAAGGTCCCGGTCGAGAAGCTCAAGCGCGGCGCGCGCCCTGTCGACCTCCTTCTCGGCTGTTTCAATGCGGTGTTTCTGCTTGAAGGAGAGCTTTGGAGTTGACTTCGGCTTGTCCTCGCGCGCCGGAGCGGGCGTGGCCTTCTCCGCAGCAGCGGCGATCTCCGCACGCGCGATGGCGTGCTGCTTGTCCTCGTTGGGCCGATCCGCCGCCAGCACCAGCGCCTTGTAGTCAGCAAGATCGCCGTCATAGACGCGCGCCTTGCCATCCTTGACCAGCCAGAGCCGGTCGGCCGTCGCCTCCGCGAGATAGGTGTCGTGCGTGATCACCAGCAGCGCGCCATTGAATTCGTTCAGCGCGTAGATCAGCGCCTCGCGGCTGTCGATATCGAGGTGTGAGGTCGGCTCATCGAGGATCAGGATGTGCGGCTTGCGATAGGTCGTAAGGCCCATCAGCAGGCGCACCTTCTCCCCGCCCGACAGCTTGTCGACCTTGGTCTCGCACTTTTCCGCGCCGAAGCCGAATTGCGCCGCCAGCGCGCGAACGGCCGCCTGAGTGCCGTTCGGCAGCAGATCCTTCACATGGTCGAGCACGTTCTCGCCGGCGCGCAGCTCGTCCAGCTGATCCTGGCTGAAATAGCCGACGCGGAGATTCTTCGAGGCGCGCCTGAGCCCCTGCAGCAGCGGAAGCTTGGTCGCGATCGACTTCACCAGCGTCGTCTTGCCCTGCCCGTTGGCGCCGACGATGGCGATGCGATCGTCGAAATCGAGCCGCAGCGAGACACGCTCCAGCACCGGTTTGCCCGCCACATAGCCCATGTCCGCCTTGTCGAGTTCGAGGATGGGCGAGGCCAGCTCCTCGGCCTCGTAGAACTTGAACGGGATCGTGCGCTCGGCGAGCGGCACGGTGATCTCGGTCATTTTCTCAAGCATCTTGACGCGGCTCTGGGCCTGGCGCGCCTTGGAGGCCTTGGCCTTGAAGCGGTCGATGAAGCTCTGCATGTGGGCGCGCTGGACGTCCTGCTTCTCCTTCTGCGCCACGAGGTGCGCCGTCCGTTCGGCGCGGCGCTTGAGGTAGGTGTCATATCCGCCCGCGCTCAGCACCAGCTTGGTGTTCTCGACTGCAAGGATATGCGTCACCGAGCGGTTGAGCAGGTCGCGGTCGTGGCTCACGATCACCACCGTATTCGGATACTTGCGCAGGTAGACTTCCAGCCAGGCTGCGCCTTCGAGATCGAGATAGTTGGTCGGCTCGTCCAGCATCAGGAGCTCAGGCCGGGCAAACAGCACCCCGCCCAGCGCCGCGCGCATGCGCCAGCCGCCCGAGAATTCCTTGCAGGGTCGCGAAAGATCGTTCTGCGTGAAACCGAGGCCGACGAGGATTTCCGCCGCCCGCGCCTCGCCCGACCAGGCGTCGATGTCGGCCAGCCGCATGTGGATTTCGCCGATCCGGTCAGGATCCTCGCACGTCTCGGCCTCGCGCATCAGGCTTGCGCGCTCGGCATCGGCCTCCAGCACGACATCGAGCAGGCTGGTGTCGTTGGCCGGCACTTCCTGCAGCACATAGCCCATTTTCGCGCCGCGATTGATGCGGATCGAACCGTCGCCATTCTCGCCTTTGGCCAGCTCCTCGCGGATGATGCGCAGCAGGGTGGATTTGCCCGTACCGTTGCGGCCGACAAGGCCGACCTTCCAGCCATCTGCGATCTGCGCCGAGGCGCCCTCGAACAGGGGCCGGCCGTCGATACGGAAAGTGAGGTCGTTGATCTGGAGCATGGCGGCGGGAGGATGTGTTTGCGCGTCCTATGACGGCTCGGCGTTGCGAGGTCAAACGTCTGCGCAAGGCCCCAAAAGCAAAAGGCCCGGCTGTTTCCGGCCGGGCCTTAGCAGGTTCAGTCTGGATGGCGATTACGCCTTCGAAATCGCGATCCAGGTCTTGGCGAGCCAGCCGGCGCCATTGTCAGCCTTGATCGCCTGCCAGGTCTTGACGGCGTCGGCCTTCTTGCCGGCCTTGAACTGCGCGATGCCGAGGCGGAGTTTGACGAGGTCGGTCATGCCTTGAGGCATCTGGCCTTTGGTAAGCGCCTTGTTGAACAGCTCGATCGCTTTGGCCGTGTTGCCGTTGGCAAGGTAACCCTCGGCGACGATACCGAACTGCTCGCCTGTGGCGCGGGTGGCGGCTGCCGCTTCGCTCTTGGCAAGCTCCGTGGCCTTGTCGGCCGCAGCGGCCTTGGTCACCGAATCGACCAGCGCCTTGTTCTTGGTGGCGTTGGAATCGCCCGCCTTGACCAGCACGGCCCAGGAGTTGGCCGCCTCGATCGCGATACCGCGGTTACGCGCGGCCTCAGCCATCTCGAACCGTTCCTGCGGCTTCAGGCTGACCTTCGCGGCTTCCATCGCGCGGAACACGTCAAGACCGGCTTCGAGGGAACGGTAGTTGGCCTCCTTCTTGGTGCGCTCGATCAGCATGCGCCAGTAGGTGTCGTTGCCCATCGAGGGCGCGATGCGCTCCAGCGTCTTGTAGTACTCGTCCATCTTGTTCTGCCCGGCGAGGGCGTTGAGCAGGATGTTGTACTGGGCAACTGTTCCCTTGCCGCCGGCCAGCGCCTTGTTGATCGAGGATTGCGCAGCGGCGAAGTTCTTGTTCTGCAGCTCGCCCTTGGCGACGAAGGCGTGCTCGACGGAGGTGCCGCCATACTTGGCGATGTTTTCCTTGGTCTGGGCGAGCGCCTTGGCGGCGTTGCCGGCGTCGGCGTAGCGACCGGCAAGCATCTGGTCGTAGTTCTTGATCGGAAGCCCGCTGCCGCCCGAAGCCTTGGCCTTCTCGATGGCGCTGATGCAGCCCTGGTGATTCTTGATCGAAGCGTCACAGCTGGCCGCAACCCGGATCTGCTCGATTGCGCCACGCTGCTGCGCGCCCGAGGCGTGCGCTGCGGCGGCATCGGCCTTCGCCAAGGCCTGACTCCAGTTGCGCGAGCTGAGTGCGGCGGACGCAGCCTGGAGGTTCTCGACGAACTCTTTCTTCGCGGTGACCTTCTGCGCGTACGCGGGGGCGGCCGTTACGCTGGCTGCGCCGAGCGCGCCGAGCAGGCCAAGCCCGAGTGCGGGCAGGCTGTTGCGCAAGGCCTTGCCGAACGTCTGCATCTTCAATCCTCCACCTTCATTTTCGGTCGCACCAGGTCCTCGATATAGAGGCCCCGACCCCATCCTCAACTCGATTCGCGCAGCTTGAACTGCGCAAGGCGGCCCCCGGCCATCGGACGGGCGCCGCCTGCAATTAGACCGGGCAGAATGCGGCGAGATCAAGTTCCCCGCTTCACGCCGCAGTTATCACGTCCCCCCGATGACACCCATCTTCTTGAGGCCGTTGCGCTGGGCGGCGGCCATCACGTGAGCGACCACGCCGTACTGGGCCCGACGGTCCGGTTCGATGTGGATCTCGGGCTGGATCGGGCGCTGAGCCTCGACCTTCATCCGCTGGTCGAGCAGGTTGCGGTTCACCGTCTCGCCCATCCAGGAAATCTGGTTGTCGAAGCCGATCATGATGCGGATCGGATCCGGCGTGTCTTCCGGCGGCGGCGGCTGGTTCGGCGGCGGAGGAAGCGGGGTATCAAGCTTCACCGCGTGGCGCTGCGGCGGCAGCGTGACGATCAGCATGATCAGGAGCACCAGCATCACGTCGATAAGCGGCGTGGTGTTGATCTCTGACAGCGGCTCGCCTTCGGCGACTTCGCCTACCTGCATGGCCATGGGGAACTACTCCTTAGGCCCTCCCCCCAAGAGGGGGAGGGAAAGTTAGGTGTCAGCCTGCGCCGGGGCGCGGCGCCTTGGTGATGAAGCCGACCTTGAGAATGCCAGCCCGCTGCGCGATCTCGACCACCCTGCCGACCTGGAAATATGGGGTCGTCAGGTCGCCGCGGATGTGCACTTCCGGCTGCGGATCCTGCCGCGCAAAGCGCGCCAGGCGTCCGGCCAGTTCAGACTCGGTGAGCTCCCGCAAGTCCTCGTAGATGGCGCCGTCGGCGCGCACGGACAGGTTGATGTTCTCCCGCTTGGGGACAACGACCTGGTTGCGCTCCGTCGGCAGCTCCACCTCGATACTCTTCACCGCGACCGGGATGGTGATCAGGAAGATGATCAGCATCACGAGCATGATGTCGACGAGGGGGGTGGTGTTGATCGAGGCGTTGAGCGGAGAGCTCTCCTCCTCGACCAGCGCGATCCCGCCACCGCCTTCCTTGCCAATCTTTTCGTCGGCCATTCGTCGGCCTCCTTACGCTGACTCGGACTAGGCCTTGGCCGACGAAGCCATCAGCTTGTCGACATCGTACGCGAAGTGGCGGGCAGCGTCGGAGATGTTCTTGTTCCGACGGCCGAGCAGGTTGTAGAAGATAACCGCCGGCACGGCGACCGCGAGACCGATGGCGGTCATGATCAGCGCTTCACCGACAGGACCGGCCACACGTTCGATCGAGGCATCGCCCGAGGCCGTGATGGTGATGAGCGCCTTCACGATGCCCCACACCGTTCCGAACAGACCGACGAACGGGCAGATGGCGCCGACCGTCGCGAGGAAGGCCATGCCGCCCTGGAGGCGCGTGTTGATGCGCTCGAGCTCGATGCCGACCTGGTGAGACATGCGGTCGGAGCGCGAGATACGCGCACCGAGGCCGGCCTGGGCCGAATTGGCCTGGGCGATCGCGCCTTCGGCAACCGCGCGGAAGGCGTTGTTGGGGCCAAGAAGGTCGAGACCTTCATCCAGCGTGTTGGCGTCCCAGAAGGCCGGGATTTTCTTCATCTGGTTGGACAGCATGGTTTGGTCCACCGTCTTGGTGACGGCGATGTAGATCGAGCCAGCGAACATGATGATCATCAGGATCAGCGTGCCTTTGCCGACCTCGTCGCTCGCCGTCCAGATGTGAGCCAGCGAGAAGGCCTCTTCCATGCCTTCATTGCCGCCTTCTTCGGCGGCTTCGCCGGCAGCTTCAGCAGCCGGAGCAGCTTCCGGAACGGCCGGAGCCTCTTCCGTCGGCAGCATCGGCGGCGCATCCGTCGGCTGCTGCGCGAGCGCAGCCATCGGCATGAACAGCATCGCAATTGCGGCCAGCAGCAGTTTTACCGGGTTGGACTGCCGCTTCAGACCATCCCCAAGATACGCCATCTTCATAACCGTCTTCTCCTCATTCGGGTCGCCCCGATCTTCACTCGGGTCGCCCCGACACCACTTGCTGCGGTTCGAAGCTATCCCTTCGTTCCGCCTCAACCTTAACCCGTTTGAGCGCCAATGCCCCTGCGCGTCTGTCCCCTGCCGGCGCTTACTCCGGCAATTTCCAGGACAGCGTCATAGTATAATACGGAAACGCGGGCGGGCACCACGAGACCGGCTTGCCGGCGGAATCCTTGGGCGGAGCAAACGGCACCCTCGGGATACCCTTGACAGCCGCCTCGTCGAGCGCCTCGACGCCGCTGGACTTGATAACCTTCACATCGCTGGCGCGACCTTCAGCGCTTATGCACATCGAAAGCCCAACGTCGCCCTCCTGCTTCTTGCGCAGCGCAGATGCGGGATAGTCCTTGCTAAGGAGGTCGTTAAATCGATTTTGGTTTGGCTTCGGCCTCACCGGCGGCACCACCGGCGCGGGGGCAGCCTTCGGGGCTGGCGGCGGGGGTGGGGACGGATTGGGTGTCGCAACGACTTGCTGGATTGCATTCACCTGCGGCGGCGGCGTGTCGAACACGAAATCGGGCAGGATCACCTGCGGCGGAGGCGGAGGCAGGTCAACATCGACCGGCGGCGGCGGCGGCTCGTCCTCAACGACCTCTTCAAGCTCTTCAATGATGACGACTTCGGTCTCGATCCGCTCATTGGTCTCGATGATGCCAAGACCATTGGCGAGGGCGTAGCCGGAAACCCCAAGCGCAGTCACAACGCCCACGACGCCAATGATACGCGTCTGAGTGTTGTTCCGCTTTGTAGCGTAATACATGTCTCTCTCGCTCTCGACGCCCCAGTGTCCCAACCCCGGCATCTAGGCCATGGTGGCGAGACCTGAAATTTATGCCTTCGTTTCGCCCCAAGCGCCAGTCTGACGGCGCCGTTTTTTGCAGAAGAGGTTGCGCGTTCTCGTCGCATTCCTGTCGGATGCGTCGAGCCGCCGGGGCCTGAGAAACGGCGCTGTTGTTGTTGTTCGCCGCACCGCCGGGGGGAGCCGGCGACCCTTCTTTCGCGTGCATATGCCCTGCACGTCATGCCACGTCAACGCGCCTCGCCGCCGCGCTCATCAACTTTCCGGGTTGGAAACTGTCGAGTGCGTCAGCCTGAGCCGGCGGGCTCACCGCTTTGTCGCGGGCGCAGCGGCATCTTCGCCTGGTCCGAGAACCTGCTCGACCACGGGCGGATCCCTCTCCGGATTGGCCAGCAGACCTTCCCACTTGGCGATCACGGCGCATGCGATCGAGTTTCCGATCACGTTGGTCGCTGTGCGGCCCATATCCATGAATGCGTCGACCGCGAGGACCAGCGCGATCCAGGCCGGGTCCATCCCCATTGCGGGGAGCGTTGCCGAGATGACCACGAGCGAGGCGCGCGGCACGCCGGCGATGCCCTTGGACGTCACCATCAGGAGGAGGAGCATCCCGATCTGCTGTTCAACCGACAGAGGCACGCCCATCGCCTGGGCGATGAACATCACAGCAAAGGTGCAGTACATCATCGAGCCGTCGAGATTGAACGAGTAGCCGAGCGGCAGCACGAACGAGACAACCCGGTTCGCGACGCCATGCCGCTCCAGCTGTTCGAGCAGGCGCGGATAGGCCGCCTCCGAACTGGCCGTTGCAAAGGCCAGAAGTCCGGGTGCGCGGACATCCCAGATCAGCTTGAACACGCGTGGACCAAGGATCAGGAAGCCGACGGCGATGAGGAGAGCCCAGAGGACGAACAGCGCAAGGAAGAACGTCCCCACCAGCCGTCCATAGTCGGCAATGACGCCGAGCCCCTGCAGCGAGACGGTGTAGGCGATCGCGCCAAACACGGCGAGCGGGGCCACCGCCATCACATAGCCGGTGATCTTGAGCATCAGGAAAGCGCCCTGCTCCAGGAGATCCGTGACCTTTGCCGTCTTCTGTCCCAGCGATTGAAGCGCGATGCCCATGAACAGGGAGATGACAACGATCTGCAGGATTTCGTTGCGCGCCATCGCGTCCACGATCGAGGTCGGGAAGACGTGGGTGATGAATTCTGCGAGCGAGAACGACCCGGTGGAGACCGTCGAGACATCCGCCACCGCCGTTTCCAGCGTCACGGGGAAGTTCACGCCCGGCTTGAAGAGGTTGACCATCACAAGGCCAAGGCCGAGGGAGACCAGCGAGGCCGTGATGAACCAGCCCATCGTGCGCGCGCCGATCCGGCCAACCGCCGCCCCGCCGCCGAGATGGGCGATGCCCACAGTCAGCGTGGTGAGAACAAGCGGCGCCACGATCATCTTGATCAGCCGCAGGAAGATGTCCGACAGGATCTTGAAATAGCTGGCAATATCCGTCTGGGCCCTGGTTGGCGTCTTTTCGATTTCAAGCGCCGTCACCTGCCCGTTCTTGTTCTTGTCGGCCTGCGCAAACGTAATGTCCTCGGCTCGGCCCGCCCGCGAGGCTGTAAACTCCTCCTCGCTGAGTGATCCATCCTGGTTCGCATCGAAGGCCGCGACCCGCTCGACTGCGGCGGTCACGCGCGCACCCTGGTCGCCATAGACCACCGCGCCCACCACGACGCCCAGCACCATGGCGACGATCAGGCCGATGAAGATCAGACGTTGCATGCGGCAGGGGCTCCCCGGGGACGATCCGCCTGCATAACACGCAAGGCGCCCATGGCCAGCCTCTGGACCCCGGGCCCCCTGCCCGGCATCCTTCGCTCATGCCCGGAAGCCAGGATTTCGCCGCAGACCCGCGCAACGCCGACCTCAAGGTCTGGCTCAACGGCGCGCTTGTTCCCAAGGATGAGGCGAAGGTTTCGGTCTTCGACGCCGGCTTCGTGCTGGGCGATGGGGTCTGGGAGGGGCTGAGGCTGCACAAGGGCGCGCTGCTCTTCCTTAACGCCCACCTCGAACGACTCTACCGGGGCGCGAAGGACATCGCGCTTGACCTCGGCCTGACCCGCGAGGAGATGAGGGCGGCGCTGTACGCCACATGCCGCGCCAACGGCATGATGACCGGCGCGCATCTCCGCCTGATGGCGACGCGCGGTGTCAAGAAAGCGGTGAACCAGGACCCGCGCAATGCGCTGGGCGCCGCCACCATCGTCATCGTCGCCGAATACAAGGAGCCGAGCCCCGAGATCGTCACGCGCGGCCTCAATGTGGTGACCAGCAAAATCCGCTGCACGCCGGCCGACATGTTCGACATGCGTCTCAATTCGCATTCGCGCCTGCCGCTCATCCGCGCCCTGCTCGACGTGATCCCGCGCGGCGGTGATGAGGCGCTGATGCTCGATCCCGGCGGCTTCGTGTCGAGCTGCAACGCCACCAACTTCTTCTGGGTGAAGGACGGCGAGGTGCGCGCAAGCACAGGTGAGTTCTGCTTCAACGGCGTCACCCGCGGCAATGTCATCCGGCTGTGCGACGCCAACGGCATCCCTATACGCCTCGACTTCTTCCCCCTCCGCGACGTCCACGCCGCCGACGAAGCCTTCGTCACCGGTACGTTCGGCGGACTGACGCCGGTGCGCGCCGTGGACGAGCATGTCTTGCCGGCAGGCACGCCGGGGCCAATCACGCAGCGGCTGCGTGAGCTTTATGAAGCGTTGAAGGATGGGGAGGCGGGATGAGCATCGCGACAAACCTGCCCGGAGCGGTGGCTCTTGTTCTAGCCGTGCCCCTTACCGCCTGCGCGCAACTTCCGGCCGCGCCCGATCAACGGCGAGTGATCGTGTCCGCTGATGTGGATCATGCGAAGCCGGTCAATCATATCGAGTACAAGCTGGCAGATGAGATTTGGTTCTCCATCACCTACTTGAGCGATGAGCAGGCCGACGCAGAGATCTGCTTTTCGACAGCGGACAAACACATTTGTCGGACAAGCGTCCTGCCAGCCGATCTACCGCTCAGACCAGTGGCCATCATCCGCGACGCGTCCAACGAAATCATGATTGGCTTTGAAACGTCCGATAGCGAAGCGCTGGACATTTGGTTGTCCAGCGATCCGGACGTAATCACCGTCGGGTACCACGAGCGCGCCTGCGTACTTCGTGGTCTGCCACCCACGAGCCCCGATTGCTTTTGAGCACGCGAGCATGACCTCCCCCATCCGCATCGCCATGTGGTCCGGTCCGCGCAACATCTCCACCGCGATGATGCGCTCCTTCGGTGCGCGCAGTGATTGCCATGTCGTCGACGAGCCCTTCTACGCAGCCTTCCTGCGCGAGACTGGTCTCATCCACCCGATGAATGACGAAGTCCTTGCCGCCCAGCCGAATGACTGGCGCGATGTCGTGCGCGGACTCGAACGGACGCCGCCGCACGGCAAATCCGTCGTCTACGAAAAGCACATGACGCATCACATGCTGCCCCATTTCGGGCTCGACTGGATGCGTCTGCGCCGCAACGCCTTCCTGATCCGCGATCCCGTGCGCGTGCTCGCCTCCTACATGCAGAAGCGGGATGATGTGACGCTGGCCGACATCGGCTTCGTGCAGCAGTCGGAAATTTTCGCGCGCGAAGCCGACCGGCTCGGCCATGCGCCGCCTGTCATCGAGGGCGTCGATGTCCTGCGCGATCCTGCCGCGACGCTGGAGAAGCTCTGCGCCGCGCTCGGCATTGCGTGGACAACGACCATGCTGAGCTGGCCCGCCGGACGGCGCCACACCGACGGCGTCTGGGCCCCGGCCTGGTATGACGCCGTCGAGAAATCCACTGGCTTCGGCCCGCCGCCGGAGGAAAAGCCGGTCAGGCTTGCGCCCGAGCTCCAGCGCATCGCCGATGCGGCCCGCCCGCACTACGAAGCACTGGCGAAGTGGAAACTTGCTTGATCGCGCGTCCCGTCTAGCCCAGCATCGCCTTTGCGCCCGATGACAGGCTTGTGCGGGCGCCGCTCGCCTCGCGCACGGCGAAGACGGCCGCAAGCTGCTGCGCTTCAGCCATCGCCATCCCATCCTCCAGCCCGAGCGCGAACAGCGCCGTCGCCCACGCATCCGCCTCGATCGCGTTCGCATGCATGACCGCGACGCCCGACAGCGGCCCTGCAACCGGCCGCCGCGTGCGGCCATCGAACAGGTGCGAGGCGCCATCGCTGCGGCGCACGAAATCGCCGCTCGTCGCAACCGCAAGATTCACCAGCGCCACATCCGTCTGCGGCGGTTCGTCCGGTGCGGGCGCCATGTCGGACAGGTCGAGCTGCACCCACCAGGGTTGCGCATCCGGTTTCACGCCCTGCCCCACAAACTCGCCGCCGATCTCCATCAGGAAGCTCGCCACGCCCAGCGCGCGCAGGCGCCCTGCGCAGAGGTCGACGGCGTAACCCTTGGCGATCGATGACAGGTCGAGCGTGACGCCGCCCGGCTGCAGGACGCGCCCCGACTTTGCATCGCGCCCGACGCTGCGCCATCCCGGCCCTGCCCGCGGCGTATCCAGCGTGCCAGGGCCGAAACCGGCCGCGTCGACTTCAGCGCCGAGGGCTGGATCGTAGGCGCCGCCTGTGAGCTCCGCGATCTCCAGGGCGCGGTCCAGCACAAACGCAAACTCTGGCGGGATGTCACACCAGCCTGGCGCTGAGGCATTGAAGCGCGAGAGGTCCGAGCCTGGCTGCCAGCCGCTCATCTGGCGGATGACGAGCGCGAACACATCTTCCAGGGCCGTATTCACGGTGGAGGTGGGAAGAGATGGCGCCGCTGCGAAGGCAAGCGACCATCCCGTGCCCATTGTCGCGCCGGACAGCTTTCGCACCTCCCCATCGATGCGTGAAGCGCGCACAGCGGCAACATCAAGTCCCGTCGGGATCAGGAGGCGCGGCCCCGTCATGTCCGCTCATCCGGCCATGGGGGCTAGCGGGTCAACCGCAAGGTCACCGCGCCCAGCTCGTGCCTGCCGACAGCCGAGGCCTGCCCATCTGCACCCGGCGCCCATGTGAACGGGATCTCCACCAGCTCCTTGCCGCCAACCTCACGGCTGGCCTCGACGACGATCCGGTATTGGCCGGGCGCAAGGCTCGCGAGCGGGCTTTTCGCGGTGTCAAACGTCACGGTGTTGCGACCCGGCGGTCTTGTGGGTCCGGACACGCCGTCCAGCGGCAGATCGAGCGCACGCCCCGTCCTGCGCCACCATTGGCGGATGTCCTTGAGCCACGTCTCGCCCTTCTCGTCCTTGAGGTGAACCGCGTACCAGACAGACAGGTTGGCGGCGACATTGCCGCTCGCGTCCTCGATCCAGATCGCGACATAGGGCCGGTGATACTCGGCGACGTTGAGCCGCGGAATCTCGACCGTAAGTTCAAGCGTGCCGGCATGCGCAGCGCCAGTCATGGCAATCGGAACCAGAAGCCTCATGACGGTCCGCATCAAGCATCTCACACATGGATCAGGAACACGGCGATCATCGCCGGGACGATTAGACCGGCGCCGACGATAAACCAGGTCGGCGCGCGACGGGGAGCATGCATCCACAGCAGCACCAGGCCGGTGAGGCAGAACAGGATGGCGGCGGCCGAGAAGATATCGATAAACCAGAACCAGACGGGGCCGGTGTTGCGCCCCTTGTGAAGGTCATTCAGCCACGCGATCGCGCCGCGGTCGGTGTTTTCGAAGACGACATCGCCCGTCGCGCGGTCGATCGACAGCCATGCATCACCGCCCGGCTTCGGCATGCCGACATAGACCTCGCGCTCGGACCATTCGGCCGCACGCCGTGACACCTGCGCGCCGGTCTCGGCCTCCAGCCAGGCGACGACAGGGGCTGGCAGCAGAGCGATCTCGCCCGTAGCCGGAGCGTCGCCGAGCTGGGCGAGGAGGTCCGGGGGCATGATGGAGGTTTGCTCGACGATGACGGGTTGTCCCTCGATCTGCCCGGCATGGTTGAGCGTGATGCCGGTGACCGCAAAGAGCAGCATGCCAACCAGGGTCGCAGCCCCGGTCATCCAGTGCCAGATGCGCGCCTGTGTCATCCAGAACAGGCGGCGCGCGCGGGCCCTGCCGGCCCTGGCGGCGGCCGCAGCTTCAGCCTCGGCCCCCTGCCGTGTCGACGTCTCCGATCCTTCGGGCATGTGCTGGCCTTAGGCGAACAGCCTTCTTTTTGCAACTCATTCTCATTTGTAGGTCGACGAGAAAACACAGCTCGGACGGGGACTTCCTGCGGTCCCATCGAACCGTCTGCCCTTGAGCGCAGCCGACCCGCATGCATGGTGGGCGCAAGACCACCCACTTCCACAAAGAGACAGATCGATGGCGAAACTGACCCGCTGGAAACTTGCCCTGATCGGCGCAACGGCGCTGGCGGGCTGCTCGAGTCTGCCTTCAGCCCCTGCGGGCGTTAGCGCCGAAGCCTGGGCGATCCACAACCGGATCCTGACGCTCGACACTCACCTCGACACGCCGGCCTTCTTCGACACGGTCAGGGGCTATGACATCATGGAGCGCCACGATGTCGATCGCGACGGAACGCAGGTTGACTATCCGCGCATGGTCGAAGGCGGGCTCGATGGCGGGTTCTGGGTCATCTATATGGCCCAGGGACCGCTGACGCTGGAAGGCTATCGCGAAATCCGCGACACCGCCCTCATCCGCGCGGTGTCGATCCACAAGATGGTAGCTGCCCACCCGGACAAGTTCGAACTCGCGCTGACCTCCTCGGACGCTGCGCGCATCCACGCCGCCGGCAAGAAGATCGTCTACATCGCGATGGAGAACTCCTACGAGCTGGGTGAGGATCTTTCCCTGCTCGACACCTTCTACAAGCTCGGCGTGCGTATGGCGGGTCCGGTGCACAACGGCACCAACCAGCTGGCCGACTCCACCAACCCTGGCGAACTCGGCATGAAGTGGGGAGGCCTCTCGCCATTGGGGCGCGAATATGTGAAGCGCGCCAACGCGCTCGGTATCGTGCTCGACGGAAGCCACGCTTCGGATGCCGCCATCGACCAGATGATCGAGCTTTCCGCAACGCCGATCATCCTTTCGCATCACGGCGCCGATGCGCTCAATGAGCACCCGCGCAACGCACCCGATGCGCTGTTGAAGAAGCTGGCGGCGAAGGGCGGCGTCATTCACATGAACGCGCTGGGGGCCTTCATCAAGCCGCTGCCGCAAAGCAAGGAGCGGACCGATGCGCTCACTGCATTGCGTAACAAGTGGGGCAATCCCAACCTGCTAGAAGCTGGGCGCTATGAGCAGTATCTCGACGAAAGCAACGCGATCGACCGCCGTTTCCCCGAAAACCGTGCGACCTTCGAGGACTATATGAGCCAGGTGCTCTACACCATCAAACTCGTGGGCGTGGATCATGTCGGTTTTGGCGCCGACTGGGACGGCGGCGGCGGCCTTGACGGCTTTCGCGACGTGACCGCGCTGCCCAAGATCACGGAGCGATTGCTGAGAGAAGGCTACACCGAGGCCGATCTTGCCAAGATGTGGGGCGGCAACGTCATCCGGCTCCTGAAAGCGGCGGAAGACTACAAGGCAGGCCTCACGCGTTAGCTCGCAGCAAGGTTTAGGGAGACACGACCATGAGGCAGGCGGCGTTCCTCGCGGCAACGCTTGGGCTGATGGCGCCCGCGGCGCTTGCCCAGGCCTACCAGCCTCCTCGAACGCCGGATGGCCGGCCTGACCTTCAAGGCATGTGGACCAACAGCAGCATCACGACGCTTGAACGCACAAACGCATCGCTGCCGCTGGTGCTCAACGCCGAGCAGGTGGCGCGCATGGAGGGACAGCGTTTGCAGCAGGAGGTCTCCGCCAACAGCCGCACGGATCCTGACGAAGGCGCGCCTGCGGTCGGAGGCGCTGTACTCGGCTACAACGCGTTCTGGCTTGACCGCGGGATGAAGGTGGGCGTCGTCAACGGCCAGGCGCGCTCGTCCTGGATCACCGAGCCCGCCAACGGAAAGATGCCAGTCTCCGACGCGGGGCGCATGCGCATTGCCGAGATCATGAAGACGCGTAACGAGGACGGGCCGGAGGGCATGAACCCGGCCGACCGCTGCCTGGTCGGATCGCGCGGCTCGGGCGGGCCTCCCATGCTGAACAACATCTACAACAACACCTACCAGATCGTGCAGACGCCGGACCATGTGATGATCGATGTCGAGATGATGCACGATGCGCGCATCGTGCGGCTGAACCAGCCGCACAAGCCAGCCGCCGTCGCGCAATGGCTTGGCGACAGCGTCGGGCGGTGGGAGGGCGACACGCTTGTGGTCGTCACCAGGAACTGGAACCGCTGGCATGGGGACTATGAGCCGGTGTTCCTGTCCGAGCAGGCAACGGTGACGGAACGATTCACGCGTACGGGCGCGGACGAACTGACCTATGCGTTTGAGATCGACGATCCGGGCTTCTACACGCAGACCTGGAAGGGCGAGATGGTGTTCACGACGTCGAGCGGCCCGGTCTATGAATTCGCCTGCCACGAAGGCAACCACGCGCTCCACGGGATCCTTCAGGGCGCGCGGATCCTTGAAGCGAAGGCGAAGCCATAGGGCCTACTTCAGATAGGCCCTGATGACGCCTTCGAGAAATTGCTGAGCCTCGTAGAGGGATGTTACGCGCAGCTTCTCGTTGAGGCCATGCGCATTGGTCGCGCCGCTCTTTGCGAACATGCCGCTCAATCCATAGGTCGGGATGCCGGCATTCATCGTGAAGCGACCGTCAGTGGCGCCTGCTGTCATCAGCGGCGCGATTGGCACGTCGGGCCAGATCCTGGCCGCCTGCGTCCGGATCGGCCCCATGATCTCTTCGGTCAGAGGCGGGGCGGAAGAGCCGTCACGCCGGCGCACGATCGAGACCTTCACTTCGCGATCGTTGATCGCGCCTTCGAGCGTTTCCTGCACCTGCTCCGGCGTCGTGCCCTGCATCACCCTGCAGGACAGCGTCACAGTCGCGCGCTGCGGCAGGGCGTTGGGCGCATGCCCCGCCTCGAACTGCGTCGCAACGCAAGTCGTATGAAGCGCGGCATTGTAGGTAGGATCGGCCATCAGGACACGCAGCGCCGCAGAATCATCAGGATAACGCGCAAGGATCGACATGGCGGCGCCAACGCCGCCACCGAGGATCGGCCCCGTGATGCGGAAGTACTCGCGCACCACGGGGGTCAGCTGGATCGGGAAGGACAGCTTCGACACCTTGTCGGCAGCCGCCACGACCCGATAGATCGCATTGTCCGGGGTTGGCCGCGAGGAGTGCCCGCCCGGATTGGCGGCTTCGAGCGTGTAGACCTGATGGATCTTCTCGCCGGCCTGCACCTGCAGCACCAGCGGGCGCCCATCATCCGACAGAAGCCCGCCTGCCCCCTCGTTCAGCGCGAACGCCACATCGAACAGTTCGCGGTGGTTCTTGAGGATATAGTCGATGCCGTTGATGCGGTTTGATGTTTCCTCCCCGCAGGTCAGCGCCATGACGAGATCGCGCGAGGGGCGGAAACCGGCTTCCTTCCTCAGGCGGATCATCAGCTCCAGCCAGATCGACGCCTGCCCCTTCATGTCGGCCGTTCCGCGACCGAAGAAGAAGCCGTTCTCCTCAATCAGGGTAAAGGGATCACGCTCCCAGTCCTCACGGCGCGCATCGACGACGTCGATATGCCCCATCAAGAGCACGCCCTTCTTTGTCGCGCGGGGCGAGCGCAGCGTGGCGACCAGGTTGCCATCGTCGGGCCGATCGGGCGGGATGATCACCTGCACGTCGGCTGGGGTATAGCCCGCCGCCAGCAGACGCGTCTCGGCGGCGCGCACCACCTTCGTGCACGAACCGGTGGTCGGAGAGGAATCAATTTCGACCATTTCCTCGTAGATTTCGCGAAGCGCCGCGCGATTCGCCTCGGATGGCTGGGCCGCTGCGGGAGTTGAACTCAGCACCGCCAACGCGGCCACGAATGTCAGTGACGTCTTGCGCACATCATTCTCCGCTAATGGATAGCCTGCTCGAACGACGACCTGTTTGGCGCATTGGCGACCGGCGCACAATGGATCCCGGGAGCTGCGCCCGATCAGACGCCGATCCCATATTTCTGAACACGTTCGCGGTAGCGACGCACCGCATCGTGTATGGCGTTCACCGCCACGATCGTTTCTGGCCGGTGGAAGCTGGGCGATGAGCGGATCCGACCTTTGTCGTCAGCGTAAAGGAAGCCCTTTTCGATGAGCTGCTTGACCTTCCGGCGAACGGTTTCGCGCGGCATGTCCAGTCTGTCGGCGACCTGCAACATCGTGATCGATCCCCGCAAATCTTCCGGCGCAAGGTCGACGGTTGCGAGCCGTTTCACCTCTTCCGGATCGGCAAGCACGGGGCGCATCGTCGCCTCGCCGACGCACATGTAGATGGCGATACTTTCAAGATCAGCTTCCACAAGGTTGCGAAGGGAGTGGAGCACGTCGAGCACCAGCTCAAGCGAAGCATAGGCCTTCGGGCGGAGGTCTTCGGGTATCGTTGCCATCGCTACCCAGAATAGGACTATTTGCGGATGCAAGATAGCATTTCGGCAAAATTCCTCACGCCCAGCAGACGCCAGTCAGAATGCCGTCAGCTTGATGGAGCGCCCTTGCGCCCGCGCCGTCGAGCCCCGCAAGGCCAAGCTCGCCGCCGAGCGAGGTATAGGCCATGCGCCGGCGCGGCAGGTCGAGCGCGACGCCGATTGCTTCCTTGAGGCCGCGCACGAGAATCTGCCGATCAAGCCGGGTCGCAGGATCGAACGATGTCGGCGCATCCATAGGCGCCCGCGATAGCGTGTTGTCGCCGCGATCTGTCCAGTAGATCGTCCGTGTGGTGAGATCGAGGTCGAGATCGATCGGCTCGGGCAGCCGCGAAAAGAGCGTGATCAGGTCGCGGCGATTCGAGGGTGATGACGCCCGCGGCATCTCCATATTGATTCGGCGGATCAGCCCCTGACCCGCATTGTCCCCGCCCTTCTGGGTAAAGTAGACATGACCACGCTCAGGATCGAGTGCGAGGCCGACGCACCAGCGCGACTGGTCGCCGGCATCCAGCACGGGATTGCCGGTCGAGATCAGCGTTTCGATGTTGGAGCCGTCGAGATTGCAGCGCTGGACTGCCATTCCCTCACGGTCGGACCAGTAGAGCTTGCCTGCCGTCTCATCGATCTTGAGCTGCTTCGGCGTGAAGGTCCCGCCAGGGGTGACAATGGTCGTGACATTGGATCCATCGCGCTCGCAGCGCATGACCACACCGTCATCCGCGTCGGCTCGGCCCATATTGGTCCAGTAGATCTGCCCGCTCGCGCCATGGACAGCGATGCCGTCATTGACGCCGGTCGCACGTGATCCGTCCTTCGGCGTGTTGTCGACCAGCGTCACGGGAGCACCGCCATCGACGTCGAGCATCATCACCTTCGCCTGCGCCAGGTAGAAGAGCTTAGGTGATCGACCCGACTGAGTTGCGACGCCGCCGAGGCTTTCGCAGCCAGCCAGCGCCAGGGCCCCGCTCAGGCCTGCCGAGAACTGCCTGCGGTTGACTGCACTCATGCATCCCTCGCCATCCGAAGGCGACAGCCTAGCCCAGAGCCTGCGAGTCGCAAGCCAACCCGAACAGGGCTAGGTCGCGGGCGACCAGCCGATGCCGAAGCTGCTGACCCGGGGCTGGGCTGCGCGCATGGCTGGCAGGTCTGATGCAGGCTCGACACCGTCGCCGACAATGTCGCCTGGCAGGTCCTCCCCGGCAGGCGACAGGCGAACGGTCGCCCTGCAGCCGTCAACATCGTCGAGCCTTCCGCCCCGCCAGTCCGAGACAAAACCGCCATAGTCCCACTGGAAGCCCATCACATTGAAGACGCCGCCGTTGGCGGACTGCACGTCCGCGATGGTGTCTCCCATCCCGATGCCGCCGGGGCCTGTCCATTGCGATTCGGGCGCGCTGATCATCACGGCTGAGAGGTCGGTGCGCTCTTCCTCGTTGCGAAAGATGATCTCGATCCGGCGCGCCGGATCGTTGGGATAGATGGCCGTCACATTGATCTGCGTGCCCTCAGGGCCGGCAACAGTTTCGGGAATGACGTTCTCGCGGCCGAACACCGCCGCCAGCGTCGTCGGCGTCGCCTCGCGGGTGAACGGCGGCGCGCAGGCAAGAACCAGGGAAGCAGGGCCAGCGCCCGACACTCCGGCCGAAGCAGCAGGAGCAGGCGCCGGAGCCGGGGTGACAGCGGCATCCAAAGCGTCTTCCTCACGACCGCAGCCGGTCGCGGCGATCGCCGCGCAGCAGAGGATAGCCGTAAGGTAAGCGCGCATTCTGGCTCCGCTTCGATCTCGGCCGGAGAGTGGGACCGCACCTGCAATGACGCAAGGCATGACCCTCAGGCCGGAAACCTGGCCAGGATACTGAATTTTTGTCCACGCGCTTGACCCTTTGCACAGCTCACGCAGAACGTGGGTCCAATGTCGCGTGCGATTGTTCGTCCATCTGGCGAAATCATTGACCGCCCCCAACGGGGCGGCCTTGCTGTTTGGGTGCTGGCAGGGCTGGTCGGGGCCCTTATTGGGGCAGCGGTCGTGCTG
>Ga0172367_10002902_pt1 | contig 22942 bp, 19 predicted proteins | sample Lak10m_FD_114542 | JGI IMG/M metagenome (GOLD analysis project Ga0172367, IMG submission 114542) | Freshwater microbial communities from Kabuno Bay, South-Kivu, Congo - kab_022012_10m | ecosystem: Environmental > Aquatic > Freshwater > Lake | place: Democratic Republic of the Congo: South-Kivu... | reverse complement strand
ATGTTATCAGTTGTCATAATACCGTTCAATGAAAATCATTAAAATAAAAAATGCAAAAAATGAAAAATCAATTGGTAAAAATAATAATTCAATTGGAAGAACAAAAATAAAGAAATAATAATTTCATAAAAAATAATATTTTTAGTAATTATATATAAAAATGTCAAAACAAAATAAAATTAAAATATTAGCAATATGTCATTCAAAAAAACATACATATGATAAAATAAAAGATTTAAAAATATATAACGAAAATTCTGATAATTGTTCAATCGATACAAATGATATTTTTGGTGATGATGGGGGGGGGATATTAAAATAGATTTATCAAAACAATTATATACAAACGAAGTATTAAATCGTGATTTTAATTTAATTAACAATGATAAAATATATAAATATAATTATATTTATATGATAAATTGTCCTTCTAATGTATATATAAATACAAAAAAATTTAATATTAATTTATTTCGAAATATTTGCAATATATTAGATGAAAATGGTATTTTAACATTTCGTATTTCTTTACAAGCAATAGAATCAATTTTAAATGTTATCACAACTGATTTTATTTATATTGGTGAAAAAAATGAAAAACAAGATGGTACTTTATTAACAGAAGATGAAATTAAAGAAATAAACTCTAAGATTTTACAAGAGCATAAAAATAATATTAATTTAATACGAGAACATATTAAAGACTATTTTAAAACATATGATATTCCATTAATATTACTGGATATAGAACAAAATAATCAATATATATCAAATGCAAATATAAAAAAAGATGATGATTCGTTTGCATTATATCAATTTTTTGTATTTAAAAAAATAAATAATTCGCAAAAAGAAGAAGACAAAGGTAAAAGTAAAAGTAAAAGTAAAAGAAGAAGATTAAATAATACTTAAACCAAAAGAACAAAAATAATTTTCATCTTTGTTCTTTTTTGATACATACAACTAATCAATCTGTTCCCAGAACTCAACGATATCGAGAGAATGCAAGTTATCGCACAACGAGATTATATATTGTTTATAAATCTCGTTATTCTCAACCTTAGCATCATCATTGACATCGTTAGTCTGATAAACAGCGACAATCGGAGCATCAAATGAAAGCATTTTTGTCTCTTGGACGAATAATAATTATTTATTCATATATCATTTTTTATTTAATTTTATAAATATTAATACAAAAAATAACTATCAATAATAACTAGTTATTGCCATTCTAAAAACCGTTTGCCCATCAACTTGTGTTGAATAGTAGGTGCTAATCGCTGATTCGTGATCTTCAGTAATATTAACATCAAAATCGATATCAGTTGATATTATTTCTAAATCTTCATTGATTAATATCATACTAATATTGATATTATTCGCATTATCAATGATATTCGGTGGAAAGATAGCCATATTATACTAAAAATAAAAATAAATGAATCAATTTTTATAAATATAGTGAATGTATTCAATACAAATTAATAATTACACAATTTATTATGAAGTTTAATTAAATTAAAATATGTATTACTATAATTATCATAATAATCTTCACGTGATATTTTTTTATTCATATATGATATAAATGCAGATTGTAAAATAGTATGATTATATAAATATATATAAAACTCTATATCATACTTGTAATTTTCAAACATTTAATTATTATAATTAAAATAGCTATTTTTATATATTTATAAAAAACTATAAATACAATTTATTATAAAGTTTAATTAAATTAAAATATGTGTGATTATAATTATCATAATAATTTTCACGCGATATTTCTTTATTCATATATGATATAAAGGCAGATTGTAAAATAGTATGTTTATATAAATATATATAAAACTCGATATCATACTTACAATTTTCAAACATTTAATTATTATAATTATAACTAACAATAACTATTTTTTAAATATTTAAGAATTATTTGCATTTAATTATATATATATGTCTATTGATGAATATATACCAAAAATTATTTTGATAACTGGAGGATGTGGTTTTATTGGTTCAAACTTCATCAATTATTATAAAAATAAGTATGAAAACATTAAGATTTATAATTTAGATAAAATTGATTATTGTTCTAATAAAGAAGATATAAATCACGATAAATTATTTATTTGCAATTTAAACGACAAGGATTTTATTACACATATTTTAGTTGATTATAATATTGATACTATTGTTCATTTTGCTGCACAAACACACGTTGATAATTCTTTTGGCAATTCTATAAGTTTTACCGTTGATAATATTTTAGGAACTCATACATTATTGGAATGTTGTAGAGAATATAATAAAATTAAAAAGTTTATTCATATATCAACAGATGAGGTATATGGAGAAATTGATATAAATAGCGAAGGTTGTATAGAAAAAAGTATATTAAATCCAACTAATCCATATGCAGCAACAAAAGCAGGAACTGAGTTTATAGTAAAATCTTATTATCATTCTTTCAATTTGCCTATTGTAATAATAAGAGGAAATAATGTTTATGGAGAGAGACAATATCCAGAAAAACTAATCCCAAAGTTTGTTAGTTTGTTGTTAAATAATAAAAAATGTACGATACACGGAATTGGCAATTCGAGAAGAAACTTTATTTATATAAATGATTTATTATCTGCATTAGAAATAATAATTAAAAAAGGCGTTATCAATAATGTTTATAATATAGGAACTAAAAATGAATATTCGGTAAAAGAAATTGCAACAAAAATTATAAATATTCTAAAACCAAATGAAAATATAGATGAATGGATTGAATATGTAGATGATAGATTATTTAATGATTTTAGATATTGCATTAATAATGAAAAAATAATAGCATTAGGATGGAAGGAAACACATAAATTTGATGAATGTTTATTGAAAACAATCGATTATTATAAGAAAAAATGATTTTTATTTTAAATCATAATTATTAATTATTAAAAATGATTGTTTATATTGCAAGTTCGATTTTATCATTTATTTATCTGCTGATTCTAATGTTTCCATTTATGTTTATGGTAAGTGTAATCATAGTTTTAATTACAGATAAAAAAAGAAACTTTTTACAAATTATATTTTAATAATAATGATCTCGAATATTCTTCGCCAATTTCATATGCCATTTTTTCAAATGGATGTTCATATAATAAGTTTTTTAATGTTATATCATTAATACCAGTTGGATATTCAGAAGTATAATTTGCTATCATCTCAAAACCATTATTATCTTTATAAATATATTCATCTAAATCAGGATTAGATCTGATTAAAGAGTTTTTATTTTTTTTTCTTGATATAACAAAATTATTTTTCATTAAATAATCATTAATTATTTCTTTGTTGTATCTTTGATATATATGAACACTTTCGTGAATTAAGGTTTTAATTAATTCGCTATTATTACTATTAATAACATTATTTGATAAAAATATTATCTTATTGCGTGTATGTGGATAACCATTTTCATAATTATTATTAATATTTGCAAATATCCAATTGCTATTATTATTAAAAAACTGTTTAGCTTGATTTGCACAAATTGTAATCTTCTTTTTCTGTTCTTCGCTGAAGTCCATACAATTATTAATAACAAGATTTAGATATTCTTCGTTAGATTTTACTTTTCTTGCCCTTAAATCATAAATACTCAAGTTTTTAATATAATTATCGTCATCGTTTTTAATGAATAACTGGGTTTCTTCTTTTGATAAAAAAGTTATATTATTATCATTATTTACAAATGATTCATTATTGTTATCATAAACAATTTTAATAAAAACAATTATAATTAAAATAATTGGAATAAAAAACAAATATTTATTTTTCATTATTTATAAATACATAGAAAGATTATTTGTATTTTCTTTCTTTAAAATTATATATTTATCAATAATCTTCTTATCTATCTTAAATGGAAATGATATAAGTTTATCATCTATTTTTATATATCTGTTCATATTAATATAACTATAAATATTATTAATATTTCTTTGTAAATTGCGAACTCCATCTTCTTCAACAGTATTATCAATAATATAATAAATCATTTCATCAGTTAAAATCACATTTTCATTTGTAAAATTATAAGATTTATATATATTTTCTAATAAACTATGTTTAACTAATTTAAGTTTATCATCACGAGTATATTTATTGGCTTTAATAATAATCATTCTATCTCGCAAAATAGGATTTACATTTTCGATGTTATTAAAAGTAAAAAAGATAATTGATTTCGACAAATCTAATTCAATTTCTTCTATATATTTATCATTAAACTTTTCATTTTGGGTTGCATCAGTTATATGTATTAATGTATTTATTATTTCTTCACCATAACGACTATTAGAAACCTTATCTAATTCATCGAATAAAAATATTGGATTCATTACTTTTGTTTTAATCAATTGTTCTGTTATTTTGCCATAGGTAGAACCTTCATATGTATATGAATGACCCTTCAAATAGCTTGAATCTGATATGCCACCTAATGGAATAAAAGCAATAGGATAATCAATAATTTTCGCAATACCATCTTTTATAAACTTTGTTTTACCAACTCCCATTGAACCTTGAATACCTATAACATAACCTTTTGCATTTGGATTTGATATATATTGTGCCATTATTCTTATCAATTGCTCTTTTGTTTCAATATGACCATAAATATTATTATCAAGACCTTTACGAATGTTTAATAAAAAATTGCTAATTGAAACATTATTTGGATTTAATTCTTTATAAATGCCTAATGGTATTTGTGAAATAGCTGATATCCATTTGCCCAATTTAGAATATTCAGAAGAACAAGGAGACAATTTATTAAACTCTTCATATTTTCTCAAAATTGCTATTTTATTATTAATAGTAGTATTCAAAGTTAAAAACTTAAATCGCATAGGTTCATTAAATTGTTTATAATCAGTTATTTGTTTTTCAAGTTCATATATTTCATCCTTTTTTTTATAATTTAATGTATTAAAATAAGTAGCCTCTTCTCTATTATATTTATTATATAAATCTCTGTATTTCGTAAAATTACGTTTATTGTTCATATTACTAATTATTTATATAATAATTGACAATTATAACACAAATAAATGTTATGAAAATATACGTAGTATATAAAAAATGACATTAATACTTAAACATTTAAATAATTCATAAATGGATATAATTGCAGGTAAATTGATTACTAAAGAAAAAAGACAAGAATTATTTGGAAATATAGCAGGAGGTGCAGGTTCAATAAAACCAGAAAATTATCAACGTAAAAAAATTATAGAACATACAAATATAGATTGTAAAAAAACATCAATTCGTATTAATTTAAGGACAATAGAACTTGTTGCAAAATCTCATCCAAATATAAATGAGGATGGTTATGATTATTCTGAAGATTTTGATGGAATACAAATAAAAGGTAAAAATACTATTTATATAAATCTCAAATGTATTGTTGGAAAAGGTGGAACACAAACTCGTTCTCTTCGAGAAGTATATTGGTTCATAGAAGGTCAATTGCATATATTAAAAAATAACCAAAACATTTATTTTGCAAATATATTAGATGGCGACGAAGCATATAATGCTATGAGTAAATATAAATATATATTATCTTTGCCAAAGTTTGCTAATGTTAAAGACAATGTTTATATAGGAGATTTGAAAGATTATATTATATGGTTTAATAATAAGTTTAATAATCAAGATGATAATCAATAATATGATGTATTATATGATATGCTAATTCAAATGGTATTCGCTTTCTTGCATATTCTTTAGATTCTCGATATTGAGGTAAGAATAAACTCCACGTATCTTTTCTATATTTTTCTAGAAAATTATTGAATAATTTGCATAATTTCTCTTGTTCTTGTTCTGATAATATTTTGCCTTTAATTATAATAGTTGCATATGTTCTACTGCAATCTTTGGCTGCATATACATAATCCTTTTGATAGTTAAGGCATATTCTACCTTCATTTGTTCCGCTATCTAATGCGTGTAAAGTCATAAATGTCAATTGTTCATTTTCTTTTAATTTTTGTCCTATAACATATCTGCGAACACCTATTTTACTAATAATAGGAAGATTATAAATATAACCACCTATAATCCAATTATTTTTAGCACTCATATTAAATAACATTTCTTCTTTTTTAGGCATTTTACACCATAACACATCTTGTTCTTCTAATTGTACTATTGTTTTTTCAAATACTACTACAGCAATAGTAGTACTGGTATCATCAAATACTGATTCTTCAAAATATTTTATATTTAATATTTTATATTTAGACATAAATGTGTGCCTTAAACGAAAATCAATATCACGTGGAGAAAAGAAGAACCCTGCAGGAATAATGATAATACCACCAGAACAATTATTATTTATTAAGCTAATAATAAAACATTTATATAAATCATTTGTATTATACAAATCATATAATGTTTTATCATTTGATTTATTTCTAGCTAAATATGGAGGATTTGTTATAACCCAAGAATCTGTATAATCAGGAGGATGCTTTAACGTATCTCTTTGTTCTATATTTATATTTTTAGGTTCAATGTCATACGATTGAATTGGTAATTCTATATTACTATTTTTAATCCATTCAATTAAATCACCCTTGCCTGCAAATGGTTCTATTATCTTTTTAATATTATTAATAGAAGGAAATTGAATATCTTCTAATATATATTTTGCATTTGTTGTATAAAATTGTCCTATATTCTTTTTTTTTCTTTCTGATGGCATTATATATAATAGTTTTATGTTTATTATATTATCATTTTTTTATTATAATTAATATAAATTATAACACAAACTAAAAAATGATTTATTTTTAATATCCAAAAACAAAAAATGTTTAAATATTCTAGATTTGATTTTACTATTAAAAAAACAAATAAACTTAAATATTTATTTATCAGTTTTATTATAATAACATTACTAGTTTATAATATTTATATTACTATAAATAACGATGTTAAGGATGATGTTAAAATAATCTCATCTAATTCAAGAAGAATTATAAACAATTTAGATAATTACACTGAAACTATGAGCGATTTTATTGTTTCAAATGATGAAAATCAATTCAATGAAATAAAGAAAATTAGATTATCCATTGACTATTTAAAATTACTTAAAGAACTTGAGATTAAAGAAAAGGAACTTAAAGAAAAGCTATTTAAGGAACAAGAACTTAAAGAAAAAGAATTAAACGAAAAGAAAATTAGAGAAGAATTAAAAGAAAAAGCAATAAACTTGATTAAATCATATATACCTAATTATAATTCTTTAATAAAATTGGCTTCACAATATTTAAATATTGATGGTTATAGTAATGATACTTCTTTAAATTGTTTCAAAGAACTTATTGAAATTAATAATGAAGAATTATTTGAACAATTGATAGATATTGATTACGATAATTTCAAAGTTTCATTTAATTATCTTGATAAAAACGAATCATATTTCAAAGATACAAATAATATCATTACATCACATTTATATAGCAATTACGATAAAAATAATAAGTTTTATAAATATTCTCATTATATCTATAAAAATTATAAAGAAAACATAATTAAAAATCCTATTTATAAAATCATTAAAGATAAATTAGAATTAGAAGATTATACAGAACCTAATCTAGATAAATATTATTATGACGAATATAATAATAAATCTAAATATTTTACAAGAAGTTTAAATGATTTTAGTTTAAATGGTTTTAGTAGATATAGTGTTCCTAATAGGTATAATTTGATAAAATTTTCCCATAATTATACAAATAATATTAAATATGAATATTATTATAATGGTAGATATTCATTTATAGAATTTATAAATATAAATGAGGTTATTATAAATAATCCTAATCCAATTGAAATTTATAAACAAAAAATATATAAAAATATATGTAATATCAATTCAAGAACTTATGAAAACTTACCATATATTTTAACACATTATTCTAATAGTTATAAATATTATACGAATATTGATTGTTCGTATTATAGTAATAGACCAACTATTGCTATTGGTTATAATAATTTAGAAAATATTTTAAATAATAATTTAAACGAATGTAGTAATAAAGGTATGTATGGTAGTTATAATGTAAATGAATATATTTATGAATTAAATAATAATAAATATTATTATTATGATTATAATATAAATGATTATATTTACAAATTAAATAATAATATAGGTTCAAGATTTTTTAAAAATAATTTAACAAAATATTTACCAAATACAGTTCAACTTGATTCAATGGGTAGATATAATCATAATCATTATTCAATATCTGATTATACTTGTAGTTATAGTAATATTCCTAATTGTATTATCGAATCTATGGTTTTTAATAATTATTATTTTATTGAAAAGATTTATATTAACTTTCCTGAAATAATTATTTATGATGAGTATGATTATATTCAACAAATTGTATCAAATATAGCTAATATTTATAATTTACCAATAATACCTCCAATAAGTTTTATATAACTATAATTATTTATATTTATCAGGTTTTATGAAATAATATTTATCACTATTTAAGTGTTGTCGTTGGTAAATCTTATAAAGAATTGTTATTATTGCTATTATTATTAATATAGAACCTAAAAGTATAATATAATTTTTTTGTTGTTTATTATAATGATATAACAAAAAGCTACATAAAATAATGGCTAATATGATTACTATTAACAATTTGCTATAATAATTAAACATTATTTCTCTATTTAATATAAAATAAGCTTGTTGGAACTTATCATAAATCTTGCCATTTTTAATAAATGCATTAGCATATTGTTGTTGATTATATATTTCATAATTTTTGGTAAAATTAACAATCTTTTTTGTATTTTTATTTAATAAAAATAATGTAGAATTGATTTCAAATAGATTCATTTCTCTTTTAAAATCATTAATAACCTCTTCTATTGTATGTTCTGTTGTTAAATTATCATTGGTTATCTTAAGAACTATAAATGGATGTTCTAATACATAATCATTTATATATCTATTGCTAAATTGATATAAAGGATTTTGACTTAAAGGATTGAAATCGAAATATTCTAATAAAATAGTATCAATTGTATTATTTTTAGTAGTTGTTTTTGTATCAACAGTACCATCCAATTTATATGTATAAGTAGTATATTTATTGCCGATATCTATGGGACTATCATTAAAAATGCATAAATCCATTCGTTGATTGAGACAATCATTTACATATAAATTGCTTCTGGTATTATTAATTCCTCGTCTTGTTTTTTCTGTTAATAATTCAACTGATATATTATTAGCATCATATTTAACAATTTTATTATTAAATATTTTATATTTGAATGTTTTTGGCAATAAAACATTTTTATAAACATATATATATGGTTCATAATATTTCTTGCCAGTTGAATCTACATATGGCGTGCCATAAATAAAAATATCAGCTAAGATATTATTATCTTTTAAATCTAAGTCAATAAAAGCAGTTGCATCTTTATCGCCTGAAATATAATAATAAGGTATATTAATATCAGCAGTATTTCCAATATTTGTATAGCAATTCGCAGGTAAATTATCTTTATTTGTAGCAATAATAGTAGATACACTCGAATTACTATTATTACAAGTGAAGTTTTCAAAAATCTTTAAATCGTAAGATGCTTTACCCCATAAAGAAGCAATAAGAATAAAAATTAAGATAAGTAAAATTAAAAGAACCAATGGACGCAATCTTTCTTCAAAGTTTGCATAAGTATAATAAAAAACAATTATAATTATGAATATTAATATATAAAAAATATAATCAAAAATATAATTTTTCTTATTTAATTGATATTTACTTTTAAAATTATTTATTGAAAAGTTTGTTATATTATTAGATGTTATTAGATTGACTGAATTGTTATAAGCAGTTTCCTTATATTTATTTTGTTTATCTATATAATCAGTTCTATCGCTAATAACGGTATCCGTAATATCATTATTCAATTTATCTATGGGTGTAAAATTGACCTCATTAAAACCCTTCAAATTATTTGTAAGATTGATTATATTATTAAAAATATTTGCTTTATTTTCATTTTTAACAATTAAGTTATATAAATTATCATATAATTGAATATTTATAGAAAGTTTATAATAATAAAAATAATTTCGAGAAATATTTTCTATAAATAATACTAATTTATTTTTATCAACAATATCATTCATTATTTTTGTTATATAATATTTAATATAATCATTATTAGCTAATGTTAATTTATCATTAATTACAAAATCATAACTTTTAATTCTCTCATTAAAATAATAATTTTCATTAACAGTTATATTAAACATCTTTTTGATTATTGTCATATCATTCGCATAAGAATCATCGTTGATATATATATTTATAATACAATTACCTTGCGAAAGTTTTGGTGTATCGCTATTATCGTCATATTCATTAAAAATGATAATAATAGGAAACTTTAATCGTTCTTTTTCTGCTATTTCTGCATATTTAGTCAATTTATAATATAAACATTTAAATAATATAAATAAATCCTGAACTATTTTTTTATAATTAGGTATAAAACTCTTATTAATTATATTTGGAAATGTTGTTGGTGTATAAACATCAAGTTCATTAGTTTTATAAATATTTTCAATATTCATATTAATTGTTTGCAAATCATCTGTTTTATTTTCAAAGGTTTGTATTAATATTTGCTCTACTTTTTTAGAAACCTTGATTATAATTATACCATTTGCTCCACTTAGTTTATTAATTGCTAACATTTTTTCAGTATAATTATTTAAAAATGAATTGCCACCTCCACCTCCCCCTGTATTTATTGTAGGACGAGATATAGAAGGTAGATTATTAAAACTGATACCATTACCTGCATTAGTTCCACCTTTGCCACCATAACCGTTTAATCTCCAAAAAGCACCACCACCCCCAGAACCAAATGTATATGTATAATTATAAGGTTCAGTTTTTAAGATATCAAACGAGGCGGGTAATTTAACACCATTTGCTCCATCGCTATTATTTCCACAAGTTTTTAGTTTTTTTGTTCCATTATGAAACATAGCACATCCTCCTTTTCCATAATTAACCGTATCTAAATTAACATAACCCGAAACACCACCAACTGCATTTATTTCATTTTTATTTGTAGTTTTATTTAACATAACAGATGGAGTCGAATAAACAATACCGTAATTATCAATACTATTATTAAACTTAAAATAATTATTATTATTAATATCAAATTGCCCTTTTTCTGTTATTATTTTAATATTAACACCAAACTTACTTTCTTCTGATGATAAATCCTGATCTTGTGAATAAATGATTTTTAAATAATATTGCTCATTGGCTTTTATATTATCACGTTTGAATGTCTTTGTTCCATTTTCAACCTTCATCCAATAATTATTTTTAAAAGTTTGATATAATGTTAAATCATCACTGAAATAATTATTTTTAATATCATCTGCACTATAAAAGAATAATATTGCATATTTAAAAGCAGTTAGCTCAATTTCAATAGAACAATCAATAGGAGCAAAAAATACACTATAAATATTAAATGTAAATCCTTTATTATATAAAAACATCGTTTTTGTATTATTTTTGCAATTCTCATTAGTTGAATCTAAACTGCAAATCTCATTTTGATTAATATTAGTTATTATTTCTGCATTAACATCATTTTCAATTATAGTTTTTAAAGATGATATATTATTTACTCGCTGTTCCCATATTTTATTTAAACCATTATTAATGGTATCAATGGGTTTCATATTCATCAAATAACTTTTTTCAGTCGAAAAGAAATCATTAATATAACCTTCATATAGTTTTATCTGAAAACCATTATTATAAGTATTATCAGACACATAATATGCACCTTTTCCCACAGATAATTCAAATGCCGTATTGGGATTTATATTTAAGGACTTATAAACAACAGTACCGCCATCTCCGCCATTTCCATTATAATAACCACCAGCACCTCCACCACCTACGGCAAAAACTTCAATGTTTAGTATTTTATTCGTCGGGTCATTATTATTTAAGATATAAATATCATCTGTATTATTTAATATAAAAAAAGCATTATCGTTATTATTAATAATAGGCTTAATATAATTCTTTTTATAAAATACAAACTTATTCAAATTAGGATATGTTATAATAGAAGAAGCCATAAACTTTTATTTCTCTATTTATAAAATAAAAATAATTTTTAATTATCATTATTGTATTTACTCCAATAATATTTATAATAATCTCTTCGAGTATTAATTTTCATATTAAAATAAAAATACAATACAATCATAATAACTGCAAATATGAATAATGATAAAATTATAATAAAATGTTGTTTATTATAATAAAATAGCATTAATGCTATAACCATAGCAAATAAGATATAAACACTTATTTTCGCTAGCTCAAATCTAAAATAAACATCCATTAGAATATTATTTGAATATTCATTAATATTTGTTTCAGCCTTTTTATATCTATCATTCTTTTCATTTTCTTCATTATAGCGTTTTCTATATGCTATAAGTGCATTACTATAAATAACATTATTATCAATCAGATAAATCTTATTAAATCTATCGTATATCAATTTATTAATGTTATTATTAAACATATTTATTAATGTTTGCAAATCTAAATGAATTGGCGTATATTCTATTTGTTTATTAATGATAATACATACACCATCTATTCCTGTATTATCTGATTCAGCATTAGTATAAAATCCTCCTAAACCATAAACATCAGAATAATTAAGTTTATTTATCAATTCTTCTTTATAATCTTTAGTTCCTCCAGTTGAACCATAATATAAAGATGATGCATTATCTGTTGAAAATAAAACAGATATAATTTCTTTTATATTTGGATTATTATTTACATCTGAACTAATATTAACGATATTACTTGTATTTATAGTACCAAGATAATTATTGCTATCATAAGTAATATTAGATGAATAATTAAGTTGTTTATCATAATAATCTAACAATGATGGCGAATTATTGGATAAATTGCTATCATTATTATTATAAAACATCTTAATATTTAGATTATTATCATTTTCTTTTCTCTGATTTGTTTTAATTACATCACTAATACTAATATCATCATTATTAAAAACAATTGAATATCTTTGATTTTCTTTAATATTACTAGCAACAAAATTGCTATCATAAATATTAATAGTTCCACCTACTCCATTATTATTAGTATTAGTCCCTGATGAACCCTTTTTAATCAAAATAATAGATGTATCAAGATTTTTATATAAAATAAAATCAGAAGTATTCTTAATATAAGTTATTTTATACAATTGATTATTAAACTTTATTTCTTTAATATCATAATTAAAACTATCATTATAAACAGTTAATTGCGAAGCATTCTCGAGTGAATTGGTAAAAAACTCTTTATAACTATAGCTATAATTATAATAATTCATAACAATTATAAGAATTATTATAATGAAAATCATTAATACTAGATGAGGCATTATGTCATATTGATTGGAATTAAAAATATTAACATAAATAAGCCATAAAATCATTATAAGAATAATAATAAAAACTATTATCGTAAATATATTTACAATGTTTTTTAATTTTTCTTTTGTTAATGTATATGCTTTTTTTGATGTTAATAAGTTTTTAAAATCATTATTTTTATCATAATAATCATTGTATTTATTTATACCATTATTGAAATATAATTTAAACTCATTTTGTTCTTCAAATATATTTGAATGAGCAATTATTTTATCTGTAATCTTCTTTAATTCATAATTATAATTTTTTAAATCATTATAAATACTATTAATGATAGTTTCAGATAAAGAATTATAATTATAAATAATTGCATAAATAACCGCATTTAAACATAAAATATTATAAGTAGTTTCGACAACATTTATATTTATCTTAAAATCTTTTGGTTGTATATCAAATATATATGAAATCGTAGTAATAATAAAATTATATGCTTCATAATTATTATTTCCTATTGTTGGTTTATTACTAGTTAAATCGGTAATAATAGTACCTTCTTTAATTATAACTATATTGATATTCGAAGGTAAAGATAAAACATTACGATAATAATTAAAACTCCTTAAATACCTTTTAATATAAATATCAGCATCATTTATTTTATCACATACATATATTAATAAAGTATCACTTGTAGTTGATGATATTATTTTTTCATTTTCATAATTATCAACGAAGTTTATATTTATTTTTTTAATATTAGAAGTTATTATATTTTCGATATTATTTGCTATTAAATAATAAATACGATGAATTACGTATAAAATTGCCAATAATTGATTAAAATTACTTTTAGGGACAAAAGTATTTAGTTTTGATATATATACATCATCTATATGTATATTTGCTTCGTGTATAAATAAATTATTGATTATTTTTGTAAAAGTTTTTATCTCAGTTGTACTAATAACCGCATTTGCATTAGAAAGACTATTAATACCAATCAATTTACTATTATCATCCATTGATATAAATAAATTGACCATTTTTTTCAATACTAATGAATTGTCATTTACAATTGTTGCTAATGCTTGATTTACAAATGTTAATATAAAAACCCCATTTTTGCCACGACTACCTGTAAAATTGGAGTTTTTATCTAAAATTATACATCCACCTTGACCTCCGCAACCATAAGTTCCATAATTAGGAGATGTAAGGTCATTTAAACCATTTGCTCCATATCTATAATTAATTTCATCTTTTAAAAATTGCCAATAACCCGTATAACCACCATTTGCCAATGAAGTATTGTTTAATTCAACATTAGCATCATATGGAAAATATGCATATAATTTAAAATATTGAGTAAAATAACCTTTATTTCCACTATACCATTCATTTGTATTTCTATCAACTGTTATATTTTTACCTGATGACATAGGCAAGTTCTTAAGATTTGCACCAAGATTATTAATGATTGTATTTATTCCAGAAGTTGTAGAACCACTATTGCCACCGGATAAATTGATACTTAAGGCAAATAAAGAAGGTGTATAATATCTCTTAAGCATATAATTGGTATTTACTGCTGAATTATTTGAAATAAAACATATATTACCAACATTACCACCTGCTAAACTAAACTTATTATTAATATTTGTAGTTTGTTTAATATCATTTAGCGAGGCATCGGGATTAGTATTGTAAGTAATTGCTGTATTTGTGGTTGTCTTATTAACAACAAGATTATTTATAGTATCTTTAACACCATTTAAATAATCTCTATAAGTAATATAATCATTAATATAAAAATTGCTCGGATATCTACTTGCATAATTATAATCAAATAAGGAAGTCCAATAAGGTATTTTATCAGTTGTTAGCGTATCATTTGTATTTTGATAACAAATGATTGTAATTATTTCATCAAAACTACCAGCTGTATATAGATAATTATTATTGCTATCGGGTATATATAAAGTATTTATGTTATTGTTATTGCTTATTTTTATAATTCTTGTATAATATAAGTTTTTAAAATCATTAAACTTAAAAGAACTATTCTTTTTAAGGACAAAAATTAATTCTATTACTTTATTTGGTTCTATTTTAATTGATTGTTCAGTTATATTAATAATACTACCTGAAACATTTGCATTTTTCGACCAATCTTTTTGCTTATAACTATCAATTGTTTTTATTGAAATTAAATAATTGGTGAAATCATTTTTAGGATATTTAATTAAAAAAAATCCACCATTTTTTCTAATATTATTATTAATTTCTGTAAATAAATCAGTGTTATCAATTACTTTTGATAAATCTATTGACCTTCCAGGTGTTATTAAATATGAACCTGTTTTTAATTCATTTACATTATTATTAATATTATCAATGTATAAATAATTACCACCATTTCCACCAGCACCATAAATTAAACCACCGTGTCCGCCTGCACCACAACTAAAAACCTGATAATTTTTTATAGGACTATAAACACGCAATATATATGAAGTATTATTGTTGTCGTTAAAGTCAGGATCGAGAACAAAATAATTAAACTTTTTTACATCATCATTATAATTACCTGTATAAATAAATGAATCAAAAGTATCATTAATATATCTTTCTACAATTGGAATATTATTTGCATATTTATTTACTTTAATACTCATAATTATATATTTATCTATATATTATAAAAATAAAAACATTAAATACAACATCTATAATAATAATACTTGCCACTATTTTCATTATATCTCGTTATTTCTACTACATCATTTTGCTTCAGTCCAATCCATTTCGCAATAACATCTGTATGTAAAATAAGAGGCATTTGCAATTTATTTTTAATCAAATATTTCTCCATTACAATTTTAACTTCATCACTTGATAATTTGCGATGAGGCGGAACTAATTCGTGTTTAGTGGGATTAAATAATAATTCATTCATATGAAAATATTGAAGCATTCCATTTTTTTTCTGTAATATCTTATCAATTATATTTAATTGAGTTATTGATGGAGATGTTAATAAATCGTTATTAAAAATTAAGATTATATTATAACGACCATTGAAATCTTTTACAAATCCCTCCATATTATTCTTATTTTTTTTTAAAATATCAATTATATTTGTTCTTAAAGTTTTACTTAAAGCAAATATAATTGCTGTATTACTCGTATGAAAATCAATAACTCTATTATCATTATAAAAATCATCGCGTTCAACTTCAACTTCGTGTTCTTCAAACTCATCAATATTATCGCCACGCATTAAAAGCATATCTTTCAGGTTTTGTATAACATTATCTATTTTATCAGTTTCCATTGTTATTATATTTTTATCTTTCTTTTTATATATCATTTTTTATTTTTGCAAATTATAATTTTTAATAAAACTTTCTATAATTTTAAAATGTTGTTTAGCTATTTGCTTTCCCGTTTTTGTTTTAATATATTTTTTAATTTTTTCTGTTCTCAATGTCATATTATTAATTATTTCAGTAAATGAAGGTTTTTTATTATTATTAATATTAAAAGAAATATATCGCATTATACCAATAGCACCTAAACTATTTATTCTATCTGCATCCTGAACTATATATAATTTTAATTTATTTTTTTGATTTTTTTGATTATTATCAGTTTCTTTTGATAAAGAAACATTAGAACTAATATTAATTATTTCTCGTTTATCATAATTATTTAAGTTTTTGCACGTTTTAAGATAGTTATTAATTACTTTTGATTGCTTACAATTCGAATATTTACTATCGCCCACATCGTGCAATAATGCTCCCATTATTATATGAAATAAATGACGTTCTTTTTTAATCCCTTCTTTTTTAGCAATTTTTAATGCCATTTTAATAACAAGATTTATATGAATATAATCGTGGCTTATATCATTTAAATTATCCATATATTTCTTAACAAATCTTCTCGTTTTTTTTATTATAGATGAATAAAAAAATAACATTATTATTTGTTCTTTAATAAAAAAACCTTAAATAGTTAATTATCAACAAGGTCTTCGTCGCCTTTAAACTTCAATCCCTTCCAACCAGTTTTAACATCATAAATACCATATATCTTTTCCATATAAGACCTAATTTGATTTCTATCAGGTACTTTTTTATTCTTAGATATATTTTTATGTCCCCATTGTTTGAAATCATTGAAAATATCCATAATACCAATCTTTTCTTTACTTGAAGGATCGGCGATTATATTATCACTCAAGTATTGTCCAATAATATCATTATTATTTTTATATTTCTGTGTAGCATTAATAACTTCACGAGGTTCATTAATTTTATTTGGATTAATTGTTTTATGTCTTTCAATAAGCATTGATAAGAAGATATCAGTACATAACTCTAATTTCTCATTTAATTGAACATCCATACTAAACTCATTTGGTTTATTTGGGTCAGGATTTTCACAGAACTTTGAAGAAAACTCAATAACTCTAATTCTTCGCCAAGTACCTCCATCATCACTTGGAACTTCTGGAAGTTCATTACAAGCAAGAATCATTTTAAACTGAGGTTTAAACTCATAAGGGTCTTTATATAAACCTCTTGTTAATATTCTATCATTACCCGATAATTCCTTCATATAACCGATATTAATTTTATCATTCTCGCCAGGTTCTTGAAGAACTGCAAATCTTCGTCCTTTTGTTCTCTCAACTTCTCCTTGTGCTGAATTGGATGCAACACGTTTCTGAGTAAGAAGAGCAATTGGCAAAGTTGCATAATAATCACCAACAGTCTTTTGTATAAACTCTAATAATCTACTTTTACCATTACTTCCTTGCCCTGTGAATATATAAAATCGTTCTTGTGCAATGCTACCATCAATAGCACACGCTAATATATCTAAAACATAATTTCGCAAATTAACATTCGTAAATAATTTTGCAAAGAAATTATTAATTTCTTCAATTTCAGGACTATTAATATTATAAGGTATATAATATTTATCGGTTGATAGTGATATATAATCATCAGGCATACCTTCTCTGAAAATATGCAATTTTAAATCATATATACCATTTTTAAATCCCAATAAATGCGGACGATTATCAAGAAGTTCCTCAAACTTTTCATCTATAAATAAACATTTGCATTCTTTCATAACACTATCCTTAAATCCAGATGTTTTTAATTTAAGACTAATTTTATTAGCATTTGTTGCACGAATACTATATACGGATGTTTGACCTTCGTCATTATTACCCATACAAAGATTATTATAATAAATGGCTCTTTCTCCAAACTTGTTGCAAATATCCTCGCTCAATGCTTTGCGAAGATTTAAACCTTCACGTGTTTTAATCCATCTATGACAATTTTTATCATATTTATACCAAGTTTCTTTATTAATTGCCTTATATTCGCCTTTATATATAGCTTGAACTACTTTTGCAACATCATAATGAGCACCTAAAGAACCAATTGCTGTATCAATTAACGGTAAAATAGAATTATTAATAATTTCATTATATTTTTGAATATTATCTTGTTTAGCCCACCATCTTAATGTTCCCATAGTTAAATGTTCTTTTTTCATCTTATCCCATAATTGCTGACATTCATTTTCAACATAATTACTGCTAATTTTAGAAAACTCTATCCAAGTATTTAAAAGTCTGTAATCAATATTTCGCAAAGCCCATCCCAAATGAATCCAATCATCATATTTATCAGCACGAGAATGCGATAAACATTCCGTAACAAGCTCCTTTGCTAATATATATTCATCATCACTAATATAATTTTTAGTTATATTAGTTATTTTAGATGAGAAAATATTACTATTCAATTTATCTTTTTGTGTTTTATCAATTACAGGCAAAACGTGCCTTATATATTCATTTACATCATTAATTTTATCAGCTTTAATTTGAGTATCATTACTATTTTCCTTTCGCATTGAAAACAATTTAATAAAATCAATTTGGTCTTTTGCCATAATTGTATAATCAGATATTTCAGTTTTATTTTCCTTAAAATAATAAATCTTCGAAACTCTATAAGTATCACAATCAGGCTTTTTACTACCATACATTTGCCAACAATTGGCACTTATAATTGCTTTATCAACAATATCTTCTGGTGTATTGCAAATATCAGGGATATTGAATATTTCGTGAGCATTATCTAAAATCTTTTTACGAATGAAATGTTGAATATTATTATTAACTATAATATTTGGAAAAATTATATGTATTCCATCTTTAATCTTATTTCTAAAATTAGTTGGATTAGGCTTTTCCATAACATAAGCAATATTATTATCTTCGCCTACATCTAAATAAGTATTAATAATTTTAAAATAATTATCAATAATTTTTAAAATATTTGTTTCATCATATTTTCTTTTTAGTTTAATTGAACTATCTTGATTAATATCAGGACTAAATCGAAAATCTAAATCTACACGAATAGGACTAGGGTCTAATGGTTTTTCTGTTAAATATAAATGAATGCCATTAGTAATCGCTAATGCGTATAAATGAAGAAACTCGTCATAATTTTCAGGAGGTATATATAAAGAAAGTTTGGGATTTCCTATACTAGTATTTGAAAACTGCTTACCCTTTTCAACCTTATATTTATTTATAAATGTTAGTAAATCATTCTTTACAGCTGACATATTATAATTAAAATATTTATTTTAATTATAATCATTTTTTATTTTTAAATATTAAGATATATAGAAAAGACTATGGATTTTTGTAGTCCTGAAGTAAAATTGAAAAACAAAAAAGAATGTTTTAATCGTTCTGCATTATTAATGATAGTAAAAGCTTGGAATGTTTTATATTCAGATAAAATTGAATTAAATAAAACAGATACTACTGCGTTTATAATTAAAAAAATAAATGAAAAGTTTCAAAAAACATTTAACATTAAAGTTGATACTTATTGGGCTTGGATAGATATAATTAAAAATCAAGCAAATAAGCAATCCAAACCTGAAATAATTAAATTAATGAATAAAATTGAAAGTAAATCATTGCGACCACCACAACCTCCAGAATGGCATAAAAATCCTGAAGAATGGTTATCCAATTATGATATTATAAATGTTTTAAAACAATATCAATCCATAAAGGAATTGAAATACAAGTTTTTAGGCGTTTATTCCATCGATTTTGGTTTAAAAAAAGACGATAAATGTCTAATTTCAAGAGATTGCAATATAAATCTGCGAGAAATACTTAAAACAAATAAAATTAAATACATTGGTTTTATAACTAATTTATCTAAAGCTTCTGAACCTGGAACACATTGGACTTCAAGTTTTTTTGTTCTTAATCCTAAATTAAAATCATTCGGAGGTTATTATTATGATAGCACTGTTGCAAATATTCCAAAAGATTTACAACCTGTTTTTAAGGATATTAAAAAACAAGCAGAAGAAATATTTAAAAAACCATTCAATATTTATATGAATAATAAAAGACATCAATATGGCAATAATGCTTGTGGCTTATTTTCAATCGCATTTCAAGTAAGATGGTTATTATTACTACATAAAAATAAATATACAGCTACAATGAGAGAAGTAATTAATCATCCTTCTTTTATTGATAGTAAAATGAATGTTTTGCGTTTGAAATATTTTAGACCAAATATAATTGCGATAATTAAAAGATAATAAAAACTTGTTTATTATAATAATTATAATAATTATGGATTCTGAAAAACTATACATTTCTTGCCTAAAAATGATTAATGATAAATATGGATTAAAAGAATATTCGAAAACTGATTTTATTTCTATTTATAATAATATTTATAAAGAACATAATACAACTTCTCCTACTAATGAAATTAATAAACTTGTTTTAATTAAAATTAAAAATGATATCGAAAATAATACCAAAAAAGAAACTCAACAAGTTCCATTAAATCTTGAAAACAAACTTAAAGAAATTGAAAATATCCGTACAAGTATGAATATTATATCATCATCAATCGGTTTAGACGATTCTATTCATAATGATGATGTAATTATTAATAGCAATCAAAATACTGCTAATCCAATTAATTCGATTAATTCAATACAAATAAATAATCAAGATGCAACAATTATTAATAAATATAAATCTTTTATTATTAATACAGCAAAAAACAATTTAAAGATAACATCTACGATTGATATTAAAAATAATATTATATATCCGTGTTGTTTATGTATTCCATCAGATATTAAAAATAAAACACCATATTTAATAATATCTATCAATGATAATATAAAGAATATTAATTATACTTATATTCCAAGTGTTTGCAATAATATTTGGGATATATGGAAACCGATAACTGATAATTATATAGATATTAATTTAACTACTAATCATTGGAATATAAATATAATCGATAATTATAATAATTTAATCGATTTGTCTTATTATAATTGTAATATAATTGATGTTCTCGAAGACAACAGTCATAATCATATTTCCTTAAATATAGAAAAGTCTAATTATTTTAATGTAGGCGATAAAATAAAAATAGTAAAAGAAAATGGAATAACAATTGATTCAACAATAATTGATAAAATAACTATTAATAATAATATAAGAATTATTATACAAAAAAATAATTTTACAATGGAAGATTTTATTAATGCAACTATTTTTAATTATAATCATCAATTATCATTACTATTTAAATATTATGCTAAATAACAAACGTGAATATAATTAAAAATACAATTATTGTAATAGTTAAAATATCTAATTTATATTTCAATTTCATTTTTTGATTTTTCGATAATGATGTTCTTTCAGGATCTTCGCTTACATTTAATATCATCAAATATATAAGATATGATACAATTATATTTATTAATAAATGCGTGAATATATTTGTAGAATTGATATGCATATTTAAATAATTAAACATCATTCGAAATCTGAATACATCAATATTTATTATAATAACTAATATAAAAAATATAATTATATATGCAAATGTATAATAGTAAATTGCACGTTTAATATTAGTTATTCTTCCATTATCAATAAAATAATAGGTTGCATATAATGCACATATGCGAATTATAACTACAAGCCCCAAAAATATAATCTTATCATATATATTAACAGCTAATTCAATTTCAGGATCTAAATTATTATTAGCAACTTCGTCATAAAGATTATTTTTTGCTATTTCATCTGTAGTTTCTATATTATCTTTTTCATAATTATTTAATATTTTTTCAAATAAATTATTTCCAGTATTATCAATAAAACCTCTTAATGCATCATCCTTATCAACACTGTCAGAAATAATTTTTCCTGTTTTTATTTTTTTATAATTTTTTTTGATATTT
>Ga0172367_10002901_pt1 | contig 22945 bp, 18 predicted proteins | sample Lak10m_FD_114542 | JGI IMG/M metagenome (GOLD analysis project Ga0172367, IMG submission 114542) | Freshwater microbial communities from Kabuno Bay, South-Kivu, Congo - kab_022012_10m | ecosystem: Environmental > Aquatic > Freshwater > Lake | place: Democratic Republic of the Congo: South-Kivu... | reverse complement strand
GAAATGAAGGAAAGTATCGTAATTCCTGAAAGCAACGAACTTACTAATAGAATGGACACCAAAAGATAAAGAGATTGAATACGCTGTATCATCTTGAATTGTATTGTGGTACAAAGGTAGTCAAAGCTGCCTAATAGCACTCCGAATTCGGTTTTAGCAAAAATCCCTGAATCAAGATGGAACAAATTGTTTATTCTTTCGTACCTTTCAATAAATCAGCAATGATATGAGAGCTCTGTTTATACTTTTCCTGGTGACTGTAATTGCAGGTTGCGGAAAAAAAGCGGTGGAAATAGACCCGGAATGGGCAAAAGAATGGATCTATGCTTATGATCACAACCAAACTTTGAGCATTGATACTAAAGGTTGGGCTGTTTACAGCACAAACCGTGGGTCTCACAAGGGATATGCGCGAATTAAAGACAATGCACTATGTATTGGCACAGGAAAATTCTTAATTACCCAAACACCTAAATATTTTGGCCCGCCATTAAACCGTTGGGAAATGGAAATTGATAATATGCAATTTCTAAGATACTACTAGTTACAAATCGTATCTTCAGTTTCCTTCAAGATTTTCCTTACTTCTTCTAACGTCGGAGCTTCGGCGTAGGTTCTTAATACAGGTTCCGTTCCTGAAGGTCGAATCATTACCCAACGCTGATCATCAAAGAAATATTTGAATCCATCAATCGTTTTTAATTCGGACACAGCATACGATCCAAATTTCTTGAAATTGTCCGCTTTGCAATTGGCGATAATACGTTGTTTCAACTCTTCCGTAATGTGAAGGTCATTTCGTTCAAATTTAAATTCTCCAACGATCTCATAGACCTCTTCGATCAACTCGTCCAGTGTTTTACCGGATTTCGCCATGAATTCCCAGATGATCATTCCCATCCAGATCCCATCCCGTTCAGGAATGTGACCTTTCACGGCAATCCCACCGGATTCTTCTCCACCTAACAACACATCTTCTTCAACCATAATGGAGGCAATCTCTTTAAATCCGATCTTGGTCGTCTGAACTTCCAAGCCGTAATGCGCACACATCTTTTCTACACGTGGTGTCACGGAGAATGCAATGACAACTTTTCCTGTCATTTTTTTGTACTTGCACATGTAATGGATCAACAACAGAATGATATGGTGCGAATCAATGAAATCACCTTTACCATTATACAATCCAATACGATCAGCATCACCGTCCGTGGCTAATGCACAATCGACGTTTCCTTTTTTCTTGAGGAATTGCTCCAGTTCCTTCAAGTTCTTCGCAATTGGTTCAGGTGCCTGCCCCATAAAAGACGGGTTATAATCACAGTGTAGGAATTGCGTCTCTGGCAATACCCTTTTCAATACATTTTGTCCTGCACCATACATGGCATCATAAGCCAGGTTTAATCCAGAATTTTTAATCGCTGCAATATCAAAGTTCTTTTCCAGTTGTTCTACATAGCGTGTTTCCAGATCGATCACTTCGCACTGACCGGCAGCAATGGCACCTTCAATTGAAATCGCATTGTAATTTACCGGACTTGCATCAGGAATAATATCTTCCACTTCCTGCACATGCCATGGTGCCAATGGACCTCCAAAATAGGCTTTGAGTTTAAATCCATTATACGAAGGTGGGTTATGGCTGGCTGTTAAGATCACTCCGATTTCACATCCGAATTGTTTTGCAGCAAGCGAGATCATCGGTGTAGAGACAAATCCACGAGACATACGAACATGAATCCCTTGAGAAAGGAATACTTTCACAGCTGTTTCCATGAACAATTCTCCTGCAAAACGACAGTCATGTCCCACTACGACAGAAGGTTTCTCATAGTTCTTTTTCAACCACTCACCTGTCGCATAGGAAACACGAGCTACATTCTCTACGGTAAAATCTTCTGCGATGATGGCTCTCCATCCGTCTGTACCAAATTTGATCTTTGTTGCCAATTCAATTGATTTTAAGCGGCAAATATACGTAAAATGACATCGACCATCACCTCTAAGAATACGCTTTTACTTCAATTATACCTATACTTGTTGTTGTAACTAACTCACCCGAATGCTTCATTCAAGACATATTCAATTGATCAAATGGTGTGCCTTAATCTTCTGGGTTTTATTGCATGTATTGAGTTTTTACAATTTGCCTGCTACGGACGATTATCATTTCCTGCATAACCTCCATCAATTCGGTATTTGGAATGGGATGATCCATGAATACAATAGCTGGAGCCCCAGATTTGCCTCTGTTTTGATGACACATTTGTTTCTCCGGATCCAAGATAGTTGGGGAATTGGTTACCTTCTATTCGGAATTCTAAGTCTTGTTTTAGTCACCTTTTCGGTTTATTCTTTTTTAAGAATGGTCGATACTCACTTATCAAAAGTGCTGCTCTTTTCATTCAGGAATCTAAAGCCGATCGATCAAATTTCAATAGCTCTTTTTATTTCATCCATTTGGTTTTTAGGTACTTTCAGAATTGGAGAAACCTGGTTCTGGCTGTGTTCGGCAAGCACCTATCTGTGGAGCAATGCCTTTTTCATGATCTTAATTTCCAGACTATTCAAAAAATACTCAACCACTTTTGATTATCCAGTTTTGGTTTTGTGCGCTTACTATATAGGAGGAAGTTGCGGTCCAATTTCTTTAATTACTCTCACAATACTCGGGATACTACTCTTCTCTACAAGTAGCAAAAACAACTATTTATTTGATCTGAATGCATCCCTTTTACGCCGAAAGATCGTTTTCAGCTTGGTGGTATTGGGAGGCTTCTTTTTGATCCAATATCTGGCAGAAGGAAATAGAATCAGGGAAACATTCTTTCAAAGGGTAAGTTTGATGGGAAGTCTTGTCTTAAATATGAAGATGACGGGGATTATTCTGATCAAACGATTACCATTGTCACTGTTGATCGATCTGATCCTCACCTTTCCGGTTGTAGGGATTGTGGGAACAAAAAATAAATCGGAACCAAAAAAGTGGTTCAAAACCATATTCTTAGTGACATTTAGTTACTTCATGGCCATATTCCTGTTCCAGTGGAGCATCACGTACAAAACCCAAGATGTTGGCGCCTTCCGCACCTTGTTCTTTGTTCAGACATTAACACTTCTTTACTGCGGAGTCTTTTGGATGCTCGCAGCAAAATTCGGCGTATTGCATAAAATACAAGGAATTCAACATAAGATTGGCTCAGGTATTCTGACCATTTACCTCATCGTTCTATCTGCTATCCTGATCAAAGAAACAACAGTTACGAAGCGTTATCACCAAGCATGCATCGGACGAGTATCTTATGTAAAGCAATCTTGCAATGCTAAAAACGTTGTTGAGGTCAACCCGCTGCCTGAATCTGGAATGCTTTACTCTTCGGAATTATCTACCGACACGGCGTACTTCTCCAATGTTCATTTCAAACAAGGATTGAACCTGAATTGCACTGTAAAAAGAAAGCTGTTTTTCCCGGAATAGTATGCTATTGGAATTCCAGAATCGTCTTTTCGATAATGGCTACACACTCCATTAACTGCTCTTCTGTCATAACCAAAGGTGGTGCAAACCGAATGATATTGCCATGAGTAGGTTTTGCCAGCAATCCGTTTTCTTTGAGTTGAACACAAAGATTCCATGCTGTTTTACTGTCCGGCGTATCATTTACAATAATTGCATTTAATAAACCTTTTCCACGTACTTTGACGATCAGTTCGGTTTTATCAATGATGCGTTGCATTTCATTTCGGAAAATCTCACCCAGATATGCCGCGTTTTCAGTAAGTTCTTCATCTCTTACGACTTCCAATGCCGCCATTGCCACTTTTGCAGCTATAGGATTACCACCGAAAGTAGATCCATGTTGCCCAGGCTTAATCACCATCATGACCTCATCATTTGCCAAAACAGCCGATACCGGATAAACACCACCAGATAAAGCCTTACCAAGGATCAGGATGTCCGGTTGCACGTTCTCGTGATGAACCGCCAATAACTTTCCTGTTCGCGCTATACCTGTCTGCACTTCATCTGCAATAAATAACGCATTGTGTTTTTTACATAATTCGGCAGCTCCTGAAAGAAAGCCATCATTAGGAACGAAAACACCGGCTTCTCCTTGAATAGGTTCAACCAAGAATCCTGCAACATTTTCAGTTTGCAATGCCTGCTCCAACGCCCCTAAATCGTTATAAGGAATTCGAATAAACCCAGGTGTGAAAGGACCAAAATTCTTATTAGCATCCGGATCATTTGAGAAGGAAATAATGGTTGTTGTTCTTCCATGGAAATTTCCATCGCATACGATGATTTTCGCATCATTTTCATGAATTCCTTTTCGCTCGTACGCCCATTTGCGACAAAGTTTAATAGCCGTTTCAACAGCCTCTGCTCCCGTATTCATAGGAAGCACCTTGTCAAATCCGAAGTATTCTGTAATATATTTCTCGTAAACACCTAAACTATCGTTGTAGAAAGCGCGCGAAGTCAACGTAAGGGTCTGTGCTTGTTCGGTCAGAGCACCAATAATTCGCGGGTGGCAATGTCCTTGGTTTACCGCAGAGTATGCAGAAAGAAAATCATAATATCGTTTTCCTTCCACATCCCATACGTATGCGCCTTCGCCTCTTGATAGTACGACAGGTAGTGGATGATAATTGTGTGCTCCGTGCTTGTCTTCCAACTGCATCAATTCAGCGGATGTCCATTTTTCCATTGTTGCATTCATGTTAAAATCTTGAAAAATTGAATGTCACTCATCACGGAGAGCGACCATCCTTTCCTCATTCGACTCAGGAGAGAAATCATCCCTGGGGATTGCAAAGATAAAAGGTCGGAAGGAGAAATAAAAATATTCTAATCTACATCATACTTCAGACGAATAGTAATGTTCGCTGTCTTTTTCTTTGAAGATGTATTGAAACTACCTCCCCAACTGTAATCCTCTGATGAATTTTCTCCTGTAATTTGAAACACACCCATATCTGCGTTTTTCAATGCACCCAGAGAACCTCCGGCATTTTCAGCAATTTTTGCAGCACGTTCACGCGCATCTTTTGTTGCCGCTTCGATCATTTTGATTTTCAACTCTGCTAGTTTGGTGTAGTAATAATCCGGGGCGAAAGAACTGAATTCCACCCCTGAGTCAATTAATTCGGTCACCTCTCTGGAAATACTCTCTACGAGATCAACATTTTTGGATTGCACTTTTACCACCTGTGATAAATTGTAACCATTGAATACCGTATTTCTCAAAGTACCGTCTGCGTCGTAATCATAATAGAAGTCCTTTTGGATGTTTACTGCCTCAAAAATGATCTCGTCAGATTTTACTCCCTTTTTGATCAGATAATTTTTGATGGCTCGTTGATCACGATTCAAATTGGCATAAGCCGTTTTTAACTCATAATCCTTGTTGGAAAAACTACCACTCCAGACGATCAGGTCACTGGTGAAATTTTCTTCACCCAATCCGGTAACCGATATCGCATTTTGATTGTACGCACGGCTTTGATAACCTTTGGCTAATAAATATCCGGCAACGACAACGGCAAGTGAAATAATAATGGTGTTTACATGTTGTTTCATTGTTCGCTTAATTAAACGTTAAAATAAAGTCATCTGGTCCTCATCTTCTTCATCCTTTTTCGTGAGATCCCATTCCATTGTCGGACCTGTTCCTTCTTCATCCGAAGAAAATTCTTCCTGAGCATCTGTCCCATCAGTTGCCTCCTGCGTCTCTTCCACGATATCTTCAGGCCATGGCTCATCACCTTCTATCGGGTGTGTTAGGACAATCTCTTTGACTTTCAGTTTGGTCAACTGATTTCCTTGAGCTTTCATTCCTTTGACATCGATGAAATCAGCCAATTGAACTTCATTATCAGGAAGATTCTTGGTCTCCTTCAAAAGCTTGTTATACACGATCTTCACATTCGGACGGAAAGCTGTTGAAACGGTATCCAGGTAAGACCCCTCAGCTTCTGAGATAAAGGAAACTTTCTTGTCCGATGTCACCTCGCAGAGGAAGCGTTTCACAAAATGGAGATCTTTTTCTGCATCAAAATACACGGCGGATAGCGGTCTGTCCGGGTGCCATTTCTCGATGTGGATCATGTCCTCGTCAAAGTGATTTGAAAGATCGAAGTTGGTCAAGCGATATTCACCGGTTTTGTACAATGTCAAAATACGATCTTCACCTTTAAACGACCCAAGGAATTTACCTCTTCCTTCGTCATTCAACCTGCCAACAACTGTATCAAACCAGATCTTACGCGCAGCAAGCGTAGAACCGCCCACTTCTTTTTGTGTAATCTTTTGAATAATCTCCTTTGTCACACGATTACCCGCAGAGTTACGCCCTTTGATCAGCAAGTCGCCCAGATCCACATCGAAGCGCAAGCGTTTCAAATGAGGTCTTGGACGAAGCAATACAGTCACCACCTCTCGTTCACCATTCGGGTGCACGGAGAAATACAGCATTTTAGATCCTTTAGTGCCTCTGGTAAGATCGTATTCCGTGTCTCGCGTAATGGAATTCACATAAAAACGCTTCATCATTGCCGGACCACCCACACCGTCCTGATAGATCAGGTGATAAATGGTTCGGCTATCTCCTTTCTTCCAGACATCTGCATGTACGATCCCTTTTCCAACAAATTTCTTGTCGGCCACTTTGGTAATCATCATTTTACCGGTAGCAAAGAAGATGATGATGTCATCAATCTCTGAACAATCATTGACAGGTTCAGATTTTTTCAATCCGTAGCCAATAAATCCTTCCTCATAATCGACATAAAGCTTCCGATTCGCAATGATCACTTTCGTAGCACTGATGGTATCAAATACTTTTATTTCCGTTTTTCTTTCGCGTCCTGCACCGAATTTCTTTTTGATATCCTTGAAATACTCGATGGCATACTCGATAAGGTTCGCCAACTTTTCCTTGACCACAGCCATTTCCTCTTCGAGCTTCAAAAGCGACTCATCCGCTTTATCTGCGTCGAAGCGTGTAATACGAATCATTGGGATCTGCGTTAATTTTTGCAGATCTTCATCTGTAATTTCCCGGATCAGTTGCTTTTTGTATTTCTCGAAACGCTTGTACAAGTAGGCATACAGCGACTCTCTATCGTGGTACAGCTTGAAATCGATGTACATTTCCTCGTTGATGAAGATTTTCTCCAGGGTAGAGAAATGCCACTGACGCTCAAGTTCATCCAGTTTTATTTCCAGTTCCAGTTTCAATAACCGAACGGTATTTTCCGTATTTATCTTGAGAATTTCACTCACACCAATAAACCTCGGTGTATCCTTGTCAATGATAGATGAGTTGGGAGAAATAGACACTTCACAATCCGTGAACGCGTACAAGGCATCGAGTGTTTTATCCGGAGAGACACCGGGAGCAAGATGGATCATCACTTCGGCCTCCGCTGCCGTGTTATCCTCGATCTTCTTGATCTTTATTTTTCCTTTGTCATTGGCTTTGATGACAGATTCGATGAGCGAACCCGTTGTTGTTCCAAACGGAATCTCATGGATCACCAACGTTTTGTTGTCGAGTTTTTTAATCTTCGCCCGGACACGTACTTTCCCTCCTCGAATACCATCATTGTAATTCGAAAAGTCTGCCATGCCACCATTTGGAAAGTCAGGGAGTATCTCTACTTTTTTACCTCTCAAATGATTGATCGACTGATCGATCAACTCGTTAAAATTATGTGGCAAGAATTTACAAGCCATCCCCACAGCGATTCCTTCTCCACCCTGTGCTAAAAGCAATGGAAATTTAACTGGTAGTTGTTCTGGCTCTTTATTTCGACCATCATAACTACTCAGCCAGTTCGTAGTTTTAGGATTGAACACAACATGAAGCGCGAACTTTGATAATCGTGCTTCAATGTATCTTGCTGCAGCGGCGCCATCACCGGTTAGGGTATTCCCCCAGTTACCCTGGCAATCGATCAACAAGTCCTTTTGTCCAAGTTGGACCAATGCATCACCAATTGAAGCGTCACCGTGCGGGTGGTACTTCATGGTATTACCAATGATATTGGCCACCTTGTTATAGCGACCATCATCCATCTCTTTCATTGAATGGAGGATCCTTCTCTGAACAGGCTTCAAGCCATCAAACAAGGAAGGAACGGCACGCTCAAGGATCACATAACTTGCGTAATCCAGGAACCAGTTTTCATACAATCCTCCCAGCGGAATGATCTTCTCATCCACCGATTTATTCTCAAACGGATTTACATCGTCTTGTCCTTGGGTTTCTTCCAGTTCGTCCTCTGCCATAATTACGATGCTTTTTCTAAATTATCCTCTGAATCCGCTTCGAAGGAATCCTCTTTAAGTTCTTCCGCCAGATCCTTCTCCACACGCAAATTCTCGATAATGAAATCCTGACGTTCTTGCGTATTCTTCCCCATGAAATAGGAAAGAATCGAATCGATAGAAGCATCTTTGGACAGGATCACAGGCTCCAGACGGATATCGTCACCAATAAAATGTTTGAATTCGTCCGGAGAAATCTCTCCGAGTCCTTTGAATCGCGTAATTTCCGGATTCTTTCCAAGTTCATCAATCGCATTTCTTCGTTCTTCGTCAGAATAGCAATAAATGGTCTTCTTTTTATTCCGAACCCTGAATAACGGGGTCTGTAAGACGTACACGTGATTTCGTTTCACCAGATCAGGAAAGAATTGCAAAAAGAAGGTCAACAACAACATACGAATATGCATCCCGTCCACATCGGCATCGGTTGCTATCACGATATTGTTGTAACGAAGATTATCCATTTCTTCCTCGATATCAAGCGCTGCTTGAACCAAATTGAATTCCTCGTTTTCGTAAACTACTTTTTTTGTCAATCCATAACAGTTCAATGGCTTACCTCGTAAAGAGAATACGGCCTGCGTATTTACATCTCTTGATTTGGTGATTGATCCACTCGCAGAATCACCCTCAGTGATAAATAATGTAGTTTCTTCACGACGTTCATCTTTCAAGTCCGTAAGATGGATACGACAATCCCTCAACTTTTTATTGTGGAGGCTCGCTTTCTTCGCTCGGTCGCGGGCTAACTTACGAATACCTGATAATTCTTTACGTTCACGCTCGGATTGTTTGATCTTACGTTCGATCAATTCAGCCACATCTGAATTACGGTGCAAGTAATTATCAAGACTCTCTTTCAAGAAGTCATTTACAAAAGCACGCATTGATTTTCCTCCCGGCTCTATTTCCTGCGAACCTAATTTCGTCTTTGTCTGAGACTCAAACACTGGCTCGATCACTTTTACCGCTATAGCAGCTACAATGGACTGACGAATATCGGATGGTTCATAATTCTTATTATAAAAATCACGAATAACCTTTGCTACGGATTCTCTGAATGCACTTTGATGTGTACCACCCTGAGTGGTATGCTGACCATTGACAAAAGAATAATAATCTTCACCATAGGTTTTACCATGCGTGAAAGCCACCTCGATGTCTTCGCCTTCCAAATGAATAATTGGATAGAGCGGATCACCATCCATATTGTTCTCCAGCAAATCCTTCAAACCATCTTTTGACTGGTATTTTTCACCATTAAAGTAGATGGCTAATCCTCTGTTCAGGTAGCAGTAATTCCACATCATCTTGTCGAGGTAAGCCGTTTTAAAGGCAAACTTCTTGAAGATGGTTTCATCCGGAATAAATTCTACATAGGTCCCATTTTGTTCATCACATTTGGATACAGGCAACTCCTCCACCAACTCGCCTCGAACAAACGATGCCTGCTTTTTTTCACCATCACGAACAGAGTACACCATAAAATGGGTCGACAAAGCATTCACCGCTTTTGTACCCACACCATTCAATCCAACGGATTTTTTAAACGCTTTAGAGTCGTACTTGCCACCCGTATTAATCTGGGACACACAATCGATCACTTTACCAAGCGGGATTCCTCGTCCATAATCGCGTACGGAAACTTTTCCGTCTTTGACACGGATATCAACTCGCTTTCCGTTCCCCATCACAAACTCATCGATGCAGTTATCTACCACCTCTTTTACAAGAATGTAAATACCGTCATCTGCAGCTGCGCCATCGCCCAATTTACCGATGTACATCCCTGGTCTTAACCGGATATGTTCTTTCCAGTCAAGCGAGCGAATATTGTCTTCCGTATATTGATTTTCAGCCATAATGAACCGTGTTGGACGCTAACTAACAAAATTAAAGAATGATTAGCGCTGAAACACGCGGAGACACAGCGACTTTTGAACTAAATCCGGTTGAAAAACCTATGCGATCTGAATGTGCAAACCGTCCTCCACTACGTCAGTGAATGGAAAGACCTCACGTGCTTCCTTTAAATGATCTTCGACATCCGAATAGCGTGCGCTTAAATGACCAAGTAAAAGCTTCTTGACATTAGCCTCCCTGGCGATCATTGCAGCCTGTTTAGCTGTCGAATGAAAGGTAGCTTTTGCTCTGTATCTATCTTTTTCAGTAAACGTTGCCTCGTGGTAAAGTACATCACTATCTTTAACAAGCTCCGGAAGTGATGGCATGTACGCTGTATCTGAACAAAATGCATACGCAAGAGAAGGCTTGGGATCAAAGGTAAAATCTAAAGCCTTTCTGATCTCTCCGTTTTCTAAAACGACATCCATCCCTCTTTTCAATTTTGGAAAATGTTCAATTCCTAAACCACTTCCTTTCAACGCATCGCTATTCAGGTTGCGCTCTTTTTGTTGCTCTCTGATGATGAAACCTGTAGTTGGAATGCGATGTTTTAAGGGAAACGAACTGATCTCTATCATTTTATCACTAAAAATGATCTCTGGCTCTTTCGACGATGTTGAAATAAAATTCAATTCAAAATCCGGTTTGGCGCCTCCAACTTCTAATTGCAGTCTTACGATCTGTTCCAATTGCGGTGGACCGTAAATGGTGATCCCTTTGTCCCTACCCATCAGGTGCATGGTACTCAATAAACCAACCAATCCAAAGAAATGATCGCCGTGGAGATGTGAGATCAAAATATGTGAAATTCGTTGAAAACGAACGCCAAATCGACGCATTTGCATTTGTGTACCTTCACCACAATCGATCAGGATGTGACGATCATTACAAATGACGTATTGTGCTGTTGGATTTCTTCTGGAAGTAGGAATTGCAGCACCGCTGCCAAGGATGGTAAGCTCGAAACTCACTTTCGAATTGCTTCCAGCGCTGTCTGTTGATCTTCAGTAATCACAAGGACTTTGTCCAATTGTGCGATTTGAACAAGCTTGTAAACATTTTCCTGAAGTCCACACAAAACAAAATGTCCGTTCGTATCCTTACAAAGTCTGTTAGCCATAAGGATAGCGCTCAATCCAGAAGAATCGCAATACTTCGTGTGAGCCATATCGATCACAACATTGTTTACACCTTGTTTATTTAAAAGTGTCAACTCAGCTTTCAACTCAGACGCATTGGAAGCATCCAGTTTCTCCACTTTTGTTTTTACAACCGCTTCGTTCTTATTTTGCGAGGTTTCGAAGTTCATTGTTTGTGTTTGTCCAAATGTACAAATTATTTTTACTGACGTTCGATTTTTGCTGCGAGCAAATAGATCACAGCCATTCTCACTGCCACACCATTCTCTACTTGTTGCAAGATGATGGATTGTTTTGAATCAGCAACGTCACTCGTGATCTCAACTCCACGATTGATAGGTCCCGGATGCATGACGATGATCTCCTTATTGAGCGAGTCAAGAATTTCCTTATTCAATCCAAATTGCATGGAATATTCACGTAGCGATGGAAAATACTTAATATCCTGACGCTCCAACTGAATACGCAACATGTTCGCCACATCGCACCATTCCAGTGCTGCGCGAAGATTATGTTCCACTTTTACGCCAAGTTCATGAATGTATTTGGGAATAAGCGTTGTCGGACCGCAAACCATGACTTCAGCTCCCAGTTTTTGCAAGCAGTAAATATTTGATAGTGCCACACGACTGTGAAGGATATCACCGACGATCACCACTTTTTTTCCTTCTACTGAACCAAGGCGTTCACGAATTGAGAAGGCATCCAATAGCGCTTGCGTCGGGTGTTCGTGAGTTCCATCTCCGGCATTCACCACTTTTGCAGAAATGCGTTCAGACAGAAATTTCGCTGCACCCGGATTTGGGTGACGCATGACCACCATATCCACTTTCATCGAAAGGATATTATTTACGGTATCAATCAGCGTCTCACCTTTTTTTACGGAGCTTCCTGAAGCTGAAAAATTGATCACATCCGCAGAAAGTCTTTTTTCCGCGAGTTCAAAAGACAGTTTGGTTCGTGTTGAATTCTCAAAGAAGAGGTTGGCAATAGTAATATCACGAAGCGAGGGAACTTTTTTGATCGGACGATTGATCACCTCTTTGAAGCTATCCGCCGTTTTAAAGATCAATTCAATATCCTGTCTCGTCAGGTCCTTGATCCCCGTCAAATGTTCTACGCTCAAATTATCCATTAGCATCAGGTGTAAACAAAACAACTTTATCCTCTCCTTCGATCTCTTTCCACTCAACTGAAACCCGCTCACTGGAAAGTGTATCGACCGACTTTCCAACGTAATCTGCCTGAATTGGAAGATCCCTGTTAAAACGGCGATCGATCAAAGCAAGCAACTCTACTTTTTTCGGTCGACCAAACGCTAAAAGCGCATCCAGTCCTGAACGTATCGTTCGACCAGTAAAAAGTACATCGTCAATGAGCACCACCTGCTTTCCTTCGATCACAAAATCAATGTTGGTAGCACTTGGAATGATAGGTCGTTCCCTTCTTCTGAAATCATCACGATAAAACGTGATATCGAGATTCCCACAAACTACGGTGGTGCCTAAAATGGATTCCAGTTGCGACTTTAAACGTGCCAGCACATTGACGCCTCTTGGTTGAAGTCCTATAAGTACTGTATCCGAGAAATCGTGGTGACGTTCAATTAATTGATAGCAAAGTCGGTTCAGTGTGAGTTCAAAATGCCTACTATTGAGGATGACCTGCTTTTCCATTAGGACAAATATAGAGGGAATCCTTGACCATCCTGATGCTTGCGTCAATTATTTTTCCCGATGTTTTTCACATTTTATCAGCCTCCCTTTCGTTTAACGCCGTAGCCTTCTTTCGTAAGCAATTCAAATATCTTGTCCCGAAAATTTCCTTGAATAAGAATTTCGCCATCTTTCACTGAACCTCCAACACCACATTTACCCTTAAGAAGCTTTCCGAGTTCTTTCAGATCTTCTTCGGCGCCAACAAACCCCTCAACGAGCGTAACTTCTTTTCCAGCACGTTGTTTACGATCGATCGAGACGTATAATTTTTGCTGTCCTTTAGGAAGGGTTTCTACGTGTTCCTCCGCATCATATTCGTAGCTAAAATCCGGATTGGTAGAGTAAACTACATTCAAGCGTTCTTTTTTCTTTGCCATCAGTTCTTTTCAATTATTGCCGCACGAATGTCATCCGACAGTACTCCGTCAGGCTGCTTTTCCAATGCAGAACGAATTCCTTTGGGTGACCTTACATCAAAAATAAACAATTTCTTACCTGAATCTTTTATCTTGTTCACCTGTTCTTTGGAAATCAAACTATTCCGGATCATATACCCGTTAGCAGCCTCAGCTGACGACGAAATAACTTCAGACGAATCTAATTGGAACAGAACAACAAAACCAGCCTGTTGAAGTGGTTCGATCCATTGCTCGTAGTTAGTGATGACGAAGAATTTATCAGGAACCAATTGAAGGGCTGTGATTCGTGTTATCATAGTATCAACCGAAACATACGCCGAGGCACAATGATTTAAATGCCTGAGATCAAGAAAAATGTATTTTCCCTGAAATGATTCGTCTGAAATATCCTTCAAACGGCAAAGCGACTCCTGATGGACGGAACTAAACCTCACTTGAGCCAACTGATCTTCTGTTAAATCCGGAATACAGCCTTCACCATTGGTTTCGGTTTCAAGAGTGGCATCGTGATACAACCACAATTCCCCATCTTTAGATAGTTGCACATCAATCTCAACGCCATCACAGCCACTCATTGAACAAGCCATTTCTAAAGCTTCTCTGCTATTATCATGATAGATGGAGTTCTGGATTTTCAATCCCATTCCCGCATGTGAAATGAGACGCACAGCATTAAAATCCTCTTTTTTTGAGCACCCGAACAACAGCATTATTGCACTAAAAATACTAACGAAGGATCCTAACCAAGCCAATCGAACCATAATACCCAAAAGTTCCAACAGTTTGAAATGTGCCGGATGACTGAACTTTATACCTTTCCGTCATCCACCCAGCCATGATCTCATTCACCAATTTCCAATTGCCACCCCAGGTAAATCGGTAACCCAGATAGGTTTCTGTCCATGAATGTACAGAATTATTCTGACGAGATAATCTCAACGCACTTTGACTGATCATCAACAATGGTTCTAAGGCCAATTTTTCATTTGCAAAGCGATAACCGAAACCTACACTTGCCCGGGGAAAGAAACGTTGCTGAAAAAACGTACGATTGATTCCCAATTCAAGGGAGCCATTCAATACGAGCCGTTGACGACATAGGTTGATTTCTGGCCCTACAAAAAAATCGAGACGTGTAATAGCTGTTTTCAGGGCAAACTGAGTAGATGAATCCCGATTGACTTCCTGAGCCATCGGAATTTTCACTATTAAACTAAAAAGACATAAAATTAACAGCCTCATCAGCTGTAAAAATACCGAATTTGATCAGAGCTTCGGACATTTCTTACAATGAACACCTTTCTTTTTGAACTTCTTACAGCACGATTTCTTTTTCGATAAGTCACAAGAATTACAATCCATTAGACATGCTGGAATGTGCTGATCTGATCGAACGTTAGGTAGTTTCATTTATTTAGACTAATTCCAAACAAAATTAGAACAGATTTTTTAATCAGCAAGAATATTTTTAAGTGAGAATGAATTGTGCTTCTCTGAATGTGTTTGCATGGGCCTCTACAATATCCTTAATAATGGGACTGTAGCCGCCACCCATGGAGCAAACGACTGGAACACTCAATTGACGAACCATTTCAAAAACGATTCGATCTCTTTTTCGACAACCTTCGAGCGTAAGACCTAATTTTCCCAATTTATCTGTTTCTATCACATCCACTCCGCATTGATAGAAAATAAAATCAGGTTGAAAACGATTCAGAATATTTTCCAAAGAAGATTGTAAAAGGTAATGATAGGTTCGATCTGCAGTACCATCATCTAACTCTACATCCAAGTCCGATTTTTCTTTTTTCAACGGATAGTTATTCTTTCCGTGCATACTGAAAGTGAACACCCTTTCTTCATCTTTGAAAATGGCTGCTGTTCCATTTCCCTGATGCACATCTAGATCAACAATTAGGACGTTCTTAATCCGCGTTTCTTGAAGTAACCAATGTGCCGCAATAGCCTGATCATTCAGCAAACAAAATCCCTCTCCGCGATCCGCATAAGCATGATGGGTACCTCCTGCTATGTTCAGCGCGAGACCATCCTCTAAAGCATATTCCGCACATTTCCGCGTTCCTTCCATAATCATGGCCTCTCTGTCAACGAGTGCCCCATTGTGCGGAAAACCGGAAACACGTTGTTCTTTATCTGTAAGTTGCAGCCCAAATAGTCGATCCAGATAATTTTCATTATGAACAGAAGTCAGATTGTTTCTTTCGATTTTTTCCGGACTGAATAAATTATCATCGACAATAGTACCTTCATGCAATAATTGTCTTGGAAGCAGATCGTACTTTTCCATCGGAAAACGATGACCGTCAGGTAAATCCTGAACATATTCTTTCCGGAAGGCAATTTTCATGATTTGAGATTCTTCGGATCTTAAGATCTATTCAATTTAATCTCAACAAAAAAGGTTGATTTATTGTTTGTCAACTGACCAATGTGATAGTTCAACTTATATTCTGACTTCATAATCATTGTCAGAAAACCTAGTCCTGCACCACCTTTTTTTGACATTGGATCCTTGGAAAGGACCTCCAGGTACATGAGTTTGAGTTGCTCTGCGTCAAGTTGATTAATTCGATCCAGATAAGCCGACAACCTATCACGATCCGATTCTTCAATGATGTTACCAAAAATTATACTTAACTCTCGGGTGTTTCGACCAATAATCACAAATGACGATTGATTGCCTTCTTCGTCTAATGCGCCGTGTCGATACACATTTTGAAGACCTTCAATGAGAATTGAAAACGTTCGCTTTACTGTTTTTTTAATCTCACCACCAGATATCATAACCTCCTCTACTGAAGACGCAATGCTGTTAATCAAATCTTGGGAGAAAACACCAAAATGACTCAAAACAACAACCTCACCCACCTCCTGACGGGTATTCAGCAAATCTGTATACGTTTGCTTCAGGGCAAGTTCAACAGTATTTTGATTGTTCATTGTTTCAATCACGGCGTGTAGTTTCATTACCTTATAAGCGTAACGTTACCAGCCTCTTCTACGTGTTCACCACTAATTAAGGTTACATTTAATTTATAGGCATACACTCCAGCGTTTAATTTTTGACCATTAAAGGTACCATCCCAACACGGATTTTCTGGGGTGTACTCAAAAACTTTGTTTCCCCATCGATCAAAAATCATATAGGTCATTCTCACAATACAGTTCCCATAAACACATATTTGCTGATTTTCAGGATTGCCACTTCCTCCTTCCGGAGCAAAGACGGTAGGCACATAGATCTCGTTGCAGTCTTCATTCACTGTAATCGTTATCGAAGCAGTACCAGAACATCCTGTTACATCACTTCCAGTGACAACATAGGTTGTTGTTTGTGATGGAGAAGCAATTGGGGAGGCACAATCTGCACAACTCAGATCCGTAGCAGGTGACCAAGTGTAGGTCGTAGCACCACTCGCCGTCAGCATGACCGTTTGACCTGGATCCAAAACTGCTGTTCCGGGTGAAATCCCTAAAGACAAAGTTCCCATCACCACAACCGTACTCGTATTCGAAACTGTACATCCTGACGCATCCATCACTGTGACCGTGTATGAACCCGGCGTTAAACCCGAAATACTGGATGAAGTACCTGTAGATGGAGACCAACTGTATGTGTATGGCCCTGTACCGCCACTTGCATTTACGCTTATCGCACCATTTGAACTTCCACAATCTGCCGCAGTTACGTTGGAGGAAACACTCAAGATTATTGGTTGAGTGATGGTCGCAATAGCAGATCCAATGCAACCTGCCTCATCAGTCACTGAAACTGTATAGGTACCAGCGGAAAGTCCTGTCGCTGTTGCTGCATTACCTCCGGTAGGAGACCATGCGTATGTCAGAGCTCCTGTACCTCCTGTTGCAGTTACTGATATCGTTCCATCCGTCCCTCCATTACATGTCACATCGGTCTGTCCAGAGATACTCACGGTCGGACCACCCAGCGTATTGACAATCAAACTAACACTCGCAGAACAGGAATTTTGATCGGTGGCAGTCACCGTGTAAGAACCTCCCGGAATATTTGACGCTACAGAACCTGTTCCTCCGGCCGGCGACCAAAGATAGGTGTAGGTTCCAGAACCTCCGCTGGCAATTACAGATGCACCACCATCACTTGCGCCGCAGTTTGCCGGAATGATTGTTCCTTGAGTCAAGCTTAACACCGATGGTTCATTGATCACAACCTGTAAACTATTGGAACAACCACCTGCATCGGTCACAGTGACTGTGTAATTGTTAGCCGGAAGAGCCGTTTGTGAAGTACCAGTCAATGAACCGGGTGACCATGAATAAGTTAATGATCCTGTACCACCTGAACCAGAGACAGTTGCAGAACCATTGCTCAAACCATTACAGGTAACATCTGTATTCGACACTAAAGCAATGGATGGTCCACCAGTCGTACCGACAGTGACTGTTTGTGTTGCTGAACATCCCTGATCATCTGTGACAGTCAATGTATATGTAGCTGCTGCCAAACCAGAAATGTCGAGTGTATTCTGACTTGATGACCACGATGGCACAGGGTTAACTCCACCAACGATGGTTATACCACTTATAGCACCTGTATTGGAGGTACATGAACTCGGCGTTACTGTCATTCCTGAAGTATTCAGAACAAGTGGCGTAGCGGAGGTAACCGTAAACGTTGATGATGTCACCGTACAACCTGAAGCATCTGTAACAGTCAGGACATACGTATTGGGGAACAATCCTGAGGCATTGATCGCAGTTCCACCCCCATTGCTCCACAAATAGGTCAACCCATTACCCGAAGCGGTAATGCCACTAATTGATCCAAGTGTTCCGTTGCATTGCACATTAGTCACCACTGCGCCGGTTTCATTCAATACAGGTCCTGACGCTGTTCCAACCACTAGCGGAGCACCACTTGCAGTACATCCATTAGCATCGGTAACGGTGATTGTGTATGAACCCGCCGATAGTGACGTAATATCTAAAGTCGTTTGTGAATTTCCGGACCAGCTGTAATAATACGATGGCGCTCCTCCGGTAACAGTAATTCCTGAAATGGAACCATCGGTGATTCCACAAGATTGATCTGTAATGTTAGCTGTAGCCACATTAACCGTTGGTCCTGAAATGTTAGCTATTACGAAAGGGGTAGAACTTACTGTACATCCACCGGCATCCGTTACAGTCAACGTGTAGGTTCCGGATGCAACGCCCGTTAAGTCCGCAGAGCTTGTTGCGTTTCCATTCCAACTATAGCTTAATGAAGACCCTGTTGCTGAAATACCGGTAACAGAACCATTCGTTTGACCACAATTTTCATCCGAAACAGCTGCGCCGGTTTCGTCCAGGGAAGGCCCGGTATCGGTACCGACGGTGTAAGGACCAGAAGTGCTTGTGCAGCTATTATTGTCAGTCACTGTGAGCGTGTATGATCCAGCAGAAAGTCCGGTTGCATCAAGCGCACTTCCACCACCATTGGACCATGTGTATGACAATCCTGAACCCGATGCTGTAATTCCTGTTATTGAACCAAGTCCGCCTGCGCAGTTAACGTTTTGAACCGAAACAGCAGATGCATTGATTATAGGTCCGGAGGTACCAGAGAGGGTATGAGGACCACTTGTGGCTGTACATCCCGCAGCGTCCGTAACAGTTAGCGTGTACGTACCTGCAGGGATATTTGTATAGTCAGCTGTTGCATTACTTGTGCCGTTCCAGTAATATTGATAGGGACTCGTGCCACCAGTAGCTGATAACCCCGAAATACTACCTGCTGCACTGCATGATGGATTTGTAAGAACCGGCGTTCCAGTAATGCTCGGTTGAGGGTTGATGGTGACCGTCACTGGGATTCTAAATGTTCCAGGACATATACCGACGTAGTAAGTCGTTGTACTTGAAGGCGCTGGAGAGGGTGTGTATGTATTACCTGTAGCCAGAGAAGAACCTCCATACTGAGCGCTATACCAATTCACAGTGCCAGGAGATGTGCCCGAAACTGAAACAGATAAAGATATTGGTGAACCAGCACAAACTGTAGCATTATTTGCTGTAATGTTATAGAATGATGCTGCTAAACTGCTACTTCCACTCGCACCATTTGTTGCACCGTTGAACGTAAACTCGGTAAGCTGTGGCGAATTTGTTGTGCCAGCTGTTCCTCCCGAAACATTCTGAACCGGTGAACCTGAAGAGAACGCAATGCTTCCTCCTCCACCCGCTCCTCCGGGACCGGCTGCCTCTGCAGATGCAAATGTTCCTATGATGAGATTCTGGTTCCCACCATTACCTCCTTTAGCACTCAATGTCAATGTAGAAGGAAGCGCATTTGCATTACGAATATAAATGGATCCTCCTCCTCCTGCTCCACCAGCACCGTCATTTCCTTTGAGCTGACCAATACCAGGTGTCCCCCCTTGAGTGTTGCCGCCATTCGCACCATCCGCCTCTATCGTTCCTGTTCCGCTCACCGTACCGTAAACGGTAAGAAAAACCAATCCTCCACCTGCACCTCCTGAACCACCTTGAGCTTGATCTTGGTCGGCAGCACCTCCACCTCCCCCAAAGAAAATGCGGTTTGCATCATAGGTTAGCGGATGCCCCCCAAATCCTCCATTTTCCTTTCTTGCGTCAGACGATGTAGACGTATTACACCATGTTGTATTATTAGGACCAAAAAGAGTGGCATCCTTTTCTGCATTAGACAAGGCATATCCACCTCTGCCACCTCCCGAACTACTTGAGCCACCTAATCCGGCTGTTTCAAGATTCCAAACAGAACTGGCAACAGTGGTTGATGGTACCCCCTTACCTGTATACAAACCTGTTCCCACGTTGGAACCACCACCGCCTCCGCAGTTTTGATAGCCGCCGCCGCCGCCGCCATTTCCGGGCGCTCCTCTTCCGTAGCCTGAATATTGGGCGTTGTATTCTGTTGTGTAACCGCCTATGCCCTCTCCTTTTCGTCCGCCTTCAGTTGATGCAGAAGATCCCATCTGGGTACTTCCATTGCCAGTACCGTTGGTATGTGCTGCACAAGTGCCGGGACTTCCACTTTGAACGGTTGGTGTAGTCGTTGAGCCACCTCGAAAACCAAGACCATTTGCACTGATTTTCGTAGAAGAATTAAATGTAAGGTTACCATTCACTTCGATGGCAGCAATCCCTCCACTGGTCCCGTTCCATGCAGTTGGAACGATTGACGTGGATAAATTTAATGTCAAGTTGTTAAATCGGGGCACACGCACTACCTGCACATGTCCGGAATTGGTATAACTGTTTTGAAGTCCACAATTTAGTGTGATGGAAGTTGTACCCGATACTGACCGAACCTCAACCTGCTCAAATTTTCCACAGTTGTTGTAACTCGTTACTTGTCCCCAGAGCCAGGGCTGTGTGTTCCATGAAACAGATCCTGTTATCCAGGAATTTGGCACTGTATAATTGCCCCCCCATGATACTGTTGGCGTGACATCGATATCCAGTGTTGCACCCTGCATCTGGATGATCAAAAGCAAATCACCCTGTGCGAGATTTCCTGAAAAAGCACCTCCAGACATGACATTACTGCTTACTGTGATTGTTGTGGCTCCGGCAGCTGCGTCAGCTGTCAGGTTAGTAAACGAATTGATATTGGTATTTAATGCTGTAACGGTGTAATTTCCATCTTTACCGCGTTGCGCCTTTGCACAAAAAATGGTTAGCAACGAAATACAGATTAAGGCAAAAGAGCGCTTAAGTTTCATGAATTTTAGTTTCACGGTTTTAGACGCATAAAACTAACAAAAAGTTGGCTTTACTTTGAATTAATAATTTGCAAAACAATACTTGCTACGGCAGGACACATTTCTGCATTTCTGGATGTCAGATCAAGGATTTGAACCATGTTCTTTCTGTCTGTGTGTGGATATTCGGCGCATGCCAGCGGACGAAAAGCATAGATATTACAGGTGTTATCTGCCAAATCAAGAAATGGACACGGGGAACTTTTCAGAACATAGTCTTGTTCTTCATCGATTTTGAGGTACTTATCCACAAAAGTAGACTCCTTTAATTTCAACTGTTTAGAAATACGTTTTATATCTACATCTCTAAAAATGGGAGAAGTTGTTTTGCAGCAATTTGCGCAGGTAAGACAATCATTTTTCTTAAAAAATTCTTCGTGATTTTTATGGAATTGATTATCTGCTTCTTTACCCTTCGATTTCTTCAATTTTGCGAAGTGCTTTTTGATGGTTTCCCTTTCTGCCTTCGCTTTTTCTATCAAATCCCGGTGACTACTCTCCACAATATTAATTCTATCAACAGTTAGCGTTATCTTTCTATATTTACAACTAAAGTAGTCATTCTATGGAAAAATTTGACCTTGTTGTGATTGGAGGCGGACCTGCAGGTTATGCTGCCGCTATGCGTTCCATTGATTTTGGCAAACGCGTTTGTCTGATCGAAAAAGACAAGGTTGGAGGAGCCGGAGTATACAATGGGGCCTTATCTTCGAAAACGTTGTGGGAGGTAGCCAACAAAGTATCATCCATCAATGAGACAATCGTTTCTACCGGAAGAACACCGTACGAAATTCCTTGGTCAGATGTAAAAAAGATCCTGGCAGAGGCTACGTTTGAACGCAAGTTTCAATATTCATGTCATATAAAGTTGTTGCAAACCGAATCCATGAATAACCTGCTTCAATACGAGCGAGGGAAGGGGAAGCTGATATCTAGGAATGAAATCGAGATCGATCATGAAGGAGAAAAAAAGATAATCTGGGGAGACCATATCATCATTGCTACGGGAAGTAAACCCAGAAAAGTTCCAAATATCGCCGTAGATGAAAAAACCATTCTGACATCTGATGGCATTGATTCTATTCCAGACTATCCTAAAAGTCTTGTCATCGTTGGGGCAGGCGTAATAGGTTGTGAATATGCGACGATCTTCTCTAATTTCGGAAAAACGAAGGTGTATATCATTGACCGACAAGAACGTATTCTTCCTTTTGAAGACGAAGACATTTCCAAACTGGTAGCTGGAAATCTTACGAGCAAAGGTGTAACAATTCATTCCAATGCGCAATTGGAACGGCTGGAGAACATTGGAGGGGAAGTTGAATATGAACTTTCGTATCCGGATGGAAAGCGAGAAGTTATTCGCGTTGAAAAAGCATTACTGTCGATTGGCCGAACACCAAATATTGATGGAATTGGCATGGAAGAAGCTGGCGTAGAAATGTCAAAGCGCGGGGTTCACATTGGGGATGACGATACACAGACGAATATTCCGAATATCTATGCGGTGGGTGATGTTTCGGGTAGAATTGCATTGGTAAATATGGGCGAGATCGAAGCAAGACATGCCGTTGAAAAAATTTTCGGAGGAAAAACAGAACGTCTCTCCTATGATAACATTTGTACGATCATGTTTCTGCAT
>Ga0172367_10002900_pt1 | contig 22955 bp, 21 predicted proteins | sample Lak10m_FD_114542 | JGI IMG/M metagenome (GOLD analysis project Ga0172367, IMG submission 114542) | Freshwater microbial communities from Kabuno Bay, South-Kivu, Congo - kab_022012_10m | ecosystem: Environmental > Aquatic > Freshwater > Lake | place: Democratic Republic of the Congo: South-Kivu... | reverse complement strand
GCGTTATGGATGACCACATGCGCGTCTTTCAGGTAGTCGAGCAGGTCCTGGGCGATTTCTGAAAACCTGGGTTTGTCCTTGAGGAATTCGCTGGTGATGCCGTGCACCTTGAGCGCTTCTTCGTGGCTGTCACGACCCGGGTTGACGTAGATGTGGCGGTTGTTGCCGGTGAGCTTGCGGTGCAACATCTCGACGCAGCCGATCTCGATGATGCGGTCACCGTTGTCAGCCGACAGGCCCGTGGTTTCGGTGTCGAGGAAGATTTGACGCATATTGGGTCAGTTGGGGACAGAGCTGAAGATGTGTCCCGCAATATATCAATGATTTTCCTTGGCATGGTTGATCGAGTACTTGGGGATTTCGATCACCAGGTCTTTTTGCGCCAGGATGGCCTGGCAGCTCAGGCGCGAATTGGGTTGCAGGCCCCAAGCCTGGTCCAGCAGGTCGTCTTCGTCTTCTTGCGACGGTGCCAAAGACCCGAAGCCTTCGCGCACAATCACGTGGCAGGTGGTGCAGGCGCAGCTCATTTCGCAGGCGTGCTCGATGTTGATGTGGTTGTCCAGCAAGGCTTCACAAATGGACGTGCCCGCCGGAGCGGACACTTCGGCGCCCTGCGGGCAGTATTCGGCGTGGGGCAGGATTCTGATGATGGGCATGATTTTCAGATCGTTTCAATATTTTTCCCGGCCAGGGCTTTCTGGATGCCACGGTTCATGCGCATGGCGGCAAAGGCTTCGGTGCCCTTGGCCAATTGCTGGGTGATGGCTTCGATGGCTTTGGCGTCGTCGAGCGTGCGGGCGGCCTGCACGGTCTGCATCAGGCGGTCGATGTCGGCGCGCTGGGCGTCGTCGAGCAGATCGCCGTCGGCAGCCAATGCGCTCACGGTGGCCAGGATCATGCGGTCGGCGTCCACTCGCGCCTCGGTCACGGCGCGGGCCTGCATGTCGACCTCGGCGGTGGCAAAGCTGTCTTGCAGCATGCGCGCGATCTGATCGTCACCCAGCCCGTAAGACGGTTTGACGGCGATCTGCGCCTCGACACCGCTGCCCTGCTCGCGTGCCGACACGCTCAACAAGCCGTCGGCATCGACGGTAAAGGTGACGCGAACGCGCGCAGCACCTGCAGCCATCGGCGGAATGCCGCGCAGCTCGAAGCGCGCCAGGCTGCGGCAGTCGGCCACCAGGTCGCGCTCGCCCTGCACCACATGCAGCGCCAACGCGGTCTGGCCGTCGATGTAGGTGGTGAAGTCTTGCGCCTTGGCCGTGGGAATGGTCTCGTTGCGCAGCACGATGCGCTCGGCCAGCCCGCCCATGGTCTCGATACCGAGTGAGAGCGGAATCACGTCGAGCAGCAGCAGGTCGCCACCCGGGTTGTTGCCGGCCAGCTGGTTGGCCTGGATGGCCGCGCCCAGCGCCACCACCTCGTCGGGATTGAGGTTGGTCAGCGGCGGCTGGCCGAAAAATTGCGCCACCGCATGCCGGATTTGCGGCATGCGGGTGGAGCCGCCCACCATTACCACGCCCTTGACCTCGTCGGCGGTCAGTTTGGCATCGCGCAGCACTTTGCGCACCGCTTGCAGGGTGCGCGCGGTCAGCGCCTGGGTGGCGGCTTCGAAGTCCGCGCGTGTCACCGCCAGGCTGAGTGCTGCGCGGCTCAATGGCGCGTGGAAAGTCGCCGTGTCAGCATCGGTCAAGGCCTCCTTGCAGGCGCGCGCCGCGGCCTTCAGGGCAGCCTTGTCGGTGGCGTTGGCAACGGCGGTGCCGGTTTGCGCCAGCACCCAGTCGGCCAGCAAGTGGTCGTAGTCGTCGCCGCCGAGTGCCGAATCGCCGCCGGTGGCCACCACCTCGAACACGCCCTGGGTGAGCTTGAGGATCGAAATGTCGAACGTGCCGCCGCCCAGGTCGTAAATGGCGTAGATGCCCTCGCTGGCGTTGTCGAGACCGTAGGCGATGGCCGCGGCGGTGGGCTCGTTGATCAGGCGCAGCACGTTCAGGCCCGCCAGTTGCGCCGCGTCCTTGGTGGCTTGGCGCTGGGCATCGTCAAAATAGGCCGGCACCGTGATGACTGCGCCATACAGGTCGGCGTTGAAGGTGTCTTCGGCGCGGTAGCGTAGCGTGGCCAGGATGTCGGCGCTCACCTCGACCGGGGACTTCTCGCCCTGTACGGTCTGGATGCCCAACATGCCGGGATGATCGACAAAATGGTAGGGCAGCTTGGCGGCCAGCGCCACGTCTTTGAGGCTGCGGCCCATGAAACGCTTGACCGAGGCCACTGTGTTCTCGGGGTCTCCGACACCGCCGGTCACGGCCTCAATGCCGATCTGACGGCCACCGCCCGCCAGGTAGCGCACCACCGACGGCAGAATCACCCTGCCCTGCGCGTCGGGCAGGCATTCGGCCACGCCGTGGCGCACGCTGGCCACCAGCGAATGCGTGGTGCCCAGGTCGATGCCGACGGCAATGCGACGCTCGTGCGGGTTGGGCGTTTGCCCGGGTTCGGAGATTTGAAGTAGCGCCATGAAGTTGTCAAGTTTCCATTCGATCCAGCCGGTCATTGACATCGGCGGCAAAACGCGCGATGAACATCAGCGCCCTCACCTGCGCCACCGCGGCGATGGCGTCGTGCGCCTGGTCCAGCAAGCGCTCGACTTCAAGCAGCGTCTCGCGTTCGGCCTGGCGGCATTGCTCGCTGATGCGCTCCAGGTCTTCGGCAGAATCGGCCTCATCGAGTTCTTCGCGCCACGTCATTTGCTGCATCAGGAAGGACGCGGGCATCGCGGTGTTGTTTTCGGCGTTGACCTGTGCACCATTCAGTTCGCACAAATAAGCCGCCCGTTTCAATGGATCTTTCAGACGCTGATACGCCTCGTTGATGCGTACCGACCACTGCATGGCCACGCGCTGAGCGGCGCTGCCCTGAGCGCTGAACCTGTCAGGGTGCGCCTCGCGCTGCAAGTCCTTCCAGCGCGCGTCGAGCACCGCACGGTCTTGCCTGAAGCGCCGCTCCAGCCCGAACAGTTCGAAATCGTCAGATTGGAGAAATTTCAATTGAGAACCCCACTTTTCGTGATGGAAAGCGTAGCGAGCGGCGGTCAGGCTAGGCGCACGGAGCGCAGAAACCGGAGCGTACTTGAGGTACGCGAGGATTTCGAGCACCGCGCAACGACGCATGACAGCCGCGCAGTAGCTTTACACACGAAAAGATTCACCACAGCCGCAGCGATCACGCTCCTTGGGGTTGTTGAACTTGAAGCCTTCGTTCAGACCTTCGCGGACAAAGTCGAGCTCGGTGCCGTCCAGGTAGGCAAAGCTCTTGGGGTCCACCAGCACCTTGACGCCATGACCTTCAAACACCATGTCCTCGGGGCCGATCTCATCGACATATTCCAGCTTGTAGGCCATGCCGGAACAGCCGGTGGTTTTGACACCCAGGCGCACGCCCACGCCTTGACCACGTTTGGTCAGGTAGCGGGTCACATGCCGGGCAGCGGCTTCGGTCAACGTCACAGCCATGATTGGGGAACAGGTTTTGTTTATGCGGATTGCGCTTCGGAGTGCTTCTGGCGGTAGTCGTGGACCGCCGCCTTGATGGCATCCTCGGCCAGAATGGAACAGTGGATTTTGACAGGTGGCAGCGCCAGTTCTTCGGCAATCTCGCTATTTTTTAGCTGTGATGCCTGCTCCAGCGTCTTGCCCTTGACCCATTCGGTCACCAGCGACGACGAGGCAATGGCCGAACCGCAGCCGTAGGTCTTGAAACGCGCGTCTTCGATCACACCGGTTTCGGGGTTGACCTTGATCTGCAATTTCATCACGTCACCGCAAGCGGGTGCCCCCACCATGCCGGTACCCACCGACTCGTCGCCCTTGTCAAAAGAGCCCACGTTGCGCGGATGTTCGTAGTGATCGACGACTTTGTCTGAATATGCCATTTTGATTTCTCCTGCTTAAGATTGATTGAACCGCTAAGCCACAAATGCGCCAGACCGCGAAGCGAACCCGCAGACAGTGCGATGAGCACGGCAAGGGTGAGCGACAAAGGGCTGGCACATTTTGGCGACGCGGTTCAGTGAGCGGCCCACTGGATCGTGGATATATCGATACCTTCCTTGTACATGTCCCACAGCGGGCTGAGCTCGCGCAGGCGCGCCACGTTTTCCTTGATGGTGGCCACAGCGTAATCGATTTCTTCTTCGGTGGTCCAGCGGCCGATGGTCATGCGCAAGCTGCTGTGTGCCAGCTCGTCGCTACGGCCCAGCGCGCGCAGCACATAACTGGGCTCCAGGCTGGCCGAAGTGCAGGCCGAGCCGCTCGAGACCGCCAGCCCCTTGATGCCCATGATCAGCGACTCGCCTTCGACATAGTTGAAGCTGATGTTGAGATTGTGCGGAACGCGCTGCGTCAGGTGGCCGTTGATGAACACCTGCTCGATGTCCTGCAGGCCAGCCACCAGGCGGTCGTGCAGGGCCTGAATGCGTGGCAATTCCTGCGTCATTTCTTCCTTGGCAATACGGTAGGCCTCGCCCATGCCGACGATCTGGTGCGTGGGCAGGGTGCCCGAACGCATGCCGCGCTCGTGGCCGCCGCCGTGCATTTGCGCCTCGATGCGCACGCGCGGCTTGCGCCGCACGAACAGTGCGCCGATGCCTTTGGGGCCGTAGGTCTTGTGGGCGGTCAGGCTCATCAGGTCGATCGGCATTTTGCTGATGTCAAAAGCCACCCGGCCGGTGGCCTGCGCGGCATCCACATGGAACACCACACCCTTCTCACGGCAGATGGCACCGATGGCAGCCACATCCTGGATGACGCCAATTTCGTTGTTGACGTACATCACGCTGGCCAGAATGGTGTCGGGTCGGATGGCCGCCCTGAATGCCTCCAGGTTGACCAGGCCGTCGGACTGCACGTCGAGATAGGTGACGTCGAAGCCCTGGCGCTCCAGCTCGCGGCAGGTGTCGAGCACGGCCTTGTGCTCGGTCTTGACCGTGATGATGTGCTTGCCCTTGGACTGGTAAAAATGCGCCGCGCCCTTGAGCGCCAGGTTATTGGACTCGGTGGCACCCGAGGTCCAGACGATCTCGCGCGGGTCGGCGCCGATCAGGGCCGCCACCTGCTCGCGGGCTTTTTCAATGGCCGCTTCGGCTTCCCAGCCCCAGGCGTGACTGCGCGACGCCGGGTTGCCAAAGTGTTCGCGCAGCCACGGAATCATGGCGTCCACCACCCGTTGATCGCAAGGGTTGGTGGCGCTGTAGTCCATGTAGATGGGGAAATGCGGGGTGCTGTCCATGTTGGATTCTCTGGTGAAAAGTGTTGATTACAACTTGGCGTAGCTGGCACCCAGCGCAAACACCGAATTGGGGGCATTGACACGAATCGGCTTCATGACCGGCATGCTGGAAATGGCGCGCTTGAGGGTTGGTTTTTCTTCGATCTCAAAGCCCTTGGCCAGTTGATCGTCGACCAGCTTTTGAAGGCTGACCGAGTCGAGAAATTCAACCATCTTGGCATTGAGCGAAGTCCACAACTCATGCGTCATGCAGCGTGCACCTTCACCCAGGCAGTTCTCCTTGCCGCCGCACTGGGTGGCATCCATGGGCTCGTCGACCGAGGTGATGATCTCAGCCACAGTGATGTCGGCCGGATCGCGCGCCAGCGTGTAGCCGCCGCCGGGGCCGCGGGTGGATTCCACCAGCGCGTTGCGGCGCAGCTTGCCGAACAGCTGCTCCAGGTAGGAGAGGGAAATTTGTTGACGCTGGCTGATGGCGGCCAGCGTGACGGGGCCGGCCGATTGGCGCAGGCCCAGATCGATCATGGCAGTGACCGCAAAGCGGCCTTTGGTCGTTAAACGCATGGCAAAACTCCTGATGTTTGGTTATTGCCTGAAGGAATGTTCAAGCAGACAACGCTTGCAGTATAACCAAAAACCAAGCGTTTTAGTCAGGTAAATAGACTGATTAGTAATTTTTTAAGGTTATTTGCTGGCCAGCGCCACCAGCAAATTGTCGCTGCCCGCTGCGCCAAAAGCCTGCTCCTTCAAAATGGCCAGTTGATCGCGCACCCGGGCAGCCTTTTCAAACTCCAGGTTGCGGGCGTGTTCCATCATGAGTTTTTCCAGGCGCTTGATCTCGCGCGAAATGTCTTTCTCGCTCATGTCTTCCACCTGGGCGCGCTGCAGGGCGTCGCGCTCGAGCTTCTCGGCTTCCCGGCCGGCTTTTTCGCTGTAAACGCCGTCGATCAGGTCGCGCACCTGCTTGACGATGCCGCGCGGCGTGATGCCGTGCGCCAGGTTGTGCGCCACCTGCCTGGCACGGCGGCGCTGCGTTTCGTCGATGGCTTTGCGCATCGACTCGGTCACCTTGTCGGCGTACAGAATCGCCTTGCCCTCCACATTGCGGGCGGCGCGGCCGATGGTCTGGATCAGCGAGCGCTCGGAGCGCAAGAAACCTTCTTTGTCGGCGTCCAGAATCGCCACCAGCGACACCTCGGGAATGTCGAGCCCCTCGCGCAGCAGGTTGATGCCCACCAGCACGTCGAAGGTGCCCAGGCGCAGGTCGCGGATGATCTCGACGCGCTCCACGGTGTCGATGTCGCTGTGCAGGTAGCGCACCTTGACGCCGTTGTCGCTCAAATAATCGGTGAGCTGTTCGGCCATGCGCTTGGTCAGCGTGGTGATCAATACCCGCTCGCTCTTGTCGACGCGGATGCGGATTTCCTGCAGCACATCGTCCACTTGCGATGAGGCCGGACGCACCTCGACCTCGGGGTCAACCAGGCCGGTGGGGCGCACCAGCTGTTCCACCACCTGGCCGGCATGGTCCTGCTCCCACTGGGCCGGCGTGGCCGACACAAAAATCGCCTGGCGCATCCTGGCCTCGAACTCCTCGAATTTGAGCGGCCGGTTGTCGAGCGCGCTGGGCAGCCGAAAGCCGTACTCCACCAGCGTGGTCTTGCGCGAGCGGTCGCCGTTGTACATGCCGCCAAACTGGCCGATCAGCACATGCGACTCGTCAAGAAACATCAGCGCGTCCCTGGGCAGGTAGTCGGTCAGCGTGGCGGGCGGCGCGCCGGGGGCAGCGCCGCTGAGGTGGCGGCTGTAGTTCTCGATGCCCTTGCAATGTCCGACCTCGCTGAGCATTTCCAGGTCGAAGCGGGTGCGTTGCTCGATGCGCTGCGCCTCCACCAGCTTGCCCTGAGACACGAATTCCTTGATGCGCTCGGCCAGCTCGATCTTGATGGCCTCCACCGCGCTCAGCACCTGCTCGCGCGGCGTGACGTAATGGCTGCTCGGGTACACGGTGAAGCGCGGAATCTTTTGCCGGATGCGCCCGGTGAGCGGGTCGAACAGCTGCAGGCTTTCGACCTCGTCGTCGAACAGTTCGACGCGAATCGCCATCTCACTGTGCTCGGCGGGAAAAATGTCGATGGTGTCGCCGCGCACGCGAAAGGCACCGCGCGAAAAATCGATGTCGTTGCGCTGGTACTGCATGCGCACCAGTTGCGCAATCATGTCGCGCTGCCCCATTTTGTCGCCCGCGCGCAGCGTCATCACCATGCGGTGGTAGGCCTCGGGCTGGCCAATGCCGTAAATGGCCGACACCGTGGCCACGATGACCACATCGCGGCGTTCCAGCAGGCTTTTGGTACAACTCAGGCGCATCTGCTCGATGTGCTCGTTGATGGCAGAGTCTTTCTCGATGAACAAATCGCGCTGCGGCACATAGGCCTCGGGCTGGTAGTAGTCGTAATAGCTGACGAAATACTCGACCGCGTTTTTCGGGAAGAACTCGCGAAACTCGCTGTAGAGCTGCGCCGCCAGCGTCTTGTTGGGCGCGAACACGATGGCCGGACGACCCAGGCGGGCAATCACGTTGGCCATGGTAAAGGTCTTGCCCGAGCCCGTCACGCCCAGCAGCGTCTGGAACACTTCGCCGTCATTGACGCCGTCGACCAACTGATTGATGGCCTCGGGCTGGTCGCCAGCCGGCGGATAGGGCTGGTACAGCTCGAAGGGCGAGTCGGGAAAGCGCACGAAGGTGCCGGTGCGCGGCAGCTCGGCAGCGTCGCTCACGGCCAAGGTCAGGGGTTCAGACATTCGGGATCCGTTCAAATTCGAATCGATGCCGGATGTTATCCAATGACAGCCGTTCGCGGCGGAGGCGCCGCTCCAACAAGGACAAAGTCCGGAGCGGTTGCGTTGGAGTGGCGTCCTCGCCGCGAATGTGGCTAAAACCGGCATCGGGCCGGCTTCAAGTCCTGACACCCGGTGATGCTTGCGCCCTGAACCAGCGTTCCACATCGGCTGGATCGTGAAAAGTGCGCACCGCTGCAAAAGCCGTTTGCGCCTGGGGGTAAACGCGCCGCAACAAATTGAGCCATTGCTTGAGCCGGCCGGTTTGCTGGTCGCGCGCCAGATGGGCGCAGACCAGACGCCAGAATTCAGCGATCAACACCATGAGTTGTGGCCAGCTCAGCCCGGCCGCCGCGACATCTGCCCCCGAGGCGGCCCGGATGCTGCGTGCCAGCGCCGGGTTGGCGACCATGCCGCGCCCGAGCATCAGGCTCTGGCAACCCGACACCTGCTGGCAGCGCAGGGCGTCGGCCACGGTCCAGATCTCGCCATTGGCCACCAGCGGCAAACGTACCACCTGGCCGATGTCGGCAATGCGCTCCCAATAGGCTGGTGGCCGGTAACCATGCGCCTTGGTGCGCGCGTGCACCACCAGCTCGGAAGCACCAGCCGCCTCGATGGCCAGCGCACAGGCCTCGGCCCGGCTGTCGTCATGCAGGCCCAGGCGCATCTTGGCTGAGACCGGCAGCTGCGCCGGAACCGCCCGGCGCACGCCAGCCACGATCCGGAACAGCAGCTCGGGTTCTTCCAGCAGCGCCGAGCCGCCCCGATGCCGGTTCACCACCGGCGACGGGCAGCCGAAGTTCAGGTCGATGCCTTCGGCTCCCATGGCAACCAGCCGCGCCGCGTTGTCCGCCAGGCACGCCACGTCCGAGCCCAGCAACTGCGGGCGCACCGGCACGCCCGATGCGGTCCTGCAGCCAGTGAGGAGTTCCGGCACATGACGCAGGAAAACACGCTCTGGCCACAGGGTGCCGGTCACGCGGATGAACTCCGAGACACAGCGATCGACGCCGCCCACCCGCGTCAGGATGTCGCGCAGGACAAAGTCGAGCAAGCCCTCCATGGGGGCGAGAAGCAGGGTAGGTTGAGGCACGCGAGACCAGCAGAAAATGAAGGATTGTCGGGCGCTATGCCCCGGTTTTGACAGAAACGAGCGCGGTCCGTACAGTCACCATTTTTCAACCTCTACAGGAACACCGCACATGACTATTGCCGTCAACATCGATCTGGGTTACGAATTTGCCGTCAAGGCCGACTATGGCACCGTCTTCGACACCCTGTCCGACGTGCCCAGGTCGGCCAGTTTTTTCCCCAAAGTGGATCGATTGGTCGACCTCGGCGATGGTGTTTACCGCTGGGAAATGGCAAAAATCGGCATCGCCCAGATCAGCCTGCAAACCATTTATGCGTCGAAGTACACGTCGAACAAAGCCAAGGGCAGCGTGGTCTGGACACCGGTGTCCGGTGAGGGCAACGCGCTGGTGTCGGGCTCGTGGAAAATCACCGACAAGAAGAAGTCGACCCAGCTGGTGCTCCAGCTTCAGGGCGAGCTCACCCTGCCGTTGCCTGGCCTGATGAAAAAAATGATCGCCCCGCTGGTCGAGGCCGAGTTCGAGAAACTGGTGGAGCAATACATCGATAACCTGACGCGCAATTTTGGCGGCGAAGTTTGATTCAGCCGAGATTGTCCAAGAGGACCGGCCTGATTCTTGATCGCACGCAACAAGTTCAACCGTCGACTCTCGCCCCCGACTTCACGCGTCGCCGCACCGCTTTCAGGATACCACGCAGGATGTCCAGCGGTGGTGGCGGGCAGCCGGGAATGACCTCATCGACCGGGATCACGTTGGCCACACGGCCGCAGCTGGCATAGCTTTCGCCGAAGATGCCACCGTCACACGCGCAATCGCCCACAGCCACCACCAGCTTGGGCCAGGGCGTGGCCTCGTAAGTGCGCCTCAATGCGGTTTCCATGTTGCATGCCACCGGGCCGGTCACCAGCAGCAGGTCGGCATGGCGCGGGCTGGCGACAAACTTGATGCCCAGGCCTTCGAGGTTGTAATACGGGTTGCCCAGCGCGTTGATTTCAAGCTCGCAGCCGTTGCATGAACCGGCATCGACCTCGCGGATGGTCAGGGCCTGGCCCAGAATGTCGAGCAACTCCTGCTGGATGCGCGCGGCTTGCGCGGCATCAATGGCACCGATGTCGGGCGCGGCTTCGGTCCGAATGCCGGTTTTGGCGATCTGCCTGACCACTTTCCAGATCATAAATCTTGCCCCGAGTAACTCAAGTTGAACGACTTGTTGATGAGCGGGAAATCGGGCACGATGTTGCCCATGATGGCGTGCTCGAGCACCGGCCAGTTCTGCCACGACGGGTCATGCAGGTGGCAGCGCAGGATGCGGTTGGCCTGCTCGGCCCCGTCGAGTTCCAGCGCCACGAACACCTCACCGCGCCAGCCTTCGACCCAGCCGGCGCCGCGCGCGCTCTGCTGCGGCAGTTGCACCGGGCACGCGACCTCGCCCGGCGGTATCTGGTCGAGCATGCGCCGGATCAGGCGCATCGATTCGAACACTTCATCGAACCGGACTGCCACGCGCGCCGCCACATCACCGTTATGGTGCGTGGCCATGACGACATCCATGGCGTCGTAAGGCACAAAGGGATGGTCGCAGCGCACATCCCAGGCCTGGCTGCTGGCGCGCCCGGCCAGGCCGGTCAAACCCAGGCGCGAGGCCAGCGCCGGCAGCACCCGGCCAGCCGTCATGAAACGGTCTTGCAAGCCGGCGTGTGCCTCGTAAATGTTGAACAGGGTGCGCACTTCGCGCTCCACGGCATCGCATTGCTGTAGCAGCAGCTCGGCTTTGGTGCGGTCGATGTCGCTTGTGACACCACCGGGCACGATGCAATCCATCATCAGGCGGTGACCAAAGACCGCTTTGGAGACACGCAGCCAGTCTTCACGCAGCCGTGAGAACTGCGCCAGGCCAAAGGCAAAGGCGGCGTCGTTGCCCAAAGCACCCAGATCGCCCAGGTGGTTGGCGATGCGTTCGCGCTCGAGCATCAGCGCGCGTAACCAGGCCGCACGCTGCGGAATGGAGGTTTGGCAGGCAGACTCGAGCGCCATGCAATAGGCCCAGGCGTAGGCCACGGTGGTGTCGCCCGAAACACGGCCCGCGAGCCGGTAGGCTTGCAGCGGCGCCAACTGCGTCATGCGCTGCTCGGTCCCCTTGTGCGTGTAGCCCAGGCGCTGCTCCAGCCGCAACACTTTTTCTCCCACGATGCTGAAGCGGAAATGCCCCGGTTCAATGATGCCGGCATGCACCGGTCCGACGGCAATCTCGTGCACGCCATCGCCCTCGACCCGAACAAAGGGGTAGTTGACGAGTTCGGTGGCTTCCACCAGCGGCAGCTTGCCGGGGTCTTGCTGCAGCGGGTAATGGTCGGCAGGCCAGGCGCCATGGTTGAGCCAGGGCCGCTGGTCCTCGGCGCCCAGCGCATGCACGCCCGACAAATCTGCGGCCGCGCGTTGCATGCGTGCGGCCGACGGAAACACCGGGGCAAGGTCAGGGTAAACCAGCGGGCGACCTGTCTGCGCCATCGGCACCAGCGGCAAGGACAACCAGAATGCGCCTTCGAGCGTGGCGTAAGCCGCACACATGAAAGCGGACTCGTGCGCTGCGCCTGCGGCGTTTTTGGCTTCACCCATCGGCCCGGCCCACAGCGCCAGCAGCCGTCCACCCTCGTCGCGCACGGCGGTGGCGGCCGTCTGCCACTGCTCGGCGGTCACCTGCGCGTGCCAGATCGGCACCGGCGCGCTCAGCGCTTCAAAATCAAGATCGAGTCCGGGAATGCGCATGCCTTCAACCTCCCAGCATGGCGGCCGCCTGCACGTACCAGCCGTTCAAATAGGGCGGAATGAACAGGCCCAGCACCAGCGCCAGCGCCAGGTGCACAAACACCGGGATCAGCGCCGGCGGATGCGCCAGCGGCTTCAGCGTGGTGTCGCCGAACACCATCGGCAGCACCCGCACCAGAATCGACGCAAAGGCAATGCCGAGCCCCAGAAACAAGAACGGCGCGGCCCACGGTTGCTCGCGCATGGCGGTCGTCAAGATCAGGAATTCACTGGCGAAGACGCCGAACGGCGGCATGCCCAGAATGGCCATCACGCTGAGCATCAGGCCCCAGCCCACGTTCGGGTTCACCTTGATCAGGCCGCGAATCTCACTCATCACCTGGGTGCCGGCCTTCTGCGTGGCGTGGCCGACCGTGAAGAAAATGGCCGACTTGACGAGCGAGTGCACTGTCATGTGCAGCAGCCCGGCAAAGTTGGCCACCGGTCCGCCCATGCCAAAGGCAAAGGTGATCATGCCCATGTGCTCGATGCTCGAATACGAGAACATGCGCTTGACGTCCTTTTGACGCGACAAGAAGAACGCCGCAACGGTGACCGACAGCAGGCCGAAGCCCATCATCAAGTCGCCCGCCATGGTGTTGTCGAGCGCGCCGTCGGTGAGCACCTTGCAGCGCAGCACCGCGTACATGGCCACGTTGAGCAACAAGCCCGAGAGCACGGCCGACACCGGCGTCGGGCCTTCGGCGTGCGCGTCAGGCAGCCAGCTGTGCAGTGGCACCATGCCGATCTTGGTACCGTAGCCGATCAGCAGGAAGACAAACGCCAAGGTGATGATTGTCGGATCGAGCTGGTCCTTGATGTCGTCGAGGTTGGTCCACAACAGCGTGGCGTGCTCGGGGCCGAGCACTTTCTCGGCCGCCATGTAAAGCAGAATGGTTCCGAACAGCGCCTGCGCAATGCCGACACCGCACAGGATGAAGTATTTCCAGGCCGCCTCCAGGCTGGCGGTGGTGCGGTACACGCTGACCAGCAGCACGGTGGTCAGCGTGGCGGCCTCCATGGCGACCCAGATGATCCCCAGGTTGTTGGTGGTAAAACCCAGCAACATGGTGAAGCTGAACAGCTGGTACATGCTGTGGTACAGGCGCATGCGCGGCGGCGTCATCTTGCCGTGGTCCTGCTCGATGCGCATGTAGGGTCGCGAAAAAATGGCCGTGGTCAGACTGACAAACGCGGTGAGCGTCACCAGGAACACGTTGAGCGGATCGATGAAAAACTGGTCGCTCAAGAGCAACTGGGGCCCGTTGTTGATGACCTGGGCGGTCAGCACGCACGACGCCAGAAAGGTCAGCAGGCTGAACACCACATTCACGTCGCGGGCGTAGCCGCGGTGACCCACCAGGGCCAGCGCCAGGCCTCCGAGCAGCGGAACGCCAAGAACAAAATAAAGCGCGTGCATACTCGTTCTTGCCTCAATCTTCCTTGAGGGCTTCAAGGTTGTGAATGTCCAGCGTGTCGAATTTCTCGCGAATCTGGAACATGAACACACCCAAAATCAGCACGCCCACCAGCACATCCAGCGCGACACCGAACTCGACGATCATGGGCATGCCGTTGGTGACGGCGGTGGCGGCAAAGATCAGGCCGTTTTCCATCGACAAAAAGCCGATCACCTGCGGCACCGCCTTGGAACGCGTGATCATCATCATGAACGACAACAAAATGCAGGCCAGTGCGATGCCGAGCGAGCCACCCGCCAGCGCATCCGACAGGCGCGACACCGGCAAGGCCAGGCTGAACGCCAGTATCACCAGGCCAATGCCGACCAGCATGGTGGTCGGCACATTGAGCAGGGTCTCGACGTCCCAACGCACATTGAGCTTGCGAATCACCCGGTGCAGCATCCAGGGAATGAAAATCACCTTGAGCACCAGGGTGAGCGCACCCGAGACGTACAGCTCGTGGTTATCAGTCACATAGCCCAGCAAAAACGACGCCGCCACCAGCGCGGCTCCCTGAAGCATGAACAGGTTGATCAGCGTGACAATGCGGCGCTGCGAAATCATGGCAAACGACAGCAGCAAGATCAGTGTGGCGAACAGGTTGATTAGCTGCGGGGCATATTTGACAATCATCCGACCCCCAGCAAAACATTGACCAGCAGACCCAGCACCGCCAGCAAAAAGGCGGTGCCCAGAAATTCGGGCACCCGGAAGACGCGCATCTTGGCGCTCAGGGTTTCGATCAGCGCCAGCAAAAAGCCGCCAATGGCCAGCTTGAACAACAACACCGGCAAGGCCAGCAGCAGCGCCAGCGGCGAATGGGCCTCGGCCACACCCCAGGGAAAGAACAGCGCCAGGCCGGCACAGGAGTAAGCGAACAGCTTGAGGCTGGCAGCCCACTCCAGCAGCGCCAGGTGGCGTGCCGAATACTCCAGGATCATCGCCTCGTGGATCATGGTGAGCTCGAGATGGGTATCGGGGTTGTCAACCGGCACGCGCGCGTTTTCCGCCAGCGACACCATGGTGAAGGCCACACCGGCCAGCAGCAGGCTCGGGTAGATGGCAAATTCGCGATGGGCCAGGTTTTCCACAATGGCGGTGAGCGAGGTCGAGCGCGTGATCATCGAAGCGCAAAAGAGCACCATCAGCAAGGCTGGTTCGGCCAGAAACCCGACCAGCATTTCGCGCCGCGCACCCAGCGAACCAAACGCCGTGCCGACGTCCATGGCGGCCAGCGAAATAAAGACCCGCGCCAGCGCAAACAGTCCCACCAGCGCAATCGCATCGGCCGCTGGTGACAGGGGCAAATCGGTGGAGAGCGTGGGAATGATGGCGCAGGCCAGCAGCATGCAACTGAAAATGATGTAGGGCGCCGTGCGGTACAGCGGCGAAGCGCGGTCGGCCATCACCGATTCCTTGTTGAACAGCTTGTGCAGCATGCGATAAGGCTGCAGCAAACCCGGTGCCGACTTGTTCTGCAGCCGGGCGCGCCACTGGTTGACCCAGCCCGTCAGCAAGGGGGCCAGCAACAAGGCCATCAGCATCGCCAGCAATTGCGAGAATGCGCCGAGCCAGCTCATCGCTTCACCACCAGCAAGACGACGATCAGCGTGACAAAGCTGTACATCAGATAGACGGCAATGCGCCCCTGCTGCAGCAGGCCGACAATTCTTGAGACCCGCTCGACCAGACGTGCCACCGGCAGATACAGCGCGTACCACAGCGGGTCTTCGACCGTGACCTTGTAGCTCGGTTGCGCGTCGAAGGCACCCGGCAGCTGGCGCTTCATGCGAAAGAACGGCTCGAAAATCTGCCGGATCGGCTGACCAAAGCCCTCGGCGGTGTCCTGCATGCGCACCGTTTGCCAGGGAAATCCGCAGTCCCACGGCGGCACCCGGCGCAGGCGCCCATGGTAGAGCTTGCGCACCAGCAGGAACGCCAGCCCCATGCTGGCCAACACGCCCAGCAAGAAGATGGCGGGCGCATAGCTGGCGCGCTCGATACTGACCGGCACCAGCAACCAACCGCTGTCAGCCAGCGTGTGCGCCAGGCCGGCGCCCGCCAGCAAGTTGGTGGTGGGGTCGATCAGCGCGATGACCTGGCTCGGCATCAGGCCCAGTATCACGCAACCCAGCACCAGCCACACCATGCCCAGACGCTCCCAAGGGCCGGCATCGTGCGCATGCGCCAGGTTTTCCTCGCGCGGCTGCCCCAGGAAAATCACGCCGAAGTACTTGACCATGGTGTAGCCCGAAAGCGCAGCGATCAACGCAATCAGCGCCGCCATTACCGGCACCAGCATGTCGAGGAAAGAGCTTGGCACGCCGGTGGTGAACAGGAAACTCTGCAGCAGCAGCCACTCGGCGATGAAACCGCCAAAGGGCGGCAGGCCGGCACAGGCCAGCACACCGATGAGTGTCGGCCAGGCCACCCAGGGCATGTAGCGCATCAGCCCGCCGAGCTTGCCCAGACTGCGCTCGCCGGTGGCGTGCATGACCGCGCCGGTGCTGCAAAACAGCAGGCTCTTGAAGAAGGCATGGGCCAGCATGTGGTACATCGCCGCGGTCAACGCCAACGCCGACAGGGCTTTCATGTCGTAAGCCAGAAACAGCAGCGACAAGCCGAAGCCGGTGCAGATCAATCCGATGTTCTCGATCGAGGAGTAGGCCAGCAGGCGTTTCATTTCGACCTGCACCGTCGAGAACACCACGCCGAAGAGGGCCGTGACCAAACCCAGGCCCATCAGCAACACGCCCCACCACCAGATGTGCTCCTGCAGCAGGTCGAAACTCACGCGCAGGATGCCGTACAAGGCAATCTTGAGCATGACCCCGCTCATCAGGGCAGAAAAAGGCGACGGCGCTGCCGGATGGGCTTCGGGCAGCCAGGCATGCAGCGGCAAAATGCCGGCTTTGGCACCAAAACCGAACACGGCCAGCACAAAAGCCACCGAACCCCAGAACGGCGTCAGGTGCTGTTGGCGCATGTTGGCAAAGGTGTAGTCGCCGGTATTGGCCTGTAGCAAGCCGAAACACAACAAGATGCCCAGCGCGCCGATATGCGCCACCAGCATGTAGACGTAGCCAGCCTGACGAATTTCCGGAATGCGGTGGTTGGCCACAACCAGAAAGAACGAGGAAAGCGCCATGGTTTCCCAGACCACCATGAACAGGTAGGCATCGTCGGCCATCACCACCAAGGCAATGCTGGCCAGAAACACGTGGTATTCCAGGCAGATCAGGCCGGGCGGCGTGCCCTCGCCCTGGCGAAAATAACCCGCGGCAAAGGTCGAGACCCCGGCCGAGACACCGCCGATCAGGACCAGAAAGAAAGCCGACAGGCTGTCGAGCCGCAAATGAAACGGCAGCTGCGGCAGGCCCAGCGGCAGCACGGCGGTTTCAGGGGCACTGAACACCGCACTCAGCGATACCGCCAGCAGCAGCACCGAAAAAAATGCGCCCATCGGAAACAGCACGACGGCGACAAACCTGAAGCGCCGCAAAGCAGCGACACCCAACACGCCAATCAACAACCAGGCCACCACCACGACCAACACCCAATCCAGATGAACCCAGGTCGTGGGATGGAGAAAAGGTGTCATGGGCGGGAGCAAATGGTGAAGTTTCGCGGAGCCCGAATGTTACACCCGTCGGGCCAAGGGTCAGGTGCCTGTGGGCCAGGCGCCACGGCGTCAGCGCTGGCCGATGGCCTCCAGAATGCCGCGCATCAAGGCCAGCGGGGTCGGTGGGCAGCCGCGGATGACGGCATCGACCGGGATCACGTTGGCCACCGCGCCGCACGAGGCGTAACTGGTGCCAAATTCGCCACCGTCGGCGCCGCAATGGCCCACCGCGATCACCAGGCGTGGCTCGGGCATCGCGGCATAGGTGCCGAGCAAGGCGGCCTGCATGTGGCGCGACACCGGGCCGGTCACCAGCAGCAGGTCGGCAAAGCGCGGGCTGGCGACAAAGTGCACGCCAAAACGCTCGATGCTGTAGTAGGGGTTGCCCAGCATCTGGATCTCCAGCTCGCAGCCGTTGCAGGAACCGGCATCGACCTCGCGAATGGCCAGGCTGCCGCCAAAGCGCTCGCCGATGCGGGCCTTGAGCTGGGCGCCAACCTCGCTCAGCGCCGGCTCGTCGCGTGCCGGAACAGGCTCGGTGATGATGCCGATACGTTGGATTTTTCCGAGGATGCGCAGCATGGTCAATCAAGTTGCTTACAGGTCGGCGCCACTGTAGGAGCCGTTGACCGATTTGTTGCAAATGGGAAAGTCGGGAACGATGTTGTCGTGAATCAGCAACTCGAGCGCCGGCCAGGTGGTCCACGAAGGGTCACGCGGGAAAAAGCGCGCCACCCGCCCGTCGGCGCCAAAGCGCACATACGTCAGGATTTCGCCGCGCCAGCCCTCGACTAGGCCCAGGCCTTCGGCACCTTGCGCCGCACCTTTCCAGGTTGCCAGCACCGGGCCGCCGGGCAGGTCGTCGAGCAGCGCTTCGATCAGATCGAACGAGGCAGCCATTTCTTCCAGCCGCACGCGCGCACGGGCATTGACATCGCCATAGTGGTGCAGCGGCACTTTCACGCTCAGGTTCTGGTAGGGCGCATAGGGCGCATCGCGGCGGACATCGAAGTCGTGGCCGCTGGCGCGCCCGACATAGCCCACGCAGCCCAGGGCTTTGGCGTCTTCGGCCTTGAGGATGCCGGTTCCGCGCACGCGGTCTTCCACCGAGGTCAGGTTGTTGATGATGGCCATGAGCTTGATCACCTGCTGGCGCATGGCTTGCGCTTCGTCGCGCAGGATGGGCAGCCAAAGCGGCTGCAAGTCCATGGCCACGCCACCGGGCACCACCACATCCATCATGAAGCGGTGGCCGAAGACCTCGTTCGAGACGCGCTGCCAGGCCTCGCGCAGGCGCGAAAACTGCATGGCGCCGAAGGCAAAACCGATGTCGTTGAGCATGGCCCCCATGTCGCCGGCGTGGTTGGCCACGCGCTCGCGCTCGCACAGCAGGGCGCGCAGCCACAGCGCACGCTCGGGCACGTCGAGCGCGGCGGCGCGCTCCATCGCCATGCAGGCGGCCCAGGCATGGGCCACCGTGCTGTCGCCCGAGACCCGCCCGGCCAGCCGCGCCAAGCCAGCCGCATCGCGCCCTTCGGCAATTTTTTCGATGCCCTTGTGGGTGTACGCCAGGTGCTGTTCGAGCCGCAGCACTGTTTCACCGACCGCCTGAAAGCGGAAATGACCGGGTTCGATGATGCCGGCGTGCACCGGCCCCACCGGAATCTCGTACACGCCACTGCCCTGGGCTTGCAGAAAGCTGTAATGGCAGTCGGGCGGCGTGAGTTCGGCGGGTTGCCCCGCTGCGGGAAAGTCGCGGCGCAGCGGATGGTCGGACTTGGACCAGGCCTGGTGACGTGTCCAGCGTCGCCGGTCGGGCTGGTCGGTGAACACCACGCCAAGCAAATCGTGCACATGGCGCTCGGGCCGGTCGGCACCCGGATACACCGGCGTGTGCGACGCCAGCAGCGGATGCGCGCGCGGCACGCGGGTGCGCGCCACCAGGTAAGCGCCGCCCAGCTCGAAACAGGCGTTGACCTGGAGCACCGTGCCTGATTCACCCACTTCACCCGCTGCGCCATCGGCGCCCACTTCAGCATCGAGCTCTTGCGCCCAGACGCTCACCCAGCGCCAGCCCAACGCACTGGCCTCTTGCGCCAAACGGCCCCAGTCCTGCGCCGCCACCGTCACGAGTTGGGCTGGTGCCAGCCCGGCCTGCGCTTGCAGCGCCAGACCACTGCCCTGCAAGCGCGCCAGCAAATCCGCGACTCTGGTCGGCGCGCTCATAACGGCGACGCCCCCGTGATCAGCACCGTGGCCTGCTCGAACCAGCGCGACAGGAACATCGGAATGGCCAGCCCCAGCCACAACACCAGCACCAGATGCAGCACCACCGGCAGCATGTTCGCTTGCACTGGCCGTTGCCCGGGCGGCGGCTCGCCGAACACCATGCGCTGGATGTGCCGGAACAGCCCGGCAAACGCCACACCAAAGCCCAGCAACAGCGGAATGGTGAGCCACGGCCATTCCTTCATGGTCGCCATCAGCAGCAAAAATTCGCTGATGAAGACGCCGAATGGCGGGAAACCGGCAATCGACACGGTACCGATCAGCAAGCCCCAGCCGATCGCCGGTTGGGTGCGGATGAGGCCGCGAATCTGGTCGATGCGCTGGGTGCCTGCCAGCTGGCAGGCGTGGCCCACGGTGATGAAGATGGCCGACTTGGTGAGCGAGTGCACCGTCATGTGCAGCAGCGCGCCAAAGGTGGCGAGCGCTCCGCCCATGCCAAAACCGAAGGTGATCAGTCCCATGTGCTCGATCGACGAATAGCTGAACATGCGCTTGACGTCGTGCTGGCGGTGCAAAAACAGCCCCGCGACGGTGAACGACAACAGACCGAAACCCATCATCAGCTCCCCGGCCAGGTTGGTATTGAGCGAGGCATCGACCAGCATCTTGACCCGCACCAGCGCATACAGGGCCACGTTGAGCAGCAAGCCCGAAAGCACCGCCGACATCGGCGTGGGGCCTTCCGAGTGGGCGTCCGGCAGCCAGTTGTGCAGTGGCACCAGGCCGACCTTGGTGCCGTAGCCCACCAGCAGGAAGACAAAGGCCAGCGTGATCACCGCCGGGTCGAGGTTGCTGGCGGCAGCGTCGTGCAGCACAGTCCACAGCAGGGTGTCGTCACGCCCGGCACCGAGCTTGTTTTCAGCGGCGAAATAGATCAGCACGGTGCCGAACAGCGCCTGCGCGATGCCGACACCGCACAGGATGAAGTATTTCCAGGCTGCCTCGATCGCCTCCGGCGTGCGGTACAGCGACACCAGCAGCACGGTGGTCAGGGTGGCCAGTTCCATCGCCACCCAGAGCACGCCCAGGTTGTTGGTCGAGAGCGCCAGCAGCATCGAGAACAGAAAGCACTGGTACATGGCATGGTACAGGCGCAGGCGGCGGTCGGTGACACGGCCGATCGCAACTTCATGGCGCATGTAGGGGCGCGAAAAGATCGACGTGGTCAGACCGACAAACGCCGTCAGCACGACCAGATAGACGTTGAACGCGTCGATGTAAAACATGCGGCTCGGCGACAGTTGTGGCCCGTGCGCAAACACGTCGAGCGCCATCGCCAGCGAGGCGCCGAAGGTGATGATGCCGACACCGATGTTGATCCAGCCGGCCACCGGTCGGTGGCCCAGGATGGCCAGCACCAGGCCACCCACCAGTGGCGCCAGCAGTGTGGTTTCGAGCAGCGTCATGAATGGTCTCCGGGCACTGGCTGACCCAGCGCCTGCTCGGGCACCGGCAGTTGCGAAGCATTGGCTTCGCTGAGGCGGTTGTACTGGCCCACGTCGAGCGAGCCGAAGGAATCCTTCAGGTGGAAGAAAAAGACGCCGAACAGGATCGAGGCCACCAGGATGTCAAACGCCACCCCGAGCTCCACGATCAGCGGCATGCCGTAGGTTGACACCGAGGCGGCAAAAAAGATGCCGCTCTCCATCGACATGAAACCGATCACCTGCGCCACCGCCGACTTGCGCACACACATCAGCAGCATGCCCAGCAGCTCGATGGCAACGCTCACAGCAATGGTGTTGCGCGTTGCCAGGCCCGACAGGTGGATGATCGACTTGGAGACAAAATAGCTGAAGATGACCAGCGCCACACCGGCGATCAACAGCAGCGTCGGGTGCGCAATCTGCTCGGCGTTGTACTGCATCCTGAGCTGCACGCTGAGCCGGTACAGCAGCCACGGAATGATGACCACCTTGAGCGAAAACGTGAGCAGAGCCGAAACCAGCAAATGCGGGTGCTCGGTGACGACGGCCACCAGCACCGTGACCGTGGCCAGCAAAAAACCCTGCCAGGCAAAGGTGAAGATGAGCGGCAGCATGCGGGTTTGCGCCAGCATCAGGAACGAGGTCAGCAAGGCCACCGCCGAAAACAGAATGATGGCCTGGTTGTACAGACCGAGCTGGGCGAATTCCATTCAGTTTCCTGCCTCCAGCATGATCTGGGTCAGCATGGCCAGTACCGACAGCATGAAGGCAAAGCCCAGAAACTGCGGCACCCGAAATAGCCGCATTTTGGCCATCACGGTCTCCCACACCACCAGCACCACCGCCAGCAGCAACAGCTTGGCCGCCACCATCACGCAGCCGGTGGCCAGTGCCTGGGCGGAAAAATCGGTGGCAATGCCCCAGGGGAAAGTGAAATTGATGATCAGCATGGCATAAATCATCAGCTTGATGTACGAGGCCCACTCGATCAGCGCCAGGTGGCGACCGCCGTATTCGAGGATCATGGCCTCGTGCAGCATCGTCAACTCGAGGTGGGTGGCCGGGTTGTCCACCGGGATGCGGCTGGCCTCGGCCACCGCCACCATGGCCAGCGCCAGCAGGGCAAACAAGAACGAAGGCCGCAGCAGCAGTCCGGCATCGAGAATATAGTGGGTGGCCACCGACAGGTTGGTGGTATGCGCCGTCATGGAAAAGGTGAACACCACCATCAGCATGGCAGGCTCGGCCAGGGCCGACACCATCATCTCGCGCGAGGCGCCCATGCCACCAAAAGCGGTGCCAATGTCGAGCCCGGCCAGCGCGGTAAAAAAGCGCGCCAGGGCAAAAAACCCCACCAGCACGATCACGTCGGCAATCGCGGCCGTGGGCACCTGCACCACGATCAGCGGCACCACCGAAGCGGCCAGCAGCATGGCGCCGAACACAATGTAGGGCGTGGCGCGAAACAGCCACGAGGCGTTGCCGGCCAGCACCATCTGCTTGCCGAACAACTTGGCCAGGTCGCGGTAGGGCTGCCACAACGCGGGCGCGCTGCGGTTTTGCATGTGGCACTTGACGCGCTGCAGCCAACCCGCCAGCAGCGGCGCTGCGGCGACGAACAGCAAGGTCTGCGCGGCGGCAAAAAACCAGGCGATCAGCTCACGATCCATAAAAAGACCAATAGCGTGACAAAAGAAAACTTCAGGTAGGTGTGGATGTTGCCGGTCTGAATGAAACCGATGCGGTTGGCCGCAGCCTGAACCAGACGGCCGACGGGCTCGTAAGCCCACAGCCATGACCAATCGTGCGTGTGCATGCGGTAGCGCAAACCCAGTACGCGCGGGTTGAGCCCGGCGCTGGACTCGGTTTCAATGTGCTCATCCACTTTCCAGACCCCCTGGAACACGCGCCGGATCGGCTGACTGAAGGCCGTGGAGGTGTACTGCATGCGCGGCGTCAGGCCGCCGAAACCACAGTCCCACGGTTCGCTGCGCCGCACCGGCGCCCGTCCACGCTTGAGAAAAACATAACCCAGACCGAACACCAGCACCATGGCCAGCACCACGAACGGTGCCGAATAAGACGCCACCTGCGGCGCAATGGGGGTGAGCCAGAGCCAGCCCTG
>Ga0172367_10002899_pt1 | contig 22959 bp, 23 predicted proteins | sample Lak10m_FD_114542 | JGI IMG/M metagenome (GOLD analysis project Ga0172367, IMG submission 114542) | Freshwater microbial communities from Kabuno Bay, South-Kivu, Congo - kab_022012_10m | ecosystem: Environmental > Aquatic > Freshwater > Lake | place: Democratic Republic of the Congo: South-Kivu... | reverse complement strand
GTTATTAATGGCGAATTGAGTACACCGAACGGTGATATGATTCGAGTGAGAACGATTTGGATTATAGAAAACAACTCTGATCTTCCTCGTTTTGTGACGGCGTATCCAGCCGGGTAAGGAGTAAGCAGATGATAAAAGAATTAGATATTGTGGTGCTTGCCAAGGATTTGAAAGAATACCACCTTGAACGCGGGGATGTGGGTGCAGTCGTGCATGTGTACGAAGACGGCAAAGCCTATGAAGTTGAATTTGTAACTGGCGAGGGGGAAACCATCACCGTAGCAACACTGCCTATCAGTGATATTCGCCCCATGCAGCGCGCGGATATACTGCATGTTCGATCGTATGCATAAGTAAAACAAAACTCGGAGATTTTCAGAATCTCCGAGTTTTTTATATGGCAAGTCGCCGAACCCAACGGCGAGACGAATTTGGGCATTGCCTACTCAGATTTGCAGGCGAGAGAGGTTGTGAGGTAGCCGAATTCTTTAGTCAGTTCCATTTTGAGGAGGAAATGACTGGTGATTGGAAATTTCAAACAAAAACCGCGATCAATCTTATGGTCGCGGTTTTTGTTCTTAACTTTGCCTTACCAAATAACCTTCTAATTCCTCTGGGGATAATTCATCTGGCTTTACAAGCCTGTAGTGTTTTTCAGAGGTTACTTTTATTCCATCTTTGGATTGTTCAAACTCAAAAAGCGCGATCAGATTTTTGTCAATAAATTGTGCTGCAATGGGGCGACAAACCAGATGTGGGAATTTTATATCGCACAATTCAAAATCCTGTTCAATTTGGACGACGCCTATTTTATCCTTACCACCTTTTGCTTGAACTGGAATAACATAATGTGCGCCTCGTTTGTCCAGCCCTATGTAGATTTCATCAGTTTCCACTTGTGAGCCATCACGTAATGTTGTTCTTAAATGATTCTGTAGGGAATAACAGGTTAAACCTGTGAAAATATCAATTAGGCGGTTGTAACGAAGTTTGGCTAGCAGAGATTGCTCATCGTTCATTGAATATTTTGAAATAATTCCTGGAGTTGCATCTGGAATCTTTGTTTCAGCGAGGATATTTGAAGGAATGATGTTTGCTTGCCTTGCGATCACAAGTTTGTACTTCCCTTTTCCCGCTGGTCTAATAATCCATTCATAGCCTTTTGGGGCTTTTGAAGTAATTGATTTAGGTAGTGCGGTTCTATATCTGAAAGAATACAAAACATCTCCCAAATTCTTTGGGAGAACGATACTTAAATTTTCTGCTACCTTGCTAAATTCTGTTCGCTCGAATTCGATTTCAGTTGTACCTTTTTTGAAGCGCTTCAAGAAAATAGCTTCAAGAATCTTGGCGTAGCGATTAGTCTCTTTGTTTTCCATGAATTACCCTCTCCATTTCAAGATTACGACTTCTTCACGCAGTTGTTCCTTTGTTGCAGTAGCCAATCGAGTGCGGAATAAGTCAATATCAACAAGTTCATAACCAAGATTCTGAGCAATATCGCCTAAAATCTGCCCAGTTCTTATCATGACACGTAAATAGGATGCCTGATCACCAACGACATAAGCAAGTTTCGCACCAGGGCGAAGAGCAGTTCTCAAGTCGGATAAGTGCTTTGCCATGCCACCAAAATAAAGTTTTGTAGCTTTGGCATACAATCTTTCAAAACCAGAATCTTTTCCAAGTTCAATACGACGTTTTTCAATTTCTTCTGCGATGCGTTGGATTTCTGGAAAATCTGTAACCCATTGATCGTCATCATCGCCTTTATAAATTCCACGCGTATTTGATCTGACAAGATTTTTCTTTAATGCACGTAATTCCTCTTTGTTGTTGATGAAACCAAGCAAAACAGACTCTAACCTTGTTGTTCTTGTGTAGTCCTTCTCATTAGGATATGGGGGGGACGTAATAACTGCGTCTATAGAATTAGGTTCAAGTACGGCTAAATTCCGTGAATCTATTAAGTGTACTTTTGCGTCAGGAAAAGATTTACCTTCGATTTGACGAAGGTCTTTTGCCATTTTCTCAACTTCAAACAGCCAATTGGAAATAACAGGTGCATCTATTTTGGGTTTTCTAACACCTACTTCGGGACCGAAGTGCAGATTACTGATCTTGAAGACTAATGCGTTTCCAAGCGCGAGAAGTAAGTGACGATAATAAGGTTCGCCTTCATGCTTTTTAATAGCTTCAAGTAGTATTAGTGATTTATGCAAAGGAAGTGGACTGATTGAATTAGTCAGAATAAGCTTCCAGGATTCCTCTGAGATCGTTTTTAGATCTTGCATTTCTTTTTGGAAAGGGAAGTTATCGTCAATTCCCTGGGATTTTAAAACTTCTAGTGTTTCAGTTGCAATTATTTGAGCCTTTGAAGCGAGCAAATTGGCGTTTAAATTCCAATTTGTTTTCACAGATGATGCGAAATGTGGAAAGAGATTTCCTTCTAAGCCAATCGCTTTGATCCCTGCAAGTTTCGATTCAACAACGGTTGTGCCTGTTCCGCAAAATGGGTCAAGTACAACGCTGTTTTTATTTAATTCAAATTTGGATAGATAATCTCTTACTAGATGAGGTGGAAATGATAATACGAACCTATACCAATCGTGGAATGCACGGTCTTGTGCTGCCAACTTATTGGCGCGCCCATTGGAAATTTCAGGCGTCTTTGTTTCCTGAATATCTTCTGATTGGAGAAAATCCATTTGCAATTGACTGGAGGTAATTGCCATGCGCCTATTTTATCATCTGTTAGGCACTTTCAATTTGTGTGAAACATTGAATCCAAATCAAATTCTCGTTTAGAATCACCCTCGTGACTTCCATCCTCATCTTCATCCTCCTCACCATCCTCTCTGCCCTCGGCGTGTGGATTATCCGTCAATACGCCGAACGCCGCCGCATCATGGATCATCCCAACGAGCGCAGTTCGCATTCCGCGCCCACTCCACGCGGCGGGGGACTCGCCATCGTCATCGTCGTCCTCGTGGCGGGAATTGTTGCTGTGCTGGCTGAGCGAAGTCGAAGCCCAATACCCCCCAGTCTCATCTACCTCGTCTGTGGCGCGGTCATTGCCTACCTCGGCTGGCGAGACGACGTCCATTCGCTTAGTCCGCGTGTGCGCTTTGCGGTGCAAGGACTGGTTGCACTCGCGTCCGTGCTTGGCATGGGCTATTTCAAATCCGTCACCATTCCGCTCTTCGGTCAACTACCGCTTGGCGCGGTCGGCTTCATCATCACCCTCCTGTGGATTGTTGGTCTCACCAACGCCTACAACTTCATGGACGGCATCGACGGCATCGCGGGCGGTGTCGCTCTCTCCGCCGCCCTCGGTTGGATGTTCCTCGCCACGCGCACGAACAATCACTTCGTCTATTGGATCGCGCTCGCCGTCGCCGCGGGTAGTGTGGGTTTTCTCTTTCACAATTGGTCACCCGCCAAGATCTTCATGGGCGACGCAGGCAGCACCTTCCTCGGTTACACCTTCGCCGTCCTGCCGCTCCTCTCCGCCGACGAAGGCGGCGACGCCCTCATGCTCGGCACCCTCCTGATGTGGATCTTCATCATGGACGCGGGCGGCACCTTCATCCGCCGCGCCCTCAAACGCGAACGCGTTTTCGACGCGCATCGCACGCACCTCTATCAACGTCTCGTCATCGGCGGCTACAAACACGCCCAAGTCAGCGCCCTCTACATTCTGCTCACCCTCCTCGCCGCCGCCCTCGCCTACGCCTGGTCCTGGGGGCAACCCTACGCCCCGCCCTTAATTATTATTGGACTTCCGCTCCTCTGGTTTCTCCTCTCCCGTTACGTAAGATTATTAAACACAAAGTACACGAAGGTCACAAAGGTTTAAAGATTTTCCTTCGTGTACTTTGTGTCCTTTGTGGTTAAATTCTTTTCACATGCTCAAACGGATAAAAACCCTCGCCTCGCTCTACCTCGAACTTGGTCCACGCTGGTCAGCCTTTCGCCTCGCCTACGCCTTCCGCCTCCGCACCGGACTCATCCGCCTGCAAACCCCGCAATACAAATGGGACGACCGTCCGCTCAGGCATTGGCTCAACCCCACCATCCCCCCTGATTTCAATTCCTACGCCCAATGGCGTAAACAAAATGCCCCTAGATTTTTTTTTGATGATATCAACCGTCCTGAGCGGAGCGATGAACGTTCTCTTCGTCGCGCAGTCGAAGGGCAATGGGATACAAGTCAATTCATCGAAGAAGCAAATCATCTTTTAGGCGGCGAACTCAAATACTTCTCCCACGAATATCATAAAACCGGCTTTCCTCCCAATTGGCATAAAGACCCAATTACCAATTACCAATTACCAACTGACCTTCATTGGTCCCAAATCTCCGATGATCATGTCATTGCGAGGAGGGCTCTTGCACTTCCCGACGAAGCAATCTCCACCAATATGGGGGCTGCTTCGGCAACGAACGCCTCGCAGCGACATGGAGACATCAAATTCATCTGGGAACCGAACCGCTTCGCCTTCGTCTACACCCTTGTCCGCGCCTACGCCATCACTCAAGACGAAAAATATTCCCAAGCCTTCTGGCAACTCATCCAAGACTGGGCGGAACAGAATCCACCCAACACCGGCGCCAACTGGAAAGACGGACAAGAGATCGCCCTGCGTCTCATGGCATGGACCTTCGGCTTCTATGCCTTTATCCATTCCCCATCCACCTCGTCTGAACACATCGCCCAATTCACCCAACTCGTCGCCGCCCAAGCCGAGCGGATTCACGCCAACATCGGCTACGCCATCTCCACCCGCAGCAACCACACCATCAGCGAAGCCTTCGGTCTGTGGATGGTCGGTCTGCTCTTCCCCGAACTCAAAGAAGCCGAAAAATACTTCACCCTCGGCAAACGCCTCCTCGAAGAAGAAGCCACAAAGCAGATCTTCCCCGATGGCAGTTACGCCATGTACTCCCTCAACTACCACCGCTTCATTCTGCATCTCTACCTCTACGCCATCCAACTCGGCGAGATAAACCAATTACCATTTACCAATTACCTAAAAGACTTAATCTCGAAATCAATCACCTACCTCTCCCACCTCATCGACCCCGCCAGCGGACACATGCCCGTCTACGGCTCCAACGACGGCGCATTAGTCTTGCCCCTCAATAACTGCGACTTCACAGACTATCGTCCGCTGCTGCAATTAGGCTCGGTCATCACCACGGGCGAACCGATGTTCGACTCAGGCGATTGGGATGAAGATGCGTATTGGTTGTGTGGAGAGCAAGCCCTCATCCCCAACCCTTCTCCCAAAGGGAGAAGGGAGCAAGAGTCCCCCTCTCCCTTTGGGAGAGGGGCTAGGGGTGAGGGCGGCACCTACATCCTCCGCAACACCAACTCCCATGCCATCCTGCGCTGCACCGACTTCACCTCCCGCCCCTCCCACGCCGACCAACTCCACATGGACTTGTGGATGGGCAGCGACAACATCGCCATTGACGCCGGAACCTATCTCTACTCTGGGGAAGGCATCTGGCGCAACGGACTGGCCCGCACGTCCGCGCACAACACTGTTACCGTAGACGGCAAAGACCAAATGACCCTCGTCAGCCGCTTCACATGGACGAATTGGGCAAAAGGCAAAGTCCTCAAGCAGACCGAGAATCTCTGGCAAGGTGAACACGACGGCTACAAACCCGTCCGCCACAAACGCACGGTCATGGCATTGGAGGGTGATAGGTGGTTGGTCATCGACGATCTCGAAGCGAATGAGCCGCATCACTACACCCTGCACTGGCTCCTGAATGACGTGCCGTTCACACAAAATAAAAACTTGCTTCACCTGAACTATGAAGCGAGTACATACAAAATTCAAACCGGGCTAACGAATGGCGAAGGCAAATTCTCCATCCTCCGCGCCGATGCCAATTCCACCTATGGCTGGCGTTCACGTTACTATGCCCACAAAGAACCTGCCATTTCCCTCCTTCTCGAAGCCCATCAAACTACTGCCCGCTTCTACACATTCTTCGGCTTTGAAAATGACTCAGCAAACACATACCTTACGCAAATAAAAAGACCGTGAACGCATCGTCCACGGTCAATCATCCATCGTCTAATCAAGTCTCTGTAAGATGTGACTCACCGCCGTGGATGCCGGTCCGCCGAGGGATTGAATCAACCCAAAGCGTGCATCCTTAATCTGGTTCGCTCCAGCCTGACCTCGTAACTGGGTCGCCGCTTCGACAGCTTGATACACACCGGCAGCCCCACCGGGGAATCCACGGGCTTTCATGCCGCCCATTATTACACATGGGATGCTGCCCTTCAAACCGATCGAGCCATCCACAGCGAGTTTCCATCCTTTGCCTTTGATCGCAAAGCCAACCGCTTCTAGTTGCAAAGCCGCAAAAATGCTAAAGGCATCGTGATACTCGAAGAAGTCAATACCATCCAGGGTCAGCCCGACTTGCTTCATTGCTTTGCCCGCGGAGAGTTGTGCAGTGTCGAAGTACAGCATGTCCTTGCGGTCGTGTAATGCCAAGGTATCAGATGAGGATGCCGAGCCAGCGATCTTCACGAGTGGATTCGCCCAACTGGACGGGAGCAGCTCGCGGCGAGTCAGAACGAGCGCGGCAGCGCCATCCGCATTGGGAGCCATGTCAAACATATTGAGCGGGTCGCCGACCATTTCGGCTTTGGCATACACTTCCGGCTTGATGGCTTTGCGAAACATGGCATTTTTGTTGCCCGCGCCGTGCGCATGGGCTGTGAGCGCAAACCCAGCGAACCCATCGGCAGGGACTTCATATTCGTGCATGTAGCGCTTCATCAATAGCGCGGCTTGTGCGGCGGGCGTCATGCCCTGCACGGCTTCGTAATCCGCGTCGCCGGTGGTGGCGAGAGCTTCATCCACACCTGCGCCGACTTTATCTGTAAATTTCTCCACGCCCACCACAAGCGCCACATCCACAAATCCGCTGGCGACGGCGAGATAGCCCTGGCGCAGCGCCGCACCGCCGGAGGCACCCGCCGCTTCGACCGTCACGGCTTCGATGCCGTTCAGCCCGGCATAATCCGCGATCAATGCGCCAACATGCGCCTGACGCGAAAGATTCGGCGCGAGCATATTGCCCACGAATAAAGACTGCGGCTTGAGTCCGCCCGCATCTTGAATCGCATCGTGGATGGCGGCATAGGCAAGGTCACGCAGACCAATATCCCAATGCTCGCCGACTTCAGTTTGTCCTATTCCTGCTATAACGACGTCTGTCATGAATGAATTCCTAAACGATATTCGATATTGGATAATTCGATGGTCTGTTCTTTAATCGAATATCGAATTATCGATTTTTTTTTCTATTTCATCGCCAACTTACCACGGAAGCGGACATAGGTCGCGTAATCAATTTCGGTGCGCCTTGCGATGTATTCGCGAGTCTTCGTGGCGAGGTTTTGTCTGGCAGGGGCTTTATCAGTGACGGTAATGTCGAAGGCGTCAGACCCAGCCCCGGAGCCGAAAGAGACGACGAGGATTCGGTCACCAGGTTGGGCAATGTCGAGAGTCGCAGTGAGTCCGATCATCGCCGCACCCGCGTAGGTATTTCCAATAATCGGCACGAGCAGACCGGGTTCGATCTGATCCATTGAAAAGCCGAGTTGACCTGCCACGCGCTGTGGGAATTTGGTATTGGGCTGATGGAAGACCGCCCACTTGTAATCTTTGGCGGTGGTGCCGCTGGCTTCCATGAGGTGCGTGGCGGCTTCGCTGACATGTTTGAAATAGGCAGGTTCGCCGGTGAAGCGCATGCCATGCTCAGGATATTTCTGATATTCGCGCCGCCAGAAATCGGGTGTGTCGGTGACGAAGGAATACGAAGCGTTGATGGTTGCCAGCGACTCTTCGGCGGGACCCACAATGTATGCGCCGCCGCCCGCGCCTGCGGTGTATTCGAGCGCGTCGCCGGGTTTGCCTTGTGCCGTATCCATGCCGATCGCCATGGCATAGTGACCCATTCCCGAGCCGACCAGACCCATCGCCGCGACGAGCGCCTCGGTGCCTGCCTTACAGGCGAATTCCCAATCTGCGGCTTGCGTGTTCGGGACGGCGCCAATGGCTTCGGCGACGAGAGTGGACGTTGGCTTGACCGCATACGGATGCGACTCCGAGCCGACCCACACGGCACGCAGTTCGGTTGGGTCGATCTGGGCACGCATCATCGCATTCCGCGCCGCTTCAATCGACATGGTGATCACGTCTTCGTCCAGCCCGGGCACGGCTTTCTCCTTGATGGGAGGTCCGCTGGTCTTGCCCGTCCATACGCGGGCGACCTCCTTGGCGGGCAGGCGGAAGCGCGGCACATACGAGCCATAGCCGACAATGCCAACCGGCTTGACGGGTTTTAGTAAGGTAGGGGAGGGTTGAGGTGTTGTCATTTGTTTTTCCTGAATACGTAGGAGGATTGTAGTGGGTGAGGGCTTTCAAAAGCTATCTTGTTACTCGAAACGAACTTTCTTGTAAGAGACTGTTTCTTAAGTACACGGATTACGCTGATTTCACGGATTCTCACGGAAAAAATCCTTTAAAAATCCGTGTTTGTCCGTGTAATCCGTCAAATCCGTGTACAAAAAAGACTTAAGAAACGCTCTCTAAGTGAACTGAACTTTAAAGAAGAAATGCGAATTACGCTAATTGGGCGAATGCCTCGAATTTTTCGCGAAATTCGCCTCATTCGTTTTATTCGCGTTAAGCTTTTTTGTCTTGTGTTGGCAATATATCTTGTCTCCCATTTTATCGTTCAATTATCTGAAGCAACTCATGCGGATTATTAACCACATAATCCGGCTCTCCCCGCATTAACGTCTCCACACTTTGATGCCCCCATGTGACAGCAATACTAGTCACCCCAGCCTCCTTCGCGGCGCGGACGTCGCTCAGCGCATCACCAATCATAAAGACCGCTTCTCCATTTTCCACAAAACGCTCTCGCGCCAGAGCTATTTTGTGCGCCTTCGAGCCGGGCGTGTCCACGCCATACACGGCATGAATGAGACTGTCCAGTCCGTGTTGGGAGAGAAAGGCATGGACGTTTTGTGATGAGTTTGTGGTCACAATGGCGATCTTGTGGTTGGTGGAGAAATGCTGAATTACTTCGCTCACTCCATTGAAGATGGTAGGTGGGGATGCTTTTTTAGCGAACAAGTCCAAGCTGATTCTGACGAACTCGTCTATGAGAGCTTCGGGGACTTCACAGGCTCGCCCATAAGTGGCAAAGGACATGACCTCAAGGTTGCTTAGGTCGTCTTTGGTCACTATATGGTTAACGCCTAATTGGTTACAGGCTGCCTGCCCGAAGTGAATCAAGTCGTCGAGCGTGTCTGCCAGAACGCCGTCATAATCGAAGATAACTAATGCCATGGAAATTTTCCGTTTCTAAAATGCGGTTGCGATAATGCCAAGGATGGCAATGACAACTCCGCTCATTTGAAGTTTTGAAAGCTTGTCTTTCAAGAAAATGACCGCCAGGGTAATCGTCACAATGGATAATGCCGAGGCAATGGGCGTGATCAAAATGGCATCACCAATCGTCAAGCCGTAATTGACAAGCGCCACGGCGCTGACTTCGATGATTCCCATTAACAAAACTGCGTATTTTATTTTCGTTGAGATGCTCGTCAGTCCGATTTCTTGCTTTGCAAAAAGGGAAAAAAACAACAAGAAAATTGTAATGCCAAGTTTGGTCAGCACTGTGGATAAAAGCCAGCCGATCTCTTCAGAGACGATTTCGCTGATATTCCAAAACACTCCAAAGAAAAATGCTCCCAGAACCGCTTCGCGTACACCCAATGAAAGCTGAAATCCTTGATCTTTTATGCTGTTCCAATCAATGGCGGCGAGTGTCGCGCCAGAGAGGATCATGAACACGCCAATGGTCTGGGTTGTGCTCAGGCGCTGCCCCATAAAGAGGAAGGCAAACAGCATGGTGAATACCGCCCACAGGTTCATGGTCGCGGCAATGATCGAGACATTTCCCTTCTCAAAACCTTTGAAGAAGAATAAATATCCCGCCGAATAGACGATGGCAGCCAGTGGCGATAAAGCGAGTGCAAGAACAGGAATCTCGAAGGTTGTTTTGAAAGCAAATGCCAGCAGCAGAATGGATATTAATCCTGCCAACTGCGACCAGAACAAAGACTTGAACGACCCGATCTGTTTGGAGAAAACACCGCCCAGAAAATCATAAATTCCCCAGCCAACCATGCCGCCGATGCCCAATAAAATACTTAAGATGGTTGTATTCATTAAAAAAATTCTGTTTCCTGATGTATTTTAGACATACCAAAAGTTGGACTTCAACCCAGCTTGTCTAAAAATCTCCGCAACCTGTTCTATGCTGCGCCCATGATAGTCCAACGACATACGGCTACCGTACCAGAGTTTGGAAAGCTCCCACACCTGCTGAATCGACAGCATCTCTCCGCGTTCGAGGTTATTTCGTTTACACCATTTATCTACCCATTCTTCCGACTGGAAGAGAAGCATGGCCGCTCAGGTGAAGACCAGGTCATCGTACCAACGGGCGAAGGGCAGGGGGAAGTGGATGAGTAGTTTGCTCAAGCCGCCGTCCTCGGCGGCGGGGACGCCGCCTTGAGCATATATTTGTCCGTCTTTGATTTCGAGGCGGACGGTATCATTGCTCTCTGTACAAACGGCATCAATCACTGCATCACAATGCAACGCGGCAGGGATGCCGAGCATGTCCCAGGCGCAGTTGGCGAAATAGGTCCTGCCATTGGCATGGACTTTGAAATCAGTTGGAATGCCCGAAAACGGATTTGCCATGCGGATAGTCAATTCGTCAAAATCAAGGAACATAGCATGGCGGTTATGCAGTTCTTTATAAAGCTCGCTGGCTTGTTCTGTTGAAATACCAAAATGCGCAGCAGTCTCATCCACGCTGGGTGGGCGGGTGGTCTCTGCGATATGCGAGTAAACAAAATGACGAACTTGCCAAATCAAGATTTCATCCACGTCTACCTCTAACTTTCTACTTTCCACTCACCAATTCCCCAATTTACTGATTTACCAATTACTACTTACTACACTCCCAACACCGCTTCAATGATCCCCGCATACCCCCGCGCCGTCTTCGCAAGTTCATCGAGGCTGAGTTGCTCATCGACCACGTGCGCGTCCCCTTCTGAGCCGGGACCAAAACCAATGGTCGGCACACCGGCTGTGCCAATGCTATAAGCGGCGTTGGTACAGAATCGGTAGGCACCCAGTTTCGGGTCCAGACCAGAGGCGCGTAATCCCTTCAAGGCTTTCTGTACGAATTCATGGTCTTCATCCAATTCCCAGGCTGGGAAGAATTTATTCGCGTTCATCGTTTCGCCCGTGTAGGTGACGTGGTCACTCTGCGCGATCTTCGCTTTGAAATTTACATCCTTCACCGCAGGCAACGAAGTGATTTCGTTCAACACACCTTCGGGGGTTTCCCCGGGCAGGAGGCGGCGGTCATAGGTCACTTTGCAAAGCGCAGGGATGACGGAGTAACCAGGGTACGGCTCCGAGATAATATCGGTCAACGCAAGGATGGCGGGACCCATCAGCGGATGTTCACCAAGTTTCACCTTCTCAACTTCGGCAATGACCTTCGTCATCAGGTGAACAGCATTCACGCCCAACTGCGGCGAAGACGAATGCGCGGGCTTGCCAATCGCTTCGAGGTGAATCTCCGCCCGTCCGCGCCCGCCGCGTGCGAGGTTGAGTTGGGTCGCTTCGCCGATGACCACATAATCCGGCTTGACCTCGTCCATCACGGCTTTGAGCGCGCCGCCTTCGTATACCTCTTCCATCACCGAAGCCGAGATGACCACCGTGCCCGCGAGCTTGCTTCTATCCACACTTGCCGCCGCGTGGATCATTGCCGCGAGTGAGCCTTTCATATCCATTACGCCGCGCCCGTACATGTGCGTGTCGGTCACTTCAGCGCCGAAAGGGGCGCGGGTCCAGACGGATCCGGGAGCGATTCCCACCGTATCAGTGTGCGCATCAAAAAGCAGAGTCTTCCCCGCCTGCGCCCCGCGGATCATTCCCACGGCGGAGCCGTATTTGTCGACCCAAACCTTATCGAAGCCGAGAGCGTTCATCTCGTCCACGACGATCTGCGTGACCGCGCCTTCCTCCCCAGACATACTCGGCTGGCGGACGATTCGTTGCGTGAATTCAATTAGGGCTTCAATATCCATGTGGTTATCCATGTGGTTTCTCCGGTTAATGTCATCCTGAGCGATAGCGAAGGATCTCTACTTCTGGAGTAAGAGACCCTCACCAGCACTGCATCCGCAGCGCGGTGCATGTGTCGGTCGCGAAGAGCACGCTCCCTCACATCGGGACGATGTGAGGGAGCGTGACATGTTTTATTTGAACGACTTGAGAATCTCTTCCGCCCTATCAATGCGGACAACTTTCTCCGCCACCATTTGTGCTGCAACTTTCTCAACCAGTTCGCCGCTTGCTCCAGCCGCAATTGCAACCTGACGGGCATGTAGGGACATATGTCCGCGTTGGATGCCTTCGGTGGCAAGGGCACGTAATGCCGCCATGTTCTGCGCCAAGCCAACTGAGACGATGATCTCAGCCAGTTCATTGGCGGTCTTTACGCCCATCAGCTTCACCGCCGCTTGTGCCGCCGGGTGGACTTTGGTCGCTCCGCCGACGATGCCGACTGCCATCGGCATTTCGAGTGTGCCGACGAGGTTGCCTTCGCTGTCTTTGCCCCAGGTGGAGAGGGAGGTGTAATGTCCATTTTTCACGGCGTAGGCGTGAGCGCCTGCTTCAATGGCGCGCCAGTCGTTGCCGGTGGCAATGACGACAGAGTCCACGCCGTTCATGATGCCTTTGTTGTGGGTGGCGGCGCGGTACGGGTCCACAGCGGCGAAGGCGTAGGCGGCGATGATACCGTCACGCACTTGCTCGCCGGAGAATGAGTCAAATGCCAATTCTTTCACAGGGATGGTGCAACGCGCGCGGGCAATGCGTCGGTCGGCAAGGTTGGAGAGAATGCGCAGGTGAACTTTCCCGCTGGTGATGGCTTCGATCTTCGGGGCGAGACGTTCACAAGCGGTATTGACCGCATTCGCGCCCATCGCATCGCGCACATCATAGATAAGATGAACAACCAGAAAACCACCGATTGGCGAATTATCGAATATTCGAACTTCGAGGTCACATGCACCGCCGCCGAATTTTTTGAGGATGGGATCAATCGAATCCGCTTCGGCAAGGAGTTCGGCTTTCTTCTCGTAGATTTTCAACTTGGCTTCATTGAGATTGGTGACGTTGATGACCTGCATCTGCCCGATCATGAGCGGATCTGTGGTGGTGGCTTGGTATCCGCCGCCAGCGCGGGCAAGTTTTGCCATGAAGGATGCACCCGCCACAACAGACGGTTCTTCAAGCGTCATGGGCACAAGTACATCTTTGCCGTTGACCATGAAGTTCAAGGCAATGCCCAAGGGCAGGCTGTGCATGCCCACCACGTTTTCGATCATGTGGTCGGCGGCTTCAGCAGAGATTCCGCCTGAGGTCCACGCACCAAGATCGAGCGGGGTTTGAAGCGCTTCCGTTAGTTTTTGGCGGCGCTCTTCAATGGTCATGTTGTAAAAACCGGAAATTCGGGAGTTTGTCATCATGTTTCCTAGTGTAGGTTTGAGTTACTCCCAAATTCTATCAAACAACTGAAATTGGCTATATAATCTACATTGAGGAGTTTGGATGCTATTAACCCGTGAGCAGCTACAAGAGCGCCTTTTTGCGCTCCATCGCGCCAGCCTTGAGTTGGTAAAAGAAATATCACCTGAAACATTATTGGAGCGGATCGCCTCAACTGCCTGTGAGCAGGCGGGCGCCCGTTATGCTGCGTTAGGTGTTTTGGACGATTCGGGGAAACTGGCTAAATTTATTTCGGTTGGTTTGTCAAATGATATTATCAAACGAATTCCGCATCCGCCGGTGGGGCATGGGCTTTTGGGCGAGTTGATGGATACGGAAATTCCGCTGCGAATTCCCGTTATTCAGGAGCATCCCAGTTCGGTTGGTTTTCCGTCTCACCACCCTCAAATGGTTTCTTTTCTGGGTGTACCCATACGAACTGTGGATCGTCAGCTTGGTCAGATCTATCTCACTGAAAAACTGGACGCGAACGAATTTTCGTCAGATGACGAGATGATCATTCAGATGCTGGCTACTTATGCCGCCACAGCCATTACGAATGCACGGCTGATCGAAGAAATGAGTGCGCATGATATTGAGATGACGCACCGTTCTCAAGATATGTCGCTGTTGAACGATATCGCGTCTACTCTGACTTCAAGCCTGGAACTCGACGAGATCCTTAATAAAACCCTTGGGCATGTGATGACCTACATGAAAGTTGAAGCCGGTGAGATTTTCCTGCTTGAAGAGGATAAAACCACCTTGCGGATGATGCTTCATCGTGGTCAGGCTGCAGAGGCATTTTGGACGAGGAACGTTTTCAAGGTGGGTGAAGGGTACCCGGGTATTGTTGCCAAAACCGGGAAACCAATGATCAGCGCTGCATTAAGTAAAGATCCCCATTTTCTACGTGATGCGGTGGTTAAGGCTGGGTTTCGTCAGGTAGTCAGTATTCCATTGGTTTCAGGCGATCAGATCATGGGTGTAATGAGCATTGCAACGCGTTCCAAGGCTCCATTTGAGAATCGAAATGTGGATATGCTTTCGGCGGTGGGTGCGTGGGCTGGAATTTCCATTGAAAACGCCCGTTTACATGTTAATGCCCGCCGTTTTGCAGTGTTGGAAGAGCGTGATCGTATTGGTATGGATCTTCACGATGGGATCATTCAGTCTATTTATGGAATTGGGTTGGGTTTGGAAGGCACCAAACATCTTGTGGATGAGGACCCGACTCAAGCGAAAGAGAAGATTAACCACGCCATTGACGGCTTGAATCAGGCGATTCGCGACCTTCGTGCCTATATTCTTGATCTTAGACCACGTCAACTTGGTAATGATGGCTTAATAAGCGGGTTTAAGCGGTTAATTGCGGAATATCGTGCCAATACCTTCTCTGAAGTCCACTTTATGCCGCCTGAATCGGAGTTAAAAGAACTTACACAGGTTCAAGCGCTTGCGCTGTTTCATATTTGTCAAGAAGCATTGGCAAACGCAGCGAAGCATGCCAAAGCAAAAAAAGTGCAGGTGTCGCTTTGGACTACGGAAGATCGCGTCCTCATGGAGATCCATGATGATGGCAAGGGCTTTGAAGTAGAGGAAATGTCTACTTTTATCGGGCACGGTCTTGCCAATATGCAAACCAGAGCACGGTCATCAGGTGGTGATGTTGAAATATCATCTGCTTTTGGCAACGGAACGACAATTTTTGTATGGGTTCCTCGCGGAATAAAACAATAAACAAGCAGGATCATTAAACATCACAGGTCGAATCACGAAAATCAGAGTCTCGTTTTTGAATTTTGCAAAGTTTTTACGCTACGTTTCTTTAAGATAGATATGCTTTGAAGGTGTCAAAATCGGCTTTTAACCCCATATATGGGGGTGTACTGATGCTAGAGAGGCGTTTTTGGCTGAAACGCCTGTTCTATAAAAAAGAATGATTTAGAAGGAATTGATAATCATTCTTTAACATTTGTGAATCTTAAAAAAAACAAGTTTTTTAACCAATCGTAGGTTGAGCGACTGTTGTATATTGAAATGTTCTGCTAGAATAGACACACGCTGATATAACAGGTGTTATTGGACAACATCTGTAACCCCTAAAATTTATGGACAAAACTTGGATAACTTCCAATCATGTATTGGGATCAGTTTTGTTCAATGTACGCTGAACTACAATAAAATTTGCACTAAGGAACATCTATGAACGCTGAACAGGCATGGCAAACCGTCCTGGCACAATTACAAATGGATATGCCGCGTGCATCCTTCGATACCTGGGTGCGTGATACTCGTCCCGTTGGATATGATAACGGGACTTTAACTGTTGGTGTTCGCAACGCATATGCACGCGATTGGCTTGATACCCGTCTTGCGACCACCATTAATAAAATATTGATTGACACCCTTAATTCAAAAGTTTCTGTCAATTTTATTGTTTCTCAAACAGAAGAAACCGCCTCAGTATATGATTCAGAAACTGCTCCTGTTTCGATAGAAATCACCCCGCCAGAACACAAACCTCGTCACGGTGTGCTAAATCCACGTTATACCTTTGATACTTATGTCGTTGGTTCAGGGAACCGGCTTGCACATGCTGCTTGTCAGGCAGTAGCAGATAAGCCTGCAAGGGCGTATAACCCCCTTTTCTTGTATGGGGGTGTGGGGCTCGGCAAGACTCACCTTTTACATGCAATTGGTAATTCCTGCCATGCCAGTGGGCTTAATGTCCTCTATGTTTCATCAGAAGAATTCACAAACGACCTTATTGCTGCAATTCGTACCCACACAACTCAGGCGTTTCGCGAAAAATACCGCTCTGCTGATGTTCTTCTCATCGACGATATTCAATTTATTGCCGGTAAAGAATCTACACAGGAAGAATTCTTCCATACTTTCAATACCCTGCACGGACAAGACAAACAGATTATTGTTTCTTCCGACCGTCCACCAAAATCCCTGGTCACGCTGGAAGAGCGCCTGCGATCTCGCTTTGAGTGGGGATTAACCGCCGATATTCAAGCGCCAGACCTTGAGACCCGCCTTGCCATTCTACGCTCAAAAGCAGAGAGAACAGGACGTAATATTTCAGATGAAATTCTTGATAGTATTGCCCAGCGTGTTCAATCCAATATCCGTGAATTGGAAGGCGCGCTCAATCGCGTAATTGCATATGCCGACTTAAGCGGAACTTCTCTTACGCCGAATCTGGTTGAGGTTGCGCTTGCTGATCTAATGCCTACTCATGGAAACATTGATCCTGCCAACGTGTTGGAAGCTGTTGCCAAAAAATATGGAATTTCTTCAGACATTCTTTTAGGACGTGACCGCACAAAGGATGTAGCACGTTTTCGTCAGATAGCCATGTATCTTTTGCGCGAAGATGCTAAAATTTCCTTCCCGCAAATTGGCGATGTTCTTGGTGGACGCGACCACTCAACCGTAATGTCAGCTTATGACAAAATTAGGGGTCAAATTGGCACCGACCGCCGTTTGGAACAAGATATTGTATCTATCAGACAACAGTTGTACAATCAAGGCGTGGCTGCATAAGTTTAATGTAAGTTTTTATACAGGTGCTTCCTTAGGGATGCACCTGTTTTTTATGTATACTTAACTATATAAAATTTTCTGGTTTGGAGAAGGTTTTGTTATGTTAATTCCAGGGTTGGATGGCTTACGTGGGGTGGCATTTCTTATTCTTTTTGGTTTGCATACTGATTACCTTCAATTTGGCTGGATGGGTGTGCAAATGTTTTTTGTGCTTTCCGGCTTCTTAATTACAGATATCCTTTTGAAGATGAAGGAAAGCCTTTCTCTTAGTTCGTATTTGTACAAATTTTACATTCGGAGATTTTTGCGAATCTTCCCTTTGTATTATTTGTTTTTGTTTATTATGTTAGTATTTTCAGCTTATCTTGTTTCGATTTCCTATCGCGCCAATGTAATAAAGGTTATTCAAAATCAGGCAATATATGCTTTTTTCTATATATTTAATTTTTTTTCGTCTTATCGCGGATTTGTTCCTAATCGTTTTTTTGACCATTTATGGTCGCTTTCTGTCGAGGAACAGTTTTATCTTCTTTGGCCACTTCTCGTTTTTTTAACCCCTAAAAAATGGATGAAACAGGTTTTTATTGCAGGTATTTTGTCAGGGCTCGCGTTTCGGATTGCGTTTCTTGTTGCGTACAACAATGGACTGTCTATATATTTTCGTGAACCAGTTTCTCTTGCTATGTACCCCCTTCCATTTACACATGTTGATGCGTTCGCGTTTGGGGCTTATATTTCACGTTTTTCATTTTCGAAAGTTCGTAAACAATTATTATTCCTTGGAATATTACTCCCGGTTATTGGCTTTGGAGCACAGTATTTGGCTACCGGAGAAATAAGTGATTGGATCTCGCTTGGTTATCCCGTCACTTTGCCAGATGCGTACCAATTTATTTGGGCATACACTTTGATTAATTACTTTTTCGCACTTCTTATTCAATCAGTTGTTCGTGAAAATTTATTCGTAAAGTTTTTGTCTTTTGCACCGTTGGCGTACCTTGGCCGGATATCGTACGGGCTTTATGTATACCATTTCCCTTTACTGTGGTTTACAGGACGTTTGCGAGATATTCCTGCATTCTCTAATATGCCTCAAATGTATGTTATTTTAATTTCCTTTATGCTTACTGTAGGTATATCTGCAATAAGTTTTCGATTCGTCGAAAGCCCATTAATTCGTTTAAAAGATCGCTTTGCTTTTTATATCAAGACGGCAAACAATACATGAAGTAAAGACGATGTTCAATAAAGCCCATTTTGCGTATAGCTGTACGGCATTGTGGTTGTACTTTCACCCTACAGACTCCATACGAATTATCGGGTATTACAAAAATCATATTGACTTTGATTTTGAAAGAGACTATACTGACTAAACAAAAGAGGTATTGCTGACATGCGATTATTTTCTGGAAAGACCAAAAACGGTAAATAAAGACACGCGAATATATGCGCGTGTCTTTTTATTTCAATCAAAAAAAGGAGACTTTTGCCATGGATTACGGAATGATCGGCAAGCTCGAGAAAGCAAAACGTTACGCAGAGGATCGCCACCGCTTCCGCTTTAATAAGTTTGAACTAACTTTTCATGGGGATAATAACGAGCATAATGTAAATTACTCAGATGGGACATTTCATTGCGACTGCGAATTTTTTCTCACTCACAAGCGTTGTGGACATTCAATGGCGCTTGAAATATTACTTAAAGATATGATCGTCGAAACAGTTGAAGAGTAAACACAATTAAGTACTTAAACTGCCCCCCGCAATTTGGGTGGCAGTTTTTTTGTATGGGAACACGAAATGAGATTCCGGCTTCTGTTGCAAGTATATTTTTGTGAAATCTATTTCGACCGACTACTTAGCCCTGCTTAACTCACGGTATAATCCCAGCACAATGACCGAAAGTTCATTACTCAACGACCGATACCAGCTTCAAGAAGTGCTTGGCAATGGCGGCATGGCGAATGTTTACCTTGCCCGTGATGTTGTGTTGGATAGACCCGTAGCCATCAAAGTCTTGCGTAAGGAATACTCAGAGAGTGAGAGTTTTCAAAAACAATTCTGGCTCGAAGCGCGTTCTGCCGCCAACCTTTCACACCCAAACATCGTCACAGTTCATGATTTCGGCACAGCAGACGGACTGCTCTATATCGTTATGGAGCAAATCCCGGGCAAAGATCTCAAACAGATCATTCGTGAACGTGGACGGTTCACCGTAGAACAAGGCATACCCATCCTCATTCAAGCTTGCGCAGGAGTGGGGTATGCCCATCGCGCCGGACTTGTCCACTGCGACCTCAAACCTCACAACATGCTCATTACCAAAGACATGCGCCTAAAAGTCACTGATTTTGGTATTGCGCGCGCACTTTCCACCATCAAACCTAGTGAAAAAAATGATGTAGTTTGGGGGTCGCCTCTTTACTTTGCACCTGAACAAGCTGCCGGTGAAGCCCCAACCCCCGCCTCCGATGTTTATTCACTGGGCGTGGTACTTTACGAACTCCTGACAGGAACAACGCCATTCACAGCCACCTCGGCTGATGAGTTGGCACGTCTGCATCTGACTGCACGCCCGCTCTCAATTAGCGAATATGTACCAGATGTTCCATCAGCCCTTGAGGAAATCGTTATGAAGGTGCTTTCCAAAGAACCTTCAGCCCGCTACCGTACTGCCGACCAACTTGGGCGCGTCTTGCAAAAGTTCGGTGCTATGCCCGCCCCGCCAAAACTACCCGCTGAGCCAGCGCCTTCCAAACCCGTCATCACCATTAAACAAGATATTGCTGAACGCATTGCCCCGGTAGAGCAGATGTACCAACCCGAACCAGAGCCTGCCCCCGAACCATACTACCCACCCCCGCAATACCCGCCTCAGACTCAGCCGGAGCCTGCCTACAGCTACCAGACAGAATCCACCTCCGCACCCGTAGACTGGGTCTCCGTTGCCTTGGGGTTGGCAGCACTGATCGCATGGGGCGGGTTGGTTCCATTCTGGCTTTTTGTCTGGTTTAACTACTTTCCACCCAAATAACAATTGGTAAAACAAAAATCACGGCGCTGAATGCGCCGTGATTTTTGAGTCAAGAATGGGGGCTTAGGAAGCAGATTTGCTGAGCGTTTTGATACACTTGGCGCACAGCGTCTTCTTCACGAGGCGTCCCTTTTCCATCACCGAAACCTTCTGCAGGTTGGGCTTAAACGTGCGGTTGGTAGCACGCTGGGAGAAGGAGCGGTTGTGACCGAAGGTGGTCGCCTTGCCGCAGTGATTGCACTTTGCCATGGTTGAGAATCCTTTCTTTCTGTCTTTCCTTGCAAATAATTCCAGTTACCCTTTTCGAGGGCACGGCATTTTACCATATAACGCAACCATCTTCAAGATTAGATGTTAAAATAGAACACTGAAATCAAAATCGGGCGTTCGCGCCCCCTATGAAGAGATTAGTGAGGAAACTATGGGCGAAGAAACTACATCTTTAGGCGGGATCCACGTCTCGCCGAATGCGGTGGCTACTATTGCGTATCAAGCCACGCTTCAATCGTACGGAGTGGTGGGACTGGCTCCCAAGAATTTGGCAGACGGTATTGTTTCGACCATTACACGTGAGCCGTCTCGCGGAATTTCGGTCAAATATATTGAAGACGAGATTCATATTGAGATCCACGTGATTGTGGAATATGGAACGCGCATCAATTCTGTGGCTGAGAGTGTCGCGAATACAGTTCGTTTTCATGTGGAAAAGGCATTGGGGCTGCGGGTAAGCATGGTTAATGTGCATGTGGCGGGGCTGCGCATTAGTAACAAAGATTAATAGATCGAGGAGAAACGATACATGGCGATAGATACCGCGCGCGTTGAGAAATTCCGCAGGCGTAAGATCGACGGACAGGCGTTTAAACGCCTTGTAGAGGCAGGGGTTACCTGGCTTCGCACCAATCAACAGGTGGTGAATGCATTGAACGTATTTCCTGTGCCAGATGGTGACACAGGAACCAATATGGGGCTTACCCTTCAAGCCGCATGGAATGAGATCAAAGATAAGGGTACTGTGAACCTTGGTGAGATGGCGGCTGCCTTCTCTAAAGGTGCATTGATGGGCGCTCGTGGAAATTCTGGTGTGATCACCAGCCAAATTCTGCGCGGGTTTTCACGCGGTGTTCACGAAAAAGCCGAATTGGACGTGGATACATTTATTGCGGCATTGGGTGAAGCGCGAGATACGGCTTATAAGGGCGTAGTCAAGCCGGTGGAAGGGACGATTCTCACCGTCATTAAAGAAACTGCCAATGCCGCTGAAGCAGCCCGTGGGTCAGTAAACGATGCGATTGAACTGCTCGAAGTGGCGGTGAAAGCCGCTGACGAAGCGGTCAAGAACACCCCCGAACTTCTGCCCATCCTCAAACAAGCAGGTGTTGTAGATTCAGGCGGCAAGGGTCTCTTCTTCTTCCTTGAAGGAATGCTTCGACATATTTACGGCGAGTCGCTTGAAACGCCGACCGTACAGGTGCAGCCGCTTTCTGCCATGGGCTTTGAAGATGCCATGGGCGACGTGGAAGAGGGACAGGACTACGAAGTGATCGTGGATTTTGTGCCGCACGGCGAACTTGATTTGCACGGTTTTTATGCGAAGCTCGAAGAAATGGGTACATCCATTCAGGTGGGTGAAGGTGAGGGGATGTACCGTATGCACATTCATGTTCCCACCGAAAATCTATATACGCCTATTGATTACTGTATGACCCTTGGAACAATGACAAATGTTGCCATTGAGAATTTGATGGCGCAAATGGATGATATTCAAAAGAGCAAGTCTACCCAGATTCAGTTTTCAGCCGTAGAGCCGGGCGATATTGCCGTGGTGGTTGTTTCACCCGGGCTTGGTATTAGCCGAATTTTCGCCAGCCTTGGTGTTTCGGCGGTCGTTGCAGGCGGGCAAACAATGAATCCTTCTACTCAGGATATTCTGGCATCTTTTGAAAACATGCCCACTGATAAAGTGATCATTTTGCCGAATAATAAAAATATTGTAATGGCGGCGAATCAGGCAAAAGAAGTGACCGTAAAGAATGTGCAAGTTGTGCCAACGCGTACTGTGCCGCAGGGACTTTCTGCGATGCTTTCGTTTGACCCTAGCGGCGATGTGGAAGCAGTTGCCGAGCGCATGAATCGCGCCTTGAACAACGTGAAGACAGGTGAAATTACAGTGGCAACACGTTCAGTAGAGATCGATGGCGTGACCGTGCAGGACGGGCAGGTGATTGCATTGTTGGATGGTAAATTGGTCGCCGCAGCCAATTCTGTAGAAAGCGGCGTTTTTGATTTGCTTGAAAAAGCTGAAGCTGCCGACCATGAGATCGTTACCCTCCTCTTTGGTGAAGAAATGCCTCATGTCGAGGCAAACCGAATTGCGGATAAGATCCGTGAGAAATACTCCAACCTTGAAGTTGAGGTGCAGGAGGGTGGTCAGCCGCACTATCAGTTTATTTTGTCGATTGAATAACAGGAATCCGAAAGTGCTACTTTCGGAGAAAGAAAAATTCCTGAAGTAAAACTTCAGGAATCCATGCAAAGTCAAGTGACTGTCACCTCTATGGTGACAGTCACTTTTTTGATTCGCGCTTACTTGGTTTGACCGCTCGTCTTAAACAGACGGTACACGGCTTTGACCAGCTCAATGCTTTGGATGATGATGACGATTGCCATCACGAT
>Ga0172367_10002898_pt1 | contig 22965 bp, 13 predicted proteins | sample Lak10m_FD_114542 | JGI IMG/M metagenome (GOLD analysis project Ga0172367, IMG submission 114542) | Freshwater microbial communities from Kabuno Bay, South-Kivu, Congo - kab_022012_10m | ecosystem: Environmental > Aquatic > Freshwater > Lake | place: Democratic Republic of the Congo: South-Kivu... | reverse complement strand
GCCGCGCCCGTCAGCGCGCCCGCTTCGACGATGTCGTAGGTGTAGCCTTGCTCGGTCAGGAACAACTGGCGCTTCTGCGCGAACTCCTGGTCGCGCGACCCCAGCGTCACCACGGAATAGAACACGGCGGCCGAACCATCGGACTTGGGACGCAGGATGCGACCCAGGCGTTGCGCCTCCTCCTGCCGCGAGCCGAAGGTGCCCGAGATCTGGATGGCGATGTTGGCGTCGGGCAGGTCGATGGCGAAGTTGCCCACCTTGGAGACCAGCAGCAGCTTGATCTCGCCGGACTTGAAGCCCGCGTAGAGGCGTTCGCGTTCGGCGGTCGGAGTCTTGCCGGTGATGAGCGGCGCCGCGAGCTGGCGCGCCAGCGTCTCGAGTTGATCGATGTACTGGCCGATCACCAGCACATGCGCGCCCTCGTGTTTCTTGACGATGGCGCGCACGACCTCGGTCTTCTGCGGATTCTCGCTGGCGACGCGGAACTTGCCGCGCGCGTCGGCGAAGGCGTACTGGCTGCGGAAGGCCTCGTGCAAGGGCACGCGCACCTCGACGCAGCTGGCCGTGGCGATGAAGCCCTTCTGCTCGAGCACCTTCCACGGCACGTCGTAGCGCTTGGGGCCGATCAGGCAGAAGACCTCGTCCTCCTTGCCGTCCTCGCGCACCAAGGTCGCCGTCAACCCCAGTCGCCGGCGCGCCTGCAGCTCCGCGGTGACGCGGAAGATCGGCGCCGGCAGCAGGTGCACCTCGTCGTACACCACGAGGCCCCAGTTCTCCTTGCCGAAGATGGCGAAGTGCTCGAACTCGCCTGTCTTCGAGCGACGCCACGTCAGCATCTGGTAGGTCGAGATGGTGACAGGCTTGACCAACTTCTCCTCGCCCGTGTATTCGCCGACCTGGTCGGGCGTCAGCTCGGTCTTGTCGAGGATCTCCTGTCGCCACTGGTGCACGGCCACCGTGTTCGAAGTGAGGATCAGCGTCTTCTCCTGCACGAGACCCATCACGCCGATGGCCACGACCGTCTTGCCCGCGCCGCATGGCAGCACGACCACGCCGCTGCCGCCGGCCACGCTGCCGCCGGCATGGAAGGCCGAAGCAGCTTCGCGCTGGTAGGAGCGCAAGCCGAAGTCGCGGCCCCCGACGGTGGTGGCGCGCAGCTTGGTCGGCAAGGGATCGCCTTGCAGGTAGCCGCCCTGGTCGTCGACCGGGTAGCCGATCTTGATCAGGGTCTGCTTGACGAGTCCGCGCTCGAGATCGCCGAGGAAGGCGCGCCCCTCCTCGATGGAAAGCAGCTTGCGCACATGCGTGTGGGCAAGCACCTCCTGCAACGCGCCGTCCTTGGTGCCCACCAGCTCGAAGCGCGCGCCACCCTCGGCGCGCACGATGCGCAGGAGTCCGTAGCGCTCCATCCAACCGCGGATCTCGACCAGCACGTTGTGCGGGACGGGCACGCAAGCGAGTTCCTCGAGGATCTCCTGCACGCGCTCGGGCGTCAGGCCCACCGCCGCGGCGTTCCAGATCGAAACCGGCGTGATGCGATAGGTGTGCAGGTAGTCCGGGCTCTTCTCCAACTCGGCGAATCCGGCCAGCAAGTCGCGCGCTTCGGCGAAGCGCGGGTGTTCCTCGGTCAAGGGGCGCCCTTGGGCATCCCGCGCCGGCCGACCCTTGGCGTCGACCACCGAGCGCACCGTGTGGAGCATGAGCGTGCGATCGCTCTGGACGATGAGGGGGTTGTCGGGGCGCATCAGTGCTTAACCTTCGTTCGCGCGGCGGACTTCTTCTTCGCGTCGGGCGCGGCGCACAGCCACGGGCCGGTGATGGAGGCTGGATCCGCGGCGAGCTCCGCGGGCGTGCCCGCGGCGACGATGCGACCGCCGCCAGCGCCGCCGGCTGGACCGAGCTCGACCAGCCGATCGCACGTCGAGAGCAGCTCGACATGGTGCTCGACCACCACGACCGCGTTGCCCGCGGCCGCCAAGCGGTCGAGCACGGCCACGAGGTGGCGCACATCCGACAAGGCGAGGCCGGTGGTGGGTTCGTCGAGCACGACGACGCCGCGCCCGGCGCCCTGCGCGCGGAACAGCTCGGCCGACAGCTTCACGCGCTGCGCCTCGCCGCCCGACAAGGTGGTAGATGCCTGTCCCAGGCGGATGTAGCCGAGTCCCGTGTCGCGCAAGGTCTCGAGGATCTGCACGGCGCGCGGCTGGTGCGCGAAGAACTCAAGCGCCTCGGCGACGGTCAGCTCGAGCGCTTCGGCGAGATCCTTGCCGCGCCAGCGCACGTCGAGCACCTCCTTGGAGAAGCGCTTGCCCTCGCACTCCTCGCACGGCAACCACAAGTCGGCGAGGAACTGCATCTCGACCTTGGTCGCGCCCTTGCCTTCGCAAGCCGGGCACCGTCCGCGCGGGTTGTTGAACGAGAAGTGCGGCAACTCGAGTCCGCGCACGCGCGCCTCGGGGACGCGCGCCCACAACTCGCGCAGCGTCTCCATCAACCCGGTGTAGGTCGCCGGCACGGAGGCGGGCGTGCGGCCGATCGGCGTCGCGTCGACGAGCACCGTGCGCACCATGCCGCCGGGCGCGCCGACCAGTCGCTTCCATCTGCCCGCGGGCTTCTCTCCGAGCAGCGCCGGCACGAGGGTGTCGAGCACCAGCGTGCTCTTGCCCGCTCCCGAAGGCCCGCACACGCCCGTCAGTTCGCCGAAGGCGAACTCGAAGTCGACACCCTGCAGGTTCTGCCCGCGGGCCCCCACCAGCTTGACCGACTCGCGCGCCAGCATGGGATCGCGGCGCGTGCGCGACAGTTGGATCTCGCCGCGCAGGGCGGCCGCCGTGCCGGACTCCTTGTGGCGCGCGACCTCCTCGGGCGTGCCGCACGCGACCACCTGGCCACCATGGATGCCCGAGCCCGGGCCCATGTCCACCAGCCAATCCGCGCGGCGCATCAAGCTCGTGTCGTGCTCGACGGCCACGACCGTGTTGCCGCGCTGCTTCAGCTCGACCAGCGCGTCGCACAGCTTGGCGGTGTCCGCCGGATGCAAGCCGACCGTCGGCTCGTCCAGGACGTAGCACACGCCCGTAAGCTGCGATCCGAGGCTCGCCGACAAGCGCACGCGCCGCATCTCGCCGCCCGACAAGGTCGCCGTGCGCCGGTCCAGCGACAAGTAGCCGAGGCCGACCTTCTCGAGCAGCTCGAGTCGCGAGGAGATCTCGACCACCACCGGCTCGACGGCCTCGGGCAGGCCACGCTTGTCCTCGAGCGCGCCGATCCACTCGCGCGCGGCCGACACGTCGCACTTCAACACCTCGGGCAGGCGCATGCGGCCGATGGTGGCCGCGCGCGAAGCGGGCTTGAGCTTCTCGCCTTCGCACTCCGGGCAGGTGGTGCGCTCCATGACCTGCTCGAGGATGGCCGCCCACTCGGGGTCCTCGGTCTTCTTGTGCCACTGGTCGACCAGTCCGCACAAGCCGGGCCAGCTCGCGACGAAGCTCTCCTCGATCTGCGCGTTGCGCGTCTCGCGTTCGATCTCGACCTTGTACTGGCGCTTGGCGCCGACGCCGTGGCAGAGCAGCGCCTTCTGATCCTCGTCGTAGGACTCGAAGGGCTCCGACAAGTACAGCCCGTGCTCGCGCGCCACGGTGCGCAGCAAGTTCTCGTAGTAGCCCTTGCCCTTGACCAACCAGCGCGAGATCTTGCCGTGCACCGCGCCGGCCTCGATGGACAACTCGGGCGAGTCCACCAGCATCGCGCTGGTGCAGCGCGCGCGCTCGCCGAGGCCGTCGCAGGCCGGGCAGGCGCCCACGTGCGTGTTGAAGGAGAAGTGCCGCGGCTCGAGCGTCTCGCCGACCACGAAGCCGCACTGCGTGCATGCGCCGAGGAGGGACCACGAGCCACGCGCCGCGGGCCGACCATCCGAGCCGCGGACCACGAGGTCGCAACGGCCGTGCGCCACCACCGCCGATTGCTCGATGGCCTCGACCATGCGACCACGCGCGGCGGACTCGACCTTGACGCGATCGAGCACGAGGTCGACCGACTGCGCCTGGCCCAAGGCCGGCAACTCGCCATCGAGCCTCGCCTCCACGCCATCGACGATCAAGCGCGTCCAGCCCGCCGCGCGCGCGGCGTCCAGGCGCGCCGTCCAGGCCGAGTCGTCCAACGGCGCCTCCACGCCATGACCGCTCAACGGCGCGACCAACCAAGCCGTCGTCCCGGAGTGCGCGGCCAACATCGCCTTGGCGATGCTCGAGGCGTCGCGCGGCTTGAGCTCCTCGCCGTGCTCGGGGCAGCGCCGGGTCGCGGCGCGCGCCCACAGCACGCGCAAGTGGTCGTGGATCTCCGTCGTGGTCGCGACGGTCGAGCGCGGTTGGGCGCCGCCACCGCGCGCCTCCACGGCCACCGACGGCCCGAGTCCTTCGATGGACTCGACGGGCGGACGGTCCTTCGTGCCGAGGAACTGGCGCGCGTAGGTCGACAGCGACTCCACGAAGCGGCGCTTGCCCTCGACATGGATGGTGTCGAGGGCCAAGGAGCTCTTGCCCGAGCCCGAAGGCCCGGTGACGACGGTGAACTTGCCGCGCGGCAACGACACGTCGACGCCCTTCAGGTTGTGCGTGCGCGCTCCGCGCACGGAGATGGAGTCGGGCGGCGCCAGCCGCCGGGCTTCGCGCCGCGCGGCCGAGGCATGCCGCTTGCGCCCGTGGAAGGCGCGCAGCGCGGCGCCGGTGTGCGAGCCGCGATGCGCCTCGACCTCCTCGGGCGTGCCGACGACCACCAGCCGTCCACCGTCCTCGCCACCCTCCGGTCCGAGGTCGATGACATGGTCGGCGGCCGACACGAGATCCAGCTCGTGCTCGACGACCAGCACCGTGTGGCCCAGATCGACCAGGCGTTGCAGCGCCGCCACGAGCCGCGCCACGTCCAGCGCGTGCAAGCCGGTCGTCGGCTCGTCGAGCACGTACAGCGTGTGGCCCTTGGGCTTCTTCTGCAGCTCGGTGACGAGCTTGAGCCGTTGGGCCTCGCCACCGGACAAGGTCGTCGAAGGCTGGCCCAACGCGAGGTAGCCGAGGCCGATCTCGCCCATCAACTTGAGCGGTGCCGCGATCTTCGGCAGCTCGGAGAACAACTCGGCCGCCTCCTCGGCGGGCATGGCCAGCACATCGGAGATCGTCTTGCCCTTGAAGCGCGCGTCGAGCGTGTCGGCGCCGAAGCGCTTGCCGCCGCACTCTTCGCACGGCACGGTCACCGGCGCGAGGAATTGCAGCTCGACATACTTGGCTCCGGCGCCCTGGCAACTCTCGCAACGGCCACCCGCCACGTTGAACGAGAAGCGACTGCGCGTCCAACCGCGCAACTTCGACTCCGGCAACTGCGCGTACAACTCGCGCACATGGTCGAACACGCCGATGTAGGTGGCGGGATTGCTGCGCGGCGTGCGACCGATGGGCGTCGCGTCGATGGTGACGAGGTCGTCGACATGCTCCATGCCGCGCACGCGGTCGTGCTCCTCCGGCGCCGGAGCCTCGAGGCCGAGCTTGCGCCGCACGGCGCGCTCGAGGATGCGATTGACGAGCGTCGACTTGCCCGAGCCGGACACGCCCGTCACCGCGACGAGCATCCCGAGCGGCACGGCGACATCCACGCCCTTGAGGTTGAAGGCCCGCGCGCCTTCGACGACCAGTTGCTTGCCGGAGCCCTTGCGACGCGTCGCGGGCTTCTGCATGGCGATCTCGCCGCGCAAGAGGCGCGCCGTGGCGCCGTCGCCCTTGGCGACCTCGGCGGGCGTGCCCGAAGCGACGATGTGGCCGCCATGGCGCCCCGCGCCCGGCCCCACGTCCACCAGCCAATCGGCGCTGCGCAAGGTCGCCTCGTCGTGCTCGACGACCACCACGGTGTTGCCGGCGTCGCGCAAGGAACGCAGCGCGCCCACGAGTTGCTCGTGGTCGCGCGAATGCAGGCCGATCGACGGCTCGTCGAGCACGTACAGGACCCCCTGCAGTCCAGCGCCCAGCTGCGCGGCCAGGCGGATGCGCTGGGCTTCGCCGCCCGAGAGCGTCTCCGCCGAGCGCTCGAGCGTCAGGTAGGCCAAGCCGACCTCGAGCAGGAAGGCCACGCGACGGCGCACCTCCTTGACGAGATCGCGCGCGATGCGCGCCTCGCGGTCGGACAACTGCAGCGCGTCGAGCTTCTTCGGCAAGTCGCCGATCGGCGCGCGCGCGAACTCGCTCCACGGCACCCCGCCGAGCAGCACCGCGTTGGCTGCGGGGTTGAGGCGCGTGCCTTGGCACGCGTCGCAGGGCTTGCGGGCGAGGAAGCGCTGCGCGCGCTTCTTGTGGATGCCCTTCTCCGCGCCCTTTTCGATGGCGGGCACGACTCCGACGTAGCGGCGCTTCCAAGTCGCGTTGCCTGCGTACTTGGCGCCGGACCATTCCACCGAATCCTCGAAGCGCTCGTCGCCGGCACCGTGCAGCACGATGCGCTTGGCGCGCGCCGGCAAGTCGCGCCACGGCGTGTCCAGGTCGAAGCCGTGTTCCTTGGCGACGGACTCGAGGAACTTGAAGGTGACGTTCGGGAAGACGAGCGCTCCGCCAGAGGCGCGCGTCGTCGCCAGCGCGCCCTCGCGAATGGACTTGGCGGCGTCGGCGACCAGCGCGCGCTCGGAGGGCTGCAGGCGTTCTCCAAGCCCCTCGCAGGCGTCGCAAGCGCCATGCGGCGAGTTGAACGAGAACAGGCGCGGCTCGAGCGGAGGCGTGTCGGCGCCGCAACCGGGACAAGTGCGCGAGGTCGAGTGGACCGTGTCGCCCTTGTCGCCCGCGACCACGATGTCGCCGGCACCCAGCTCCAGCGCCTGCTGCAAGCTCTCGCGCAGGCGCTCGGGCTTGTCGCCCTCGAGGCGCAGGCGGTCGATGACGACCTCGATCGTGTGGCGCTTGTAGCGCTCGAGCGCGGGAGCGTCCTCGAGGCGCACGACTTCGCCGTCGATGCGCGCGCGCACGAAGCCCTTCTTGCGCAGCGACGCCAGCAGCTCCTCGTGCGATCCCTTGCGATCGCGCACCACCGGCGCCAGCAAGTGGATCGCCTGCCCCGCGTGCTCGCGCAGCAGCGCCTGCACGATCTCCTCGCGCGTGCGCGACTGCACCGGCAACTTGCACGCCGGACAGTGCGCGCGCCCGGCGCGCGCGTACAAGACGCGCAGATGGTCGACGATCTCCGTCAAGGTACCGACCGTCGAACGCGCGCCACGCTGGATCGACTTCTGGTCGACGGCGATGGCCGGCGACAACCCTTCGATCGAGTCGACCTCGGGCTTCTCCATGCCGCCGAGGAACTGGCGCGCGTAGGCCGACAGAGTCTCGAGGAAGCGCCGCTGCCCCTCGCGGTAGAGAGTGTCGAAGGCGAGCGAGCTCTTGCCCGAACCCGACACGCCGGTCACCGCGATCAAGGACTCGCGCGGCAAGTCCACATCCACGCCGGCAAGGTTGTTCTGACGCGCCTTGCGGATGCGGATCATCCCGTGGGTGGCGGGGTTCGACGCGGCGTCGCGGGAGCGGGGAGTGGAAGGCATGCGTTGGGTGCCGAAGGACTATGTCCAGCCTCACCAATGTAGCCAGCCCCAGGCGCTCTTCGGAAGCCGCCCGCGCGAGTCTATTTTGCTGCTTCCTGCTTGCACGCGCAGTGGGCTAGAGTGTGGGGTTGGTCGGCGCGGATCCCTCGATAACGGGCGGGGCACCCAGTCCCGCTCGGCCTGCGCCAGGCAGCCGCGCGCTACACCTCGATCTCGCGCGCCAAGGCGGCGTGCATGGCCCTGGGAGCCGCCAGGATGTGGCCCGCGCGCAACCAATCCGCTGCGCCGCGCGCGTCGCTGACCACTCCGCCCGCCTCCAGCACGAGCATCCCTCCGGCGGCCACATCGTGAGGCGATAGGTGCAGTTCCCAATACCCATCGAGGCGACCGGCGGCCGTCCATGCGAGATCGAGCGCGGCGCTGCCGCAACGCCGGATGTCGCGCAAACGCAGGATCAAGCGCTCGAAGTTGCCGACATTGGGGTTCGACAGCTCGTGCCGTCTGTACGCGAAGCCGGTCGCCACCAAGGCGTCCCCCAGCGCTTCGCATGCTGAAGTCGCGAGTCGCGCCGGCGCGGAGCAGGGCGCTCCCGCCGCGTCGAGTTGCTCCACCCATGCTCCGCGTGCACGCGCCGCCCAAAAGCGCTCGCGCAAGGCCGGCGCGTGCACCACGGCCACCAAGGGCGCGCCACGGTGCCACAAGGCGATCGACACGCAGTACGCGGGCAAGCCATGCACGTAGTTGACCGTGCCGTCGAGTGGATCGACGAACCAGCGCGGTCGCTCGTCGCGCGCGTCGCGCGTGCTCTCCTCGGCTTCGATGGCGTGGTCCGGAAAGGCGGCACGCAAGCGCGTCACGATGGCCTCTTCCGCGGCGAGGTCCGCGGCGGTCACGAGGTCGCGCAGGCTCGACTTGCTGGTGGCCTGCATGCGCGCTGCTTCGCCGCGCATCGCGACCAGCACGCATCCCGCCTCGGTCGCGGCCGCCAATGCGACCTGCAGCGCCACGGCCGGGTCCGGCGCGACTCCGTCCATGTCCGCCATCGATGGTTCCCCTCGCGTCCAGCTCAAGTGCGGGCGCGAGCGAGCTCCTTGCAGATGGCGTCCTGCATCGGCTTCCAGACTTCGGTGTTGAGGCCGCCTTGCGGGGGGTACTGCACGAGGATGGAGAACACCAGCACGCGGCCATCCGCGGCCTCGACCGTGCCGGACAACGCCGAGGTGCCGTTGATGAAGCCGGTCTTGGCGCGCAGCTTGCCCTCCAAGGATCCCATGCGCCGTTCCAGCGTGCCTTCGCCCGGCTCGGCCAGCGACTGGCTGAAGGCCGCGGAGGCGCGCGGGTCGGCCGAGAGCGAAGCCTCGACCAAGCCGCTGATGGCGCGTGCGGCCACGGCGTTGTCGCGCGACAAGCCCGATCCGTCGACCTGTCGCCAGCCCTCTTCGAGCACGTCGATGTGCCTCAAGCTCTGTTGCACGGCAAGCGAGCCGCCGCGGCGCGTGCCCTCGCCGGCGACCTTCCTGCCCAGCGCGTAGAACAACTGGTCCGCGACGGCGTTGTTCGAGTCGGTGTTGACCGCGACCAGCAAGTCGGCGACCCGCGTCTCGATGCGCGCCAACTCGACGCCGCCGATGGCGCGCCGCTGGCGACGCACCTCGCCATCGACGACGATGTCGTTGCGCTCCAGTTCGCGTCGCAGCACCTCGCCGAAGGCCTGCACGGGATCGGGCAGCGCGAAGCGCGCGCTCCATTGCGGCACGCCGGCGGGGATCGTGCCCTGCACGACGATGCGACCACCCTCCACGCCCACTCGCACGTCCAGCTTCGCGGTGGATGGACCGGTGCGGACATCGATCTTCTCCGGCAGCCCCGTGCCGCGCGGGTGGATCTCGACCTGCGCCTTGCCGCCTTGCGGGCCGGAGCGCACCACCGCCGTCGCGCAACCCGCGTTCACGCTGAAGCCTCCGGCCAAGGCGCAGGTCTCCTGCCAGTACTGGCTCTTGTCCGGCCAGCCCGGACCGGGACCAGGCTCCGCCCAGCCGTCCTCGTCGAGCACGATGTCGCCGGCGATGCGCTGGACGCCGCGCTGCTTCAAGGCGGCGGACAACTTGGCGAAGATCGGTCCGCAATCGCCGAGGCGCTCGCGGTCGTAGAGCGGATCGCCGCCGGCGCGCACGACGAGATCGCCGCGCACGACGCCTTGCTGCGGCAAGGCGCGCGCCTCGAACACGGTGGCGAGCGTGCCGTCGGGACCGAAGGCCTCGAGCACCGCTGCGCTGGTCAGGAGCTTTTGGTTCGAAGCCGGCCGCAACGACTTGCCCGAGGCGATGGCCACCACTTCGCCCTCGGCGCCGAGTTCGCGCACGCTGACGGCGACGGTGGTGTTGGTCGCGCCGACCTTGCCTTTGGTGGCGCGACCGGCCTCGGCCAACGCCTTGCCTACTTCGGAGCGCAGGCGCGCCTCTAGCACCTCGTCGCGAGCCGCGATGCGGCGCGGCGCGCGGGCGCTGCTCGGAGCGGCCGCGCGCGGACCTTCGCCGCCGCCACCGAGGCGCCGGTCCAGCATGCCGTAGAGCACCCAGACGAGCGCGACGAGGACGCCGACGAGGAGGATCAGCCGCGCGGCGCGGGCGGTCGTGAAGGATCGGTCGTGAGCAGCCATGCGGTGGAGTAGACGAGTCGGGTCGTGTGGAGGATCTTGGGCCAGTCCAGGCGCTCCGGTACGTCGCGCCAGGTGTGGTAGTCGCCGTTCTTGTCGATCGGCAGTCCTTCGAAGAAGAAGAGCACCGGCACGCCGAGCTCGTGGAAGGACCAATGGTCGGAACGCTGGAACAGCTCTTCGCCTTGGCGCAGCACCAAGCGCTCGATGCCGGTCTTTTCCAGCTTGCGCGCGCGCTGCAGCACATCCTCGAGCGCGGGGTTCTGCACGAGGCCGATGATCGCGACCTCCTTCTCGTCGCCGCGTCCGATCATGTCGAGGTTGATCATCGCCGCGATGGAGGCCTTGCCCATCGGCAAGGCGCGCGCCAACGCCTTCGAGCCGAGCAGTCCGTCCTCCTCGCCGGAGAAGGCGGCGAACATGACGCTGCGCGAGGGACGCGCCGCCGCCAGCGCCTCGGCCAGCTCGAGCAACGCCGCCGTGCCGCTGGCGTTGTCGTCGGCTCCTAGTCCGATGCGGCCGCGTTGGTCGACGCCGATGTGGTCGTAGTGGGCGCCCAGCACGACCCACTCGGCGGAGAGCCGCGCATCGGAGCCGGGCAGGACCGCCACGACGTTGTCGATCCACAGCGGCGCGCGCTTGGTGCGCGACCCCACGCTGACGCGCGGCCCCTTCTTGGCCTTGGCGCGCACCGGCTTGAAGCTCGCCTCGATGCGCGCGCGCAGGGCGGCGACGTCTTCGCCAAGGATCGCGCTCGCCGTCGAGGCCGTCGTCTCGACCACGGGCAGGCGCTTGGCGGGCGGACGCTCGTCATCTTCGCCCACCCAACTCGCCCAAGTGTGGCGGAAGTCGAGCGGAGCCTCCTCCAACGCGCCTTTGTGCTTGCGCCGCGGCTTGTGGTGGTCGTGCCACGCCTCGCCGGGTCGCGACACGAGTACGACACCAGCGGCGCCGCGCTCGGCGAGGGTGCCCACCTTGGCGTAGAGCGACGCGGCGCGCGACAGCTCGGGACCCGCGAGCTTCTTGTCGTGCGCCGGTTCGCCTTCGAGGACCAGCGCCACCTTGCCCTTCACGTCGAGGCCGGCAAGTTCGTCGAGCCCGTCGTCGCGCGCGGCGATGCCAAACCCCACGAAGACCAGTTCGCCGATCGCCTCGCCCTCGAAACCCGCCACGGGCACGAACTGCTCCTCGAGCGCGAAGGCCTGCGCATCGCCCGCGTCCTTGACCAGCACGAGGCGCGACCCCTCGACGTCGATCTCGGGCAAGTCGCGTTGCCACGGACGCAGGAAGGTCGAGGTGGCGGCGGGCGCGGCCGCATCGGCCGAAGGTCCACCTTGGCCGCCGCTCGGAGCGGATGGCGCGTCATGGTCGGCTGGCGCACCTGCGCGTCCGGCCTCCTGCCAGCGTTCGAGCGAATCCCCCGCTGGCTGCAATCCCACCGCGCGGAACCTGCGGGCGATGTAGTCGGCCGCCAATTCCAATCCGCGCGAAGGCGTGTCGCGACCTTCGAGGAGCGGCGAAGCGAGGTGGCGCACATGCGCGTCGATGTCGACCGCGTCGATGCGCGCGAAGCCTGTCGCATGGCCACCGACCTGCGTCGCGGGAGCTTGAGCGACGAGTGGTGCGGCGCAGATGGCGGCGAACAGCCACGCCGAGCCGGCGAGTTGGCGGAGGCGATCGAGGGCACGCGGTCCGTGTTCCATGGCGTACCCGCAAACTCCCAAGCGCGCCACGCCGATGCAAGGGGGCGCACGCCCCGAAGTCGCTGCCGCGACGAGTTGGGGATGACTGACTCAGGCGCGCGGCCGCACCAGTTGCAGGCCGTCGAACGCGCAACGCACGGGCCCCGGGTAGGCGCGCTCGGCCACTTGGGCCGCGAAGCCCGGATCGAGCTCGGGATAGAAGTGCGTCAGCATCAACTCCTTGACGCCGGCCGCGCGGGCGACCTCGCCCGCCTGGGTGGGCGTCAGGTGGTGCTCGACCGCGGCCTCGTCGGAGAAGCTGCACTCGCAAGCGAACAGGTCCACTCCCGTCGCGCACGCCACGAGTTCGCCCTCCGGACCGGAATCGCCGCTGTAGGCGAAGGTGGCGCCGGACGCATCGGTCGCGCGCCAACACACCGCTTGCGGCGTGTGCCATGTGGGCCAATGCCGCAGCTCGAAGCCCGCCGCCTCGACCCGCGCGCCCATGGCGGAGGGATCGACCTCGACGACCTCCGCGTCCTCGAAGCGCGTCCAACCGCGCTCGCCGAAGAGTCGCGCGCCCCGCTCGAGCAGCTCGGCCAGGCCGCGCGGACCTACCAGTCGCAAGGGCGCGCGCCGCGCCGCGCGCAGCCCGGGGTTCCTCAACGCGAACGCCAGGGCCCAGAGGTCCAGGCAATGGTCGGGATGGTAGTGGGACAGCACCACCGCCTCGAGCGACGCGAGGCGCAAGCCGGCCGCGCCCAGCGCGCGCAAGCTGCCGGGGCCGCAATCGAGGAGCAGCCAGCCCTCGCGCGACACGTCGCGCAGCGCGTAGCCAGCCGGGCCGTGGCGCTCGCGCGGCAGGATCGAGCCCGCCCCCAGCACGGTCACCTGGTACACGCGCGCTCCGATCCCATGCGGCGTCCCGCGGCCATCTGTCAAGTATTCAGGACAGATGCCCGTTGGGATGGGCGCGGTGGAAGCGCCATGCGTCGGCCACGATCTCGGAGATGTCCGTGGCGCGCGGGGTCCACCCCAGCACCTCCTTGGCGCGCGTGCCGCCGGACACGAGACGCGCCGGATCGCCGGCCCGCCGCGGCGTGGTGCGCGCGGGGATCTTGTGGCCCGTGATGCGCCTGCAAGCCTCGATCACCTCGCGGACCGAGTAGCCGCTGCCCGTGCCGAGGTTGCAGGCGAACTCGGCGACCCCTTGCTGGAGCAGCGACAAGGCGCGCAGGTGCGCGTCGGCCAAGTCGTCGACATGCACGTAGTCGCGGATGCAAGTGCCGTCGGGCGTGTCGTAGTCGTCGCCGAAGACGAGGATCTCCGGGCGCTTGCCCAAGGCCACGCCCAGGACGAGCGGGATCAAGTGGGTCTCGGGATCATGGTGCTCGCCCAAGTCGCCGTCGCGACTGGCTCCGGCGGCGTTGAAGTAGCGCAGGGCCGCCCAGCGCAATCCGTAGGCGCGGCCGTAGTCCTGCATCATGTGCTCCATGTGCAGCTTGGTGCGGCCGTAGGGCGAGATGGGATGCTGCGGGTGCGCTTCGTCGATCGGCACGCGCACGGGATCGCCGTAGGTGGCGCAGGTCGAGCTGAAGACGATGTCCCGGCAAGCCGCCGCGCGCATGGCCTCGAGCAGGTTCCAGGTGTTGATCACGTTCTCGCGGTAATAGCGCGAAGGATCGCCCACCGACTCGCCGACATAGGCGCGCGCCGCGAAGTGGATCACCGCCGCCGGGCGATAGGCCATGAAGACGCGCGCCAGCGCGGAGCGATCGGCGAGGTCCACCACCTCGAGCGGGGCTCGCACCGCGGCGCGGTGGCCGGTCGAAAGGTTGTCGAGCACCACGACGGGCACGCCGCGCCGCTCGAGTGCGCGCACGGCATGGCTGCCGATGTAGCCGGCTCCGCCGGTGACGAGCACCGGTCCTTGCGGCGTGCTGGAGGGTTGCATGACGCCTGCAGCCTACGACAGTCCGCGCGTCGAGGCCAAGGCCGCGTCGGGTCCGTGCAAGACGCCCCCGGCCGCCGCGAGGTCGCGCCAGAAGCCCGGCCAGGACTTGGCCACGCATTCGGCGCCCGCGACCAGCACCGAAGGCAGCTCCAGCCCCAAGATGGCGCCTGCGAAGGCCAGACGGTGGTCGCCGCGCGCATCGAGCACCAGTTCGTCCGGAGCAGCAGCGCGTGGCCCGATCGACAGGCGCGCGCCGTGCTCGATCCGCGCGGAACAGCCGGACCGGTCGGCGAGTTGCGCCAATTCGTCGAGTCGCCGACTCTCCTTGAGGTTCAAGGCCGACAGCCCCGCCAGGCACGAGCTCCTTCCGTGGCGCAAGGCCGCCACGATGGCCACGGCCGCCAACACGGGAGCCAAGTCGGGCGTCTCCTCGAGGTCGAGCTCGGTGTCGCGCAACTCGCCGCCAGCGCAGATGCTGCCACCTTCGATCCACGCGGCGCTCGCCCCGCAGGCGCGCAGGTGCTCGACGATGCGAGCATCGCCTTGGCTCGAATCGCGCGCCAGCGCCGTGCGCACTTCGCCCCTGCCCACGGCACCCAGCGCGAGCGCCACCGCGGCGGCCGAGGCGTCGGGTTCGATGGCGAGCGGCGACTGCGGAGCGCGCAGCGGACCACGCACGAGCCAACTTCGACCGCCGTCCGCCTCGCGCTCCTCGACGGCCACTCCAAAGCGCGCCAACTCGTGCAGCGACAGACGCACATAGGGCAGCGAAGGGATGCGGCCGCGCACCTCCAGCAGCGACTCGCCCGGCCAAGCCGCCAGCGCGAACAACAGCGCGCTGACCTCCTGCGAGGAGATCGGCTCGAGGAGTCGCACGGTCGAGGGTGGGCCCACGGCGCGCACGGTGACCGGCCATCCGTCGGCGAGCGCATGATGCTCGACGCCTGCTCCGGCGGCGCGCAAGGCGCCAAAGAGCGGCGCGCTGCCGCGCGCGAGCAAGGTGCCGCGCGCCTCCAGGCGCGAGCGCGCCCCCGCGTGCGCCGCGAGCGCCAGCATGGCGGTCGAGAGGCGCGCCAACGTGCCCGACTCGCCCATGTCGAGCGGCGCGCGCGGCGCGAAGCCGCGATGAGGTCCGGGCGGTGCGCCCTCGATCTCCAGCGCGGCCGGCGCGAGCTTGCGCACGCCCCCCGCCACGTGCCCGACCAGGGCGCGCGCCGCGTCGACATCGCCACCGCGCGGCAAGCCGCTCAGCCGCGTGCGTCCATGCGCTGCCGCGGCGAGCAGCAACCGGCGCTGCGCGACGGACTTGGAAGCCGGCGACTCGACTCGCCCGGCGATCCTAGAGGAGCGCGCCAAGCCCACGACGAGCCGCGACTCCCGCGTGCGCGGCTCGCCCTCCGCGCGCCTGTCGTCGTCCCTGTCCATGTACCGCCATGCTAGCCCGCGGCGCGTTCGACAGGAGCGAGGCTGCCTGCCATACTCCGCCGCCATGATGGGAACCAGCCCAAAGGTCGATCTGTGGCTCGGTGGCGCGGGCGCATCCGTGCCGTTCCCGCTGTTGTCGAGCGGCAAGGTGCGCGATGTCTACGAGCTCGACGCGCGGCACTTGTTGTTCGTCACCAGCGACCGCATCTCGGCCTTCGACGTGGTGATGCGTGAAGGCGTCGCGCACAAGGGAAGGGTGCTCACGGCCATCTCGGCCTGGTGGTTCGAACGCACGCGCGACATCGTCGAGAACCATCTGGTCTCCGCGCGCGTCGAGGACGTCCCCGGGCTCGATCCGTCCCTGCGCGAATCGCTGCGCGGCCGCGTGCTCGTCGTGCGACGCGCGCGGCCGTCCAGCGTCGAGTGGGTCGTGCGCGGCCACATGGCGGGCTCGGGCTGGAAGGAGTACAGCCGCTCGGGCTCGATCTGCGGGGTGCCCTTGCCTCCCGGCCTGCAGCCGGCGGAACGCCTGCCGCTGCCGATCCTCACGCCCACGACCAAGGAAGCCGCCCACGACATCCCGATCGACGAGCGCGAGGCGCGCGCGCGCGTCGGCGACGCCTTCTACGACGCGGCCAAGTCCGCGGCGCTGCGCCTCTTCGGGCGCGGCGGCGAGGTGCTGGCGCGCGAGGGAATCGTCTTGGCCGACACCAAGTTCGAGTTCGGCGAGTGCGACGGGCGCGTGCTGCTGATCGACGAGATGCTGACGCCTGACTCCTCGCGCTTCTGGGATGCGCGCCACGTGGTCGCAGGCACCAGCCCGCCCTCGTGGGACAAGCAGATCCTGCGCGATTGGCTGGAGCAACAGCCGTGGAACAAGGAACCGCCGCCGCCCGTGGTGGATCCGGCCATCCTGGAACGCGTGTCCGAGCGCTACTTGGAGCTGTGCGTCAAGTTGACTGGACAAGCGCCGGAGGGCGTGATCGCATGAACCGGGCCTCGCTGCATGTCGATACCCTGCGCTGGGAGGGAGGCCTGCCCGGACGCTGCACCTTGATCGAGCAGACTCTCCTGCCCTTGGAGGAGCGCTGGCTGGCGGTTGAATCCGTGCCGGCCATGCACGACGCCATCCGGCGCCTGGCGGTGCGAGGCGCTCCGGCCATCGGCGTGGCGGCCGGATATGGAGTCGTGCTGGGAGTGCAACAGCTGCGCGACCGCAGCGGCGACGAGGTGCTGCGGTCGGCGCTGGAAGCCGCCGACCATCTGGCGACCTCGCGGCCCACGGCGGTCAACTTGTTCTGGGCGCTCGATCGCATGCGCGCGCGGGCGCGACGCGAGCATGGCGCGCGACGCGACGGGAACGGCATCGTCGCCGCGCTGCACGAGGAAGCGCTCGCCATCCACGCCGAGGACCGCGCGATGTGCGCCGAGATGGGTCGCATCGGCGCGGGACTCGTCGAAGACGGGATGGGCATCCTGACCCACTGCAACGCCGGCGCCTTGGCGACCGGGGGCATGGGCACGGCGCTGGCGCCGATCTACACCGCGCTCGCGCAGGGCAAGCGCGTCAAGGTCTGGGCCGACGAGACGCGGCCGCTCCTGCAGGGCGCGCGCTTGACGGTCTACGAGCTGATGAAGGCCGGCATCGAGGTGGTGTTGATCACCGACAACATGGCCGCGAGCTTGATGCGCACCGGAGTGGTGGACCTCGTGTTCGTCGGCTCCGACCGCATCGCCAGGAATGGCGACGTGTGCAACAAGATCGGGACCTATTCGGTGGCGCTCGCCGCGCGCGAGCATGGCGTGCCCTTCTACGCCGTGGCGCCCACTTCGACCTTCGATCCCGGCTGCGCGCGCGGCGAGGACATCCACATCGAGGAGCGCGGCGCGGAGGAGGTCTGCGAGGGCTTCGGCAAGCGCACGGCCCCGACGGGAGCGCAAGTCTGGAACCCCGCGTTCGATTGGACGCCGGCGCGGCTGGTCTCGGGGATCGTCTGCGAGCAAGGGCTGGTGAGGAAGCCCAATCGCGCGCGCGTGGAGGCCGCGTTGCGCCGCGCAGGACGCATCTGAAGCATCGCGCGGGCGGGCGACGGAAGGAACTTCGCAGTGCCGCCGCGGCGCGCCCCGGGGCGATTCCGCGGCGAGCTTCAGGCACGCACCCGGCGCGGCCCGATAGTGGACTGCGCGTATACGCGCGCCACGCATCGAACCCAGCGACGCCGCCATGCGTCGTCCGTGCGCCATGAAGAAGCCCCACAAGTCACAGAAGTCGACCAAGTCCCCCGCCAAGCGCGCCGCGCGCCCCGCCGCGACCGCTCGTCGAGCCCGATCCACGCCACCGCCCGCGGCGCAAGCACCGGCGCCAGAGCCCTTGGACGAAGGGGACGAGAAGGAGGCGGCGACGCGGCGTCCCGACGAGATGGACGGCGACCTGCTCGAGTTCGTCAAGGCCATCGACCACTACAAGCGCGAGCATCGGCGCCAGTTCCCTTCGTGGGGCGAAGTGCTGCATGTGCTGAAGTCGCTCGGCTTCAAGCGCAGCGCCTGAGCACGCGCGCGCAACTGGATGGCGCGCTACAGCGACAGGATGCGCGCCGGTTCGTCGAGCCACTCGAGGTTCGACGCGCCTAGGTGCGCGAAGTGCTCCTCGGCGAAGGGTCCCCAACGCACGGGAGCCGCGCGCGCGCCCGCCGACAAGGCGCTGGCCGCGTCGTGCGGTGAATCGCCGATGTAGACGGCCTCGGATGCCGCGCAACCAAGGCGCGCCAAGGCGCGCAGCACCGGTTCGGGATGCGGCTTGTGGCGCTCGGTGTCCTCCAAGGCCACCAGGCACGCGAACCAACCTTCGTCGAGGCCGACATGGGCCAGCCCGCGGCGCGCAGAGGCGCGCATCTTGCTGGTCACGACCCCCATCGGCCGGCCTTGGCGCGCCAGCTCGCGCAGCGTCTCGAGCACGCCCGCGTAGGGACGCACCAGCTCGTCGTGGTGCGCCTGGTTCCAGGCGCGGTAGGTGCGGATGAGCTCCTCGATGCGCGCCTCGCGCCCGGATTCGTCGGGCAGCAACGCCGCGAACTGGTGCTTGAGCGGGGTGCCGAGGCCGCGCAACCATTCTTCGCGTCCGGGCGAAGGCAAGCCGTGCGCCGCCACCGCGTGCTCGTAGCTGCGCACGATCAGCTCGATCGAGTCGATCAGCGTGCCGTCCAGGTCGAACAGCAGCGCGCTGGCGCGCGGACGCAACGCTTCAGCTCCCCGTGGAGCTTGCCGCGGCCAGCTCGGGGTAGATCGGGAAGCGCCGCGCCACCTCGGCCACCTCGCCGCGCACGCGCGCCTTGCAGGCTTCGTCGGACGGCGCGCGCAAGGTCGCCGCGATCCAGCCCGCGAGCAGCCGCATCTCCTCGAGGCCCAAGCCGCGCGTCGTCATGGCGGCGGTCCCGAGCCGGATGCCGGAGGCTTGCATGGGCGGCCGCGGGTCGTGCGGGATCAAGTTCTTGTTGCAGGTCAAGTCGACGGCGTGCAGGACATGCTCCGCCTCCTTGCCCGACAAGCCGGTCGACGAGATGTCGACGAGCATGAGGTGGTTGTCCGTGCCGCCGGACACGATGCGCAAGCCGAACGCCGCCAGGGCAGCGGCGAGCTCGCGTGCATTGGCCACCACGCGGCGCTGGTAGTCGACGAAGGAGGGCTGCGCCGCCTCGCGCAACGCCACCGCCTTGGCGGCGACCACATGCATGAGCGGACCGCCTTGGCCACCCGGGAAGACGGCCGAGTCGATCTTCTTGATCAGCTCGAGATCGGCGAGCACCATTCCTCCGCGCGGACCGCGCAGGGTCTTGTGCGTGGTGAAGGTCACCACATCGGCGATGCCCACCGGCGAGGGATGCACATTGGCGGCGACGAGGCCGGCGATGTGCGCCATGTCGACGAGCAGGCGCGCCCCGCACTCGCGCGCGATGGCGCCGAAGGCTGCGAAGTCGAGCGTGCGCGAGTACGCCGACGCGCCGGCGATGATCAGCTTGGGCCTAGACGCCAGCGCCTGGTCGCGCACGCGATCCATGTCGAGCAGTTCGCTCTCCCGCTCGACGCCGTACGACTCGACCTTGTAGTAGTGGCCGGAGAAGTTCTTCGGGTGCCCGTGCGACAAGTGCCCGCCGTGGTCGAGCGACATGGCGAGGATCGAGTCGCCCGGCGCGAGCAGCGCCATGAACGCCGCCATGTTGGCCTGCGTGCCCGAGTGCGGCTGCACATTCGCGCCAGCGGCGCGAAACAGCGCCTTGGCGCGCTCGCGGCACAGGTCCTCGACGACGTCCACATGCTCGCAGCCGCCGTAATAGCGCTTGCCTGGATAGCCCTCGGCGTACTTGTTCGTCAGCACCGTGCCCATCGCCGCCATGACCTCGCGCGAGGCGTGGTTCTCGGAGGCGATCAGCTCGAGCTGCGACTCCTGGCGAAGCCTTTCGGCCTCCACGGCGGTCCAGACGGCCAAGTCTTCGTTTCTCCCGAAAGATAGCACCATGCTTCGCTGCTCCATTGCCGCCACGGCGCCAAGCGCCGTCGATTGTTGTCAAGAAAACCAGACACTCGCGCGCGACCTCAGCCTCCCGCTTGCCGCACGCCCTGCTTGTACACGCCGCTCGTCTCGGGATCGGTGCTGCCGTCCTCGAGGTAGAAGGACCACTCGCCCTCCTGCGAACCGAGCACGAATTGGCCGCGCACCAGCAGGCGCCCGTCCGGAGCGCGCTCCTCGAGCGGACCGTCCGGCAGGCCGCCCTTGTAGAAAAGGCGCTTGTGCAGCGCGCCGCCGGGATGGCGCACGGTCCACTCGCCCTCTTGACGGCCAGCGGCGTAGGCGCCTTCCATGTGCACCGAGCCGTCCGGGTGGTACGAACGCCAAGGACCATCCTGGGCACCGGCGGCGTAGGCGCCCTCCGAGGCCTTGGCTCCGTCCTCGAACCACGCGACCCAAGGCCCGACTTGCAGCCCGGCCTCGTAGGCGCCCTCGCGTTTCTGCTTGCCACTCGGCCATTGCTCGAGGAACGGCCCTTGCCACTTGCCCTCGACCGCCACGCCCTTGGCACGCAACTGACCGTCCTCGTAGTGCTCCGTGAACGGACCGGTCTGTTGGCCCTTGTCCCAGGTCGATTCGACCTGCACTGCGCCATTGGCGTGCCAGGTCTTCCAGGCGCCGTGCTGACCGCCATCGAGGAACTCGCCCTGCCGCTTGAGCGCGCCGTTCTCAAAACGCTCCTCGTAGGAGCCGTGGCGTCGGCCGTCCTTCCAGTTGGCCCGCTCATGCACGGCGCCGTTCTCGTACCAGGTGGTCTCGGCGCCGTCCTGCGCGCCGCGCACCCAGGACTTCTCGCTGCGCTTGGAGCCCGCAGGCCAATTCTCGAGCCACAAGCCGTGGAATTGCCCTTCGAGTTGCACGCCTTGCAGCGCGAGCTTGCCGTCCTCGAACCAATAGGACCAAGGGCCGTTCTTCTGCCCCTGCGCGTAACTGCCTTCGGCGCGCTTCTTCGTCTGGGTGCCGGGGTCGTAGTACTCGACGTACGGGCCGTCCGCTGGCGGAGCACCCACACGCCGCGCCGCACCGCCCTCATCGCAAGCAGCGGGGAGGCAGGCGATGGCGACGAGCAGACAGCGGCCAAGCGCTTGGACGCACGGGCGGAGGCGGCGGGTGGATGGGCGGACACGGATGTGCATAGCGTGCGGCGGATCTTATGGGGTGCGCGCGGGGATTGCGACCGAGGGGGATGCTGGTCCCGATGATTGTGCGCGCCGCACCTATCACCCAGCCCGGCCTGGCCGGCTTTGATGCCTCCGGAGGCGCGCGCTGCCGCCCGCCGCGTGGGATCAGGCACTCTGGTGCCGTCGGACTCCCATCTCCCTCGAGCACCCACCGACGGCGGGGAGTGTCAGGAGTCGAGCGACAGCACACCAGGATCGCATTCCGCCGAGCGTTCAGGCCACCCATGGGAGCACGAAGCGCCACGATCAATGTCCAGCATCAATGTCCAGCTTTGAACGCCATGGCGGATCGAGTTGAGGCAGGGCCCAGCCATGTTTGGCGCGACTTTTTCACGACGTGCCCGCCTCGGCGATCCGCTCACCGTGGGAGCTGCGCACAATCATCGGGGCCAGCATCCCTCGCAGCCCCCCGCCCCGCTCCGTACCCGCAGCGCGTGACAATCCCCGCCCCCCACCCCTCCTCCAGCGCCGCACTCGCCGCACGGCTCGCCCGCCTCTTGCCGGCGTGCTTGGCCCTTTGCCTGGCACTCGCCGCCTGCGGCCGGCAGCCCAAGCGGCCGAACGTGTTGTTGGTGACGCTCGACACGACGCGCGTGGACTTCTTGTCCTGCTACGGTGGTCCGGCTCTCACCACGCCGACCTTGGATGCGCTGGCGGCGCGCGGGGTGCGCTGCGACGACGCCTATGTGTCGGCCTCGGTGACGCCGGTTTCGCACGCGACGATCATGACCGGGCGCGACAACCCTGAACATGGGTTGCGCGTGCTGTCGGGACTCTCGGGCTACAGCCTGCCCGCCCATGTCCCGACGCTGGCTACCACGCTCAAGGAAGCCGGTTGGAACACCGCCGCCATCCATTCGGCGTTCCCCGTCTCGGGCTACTTCGGCTTCCAACGCGGCTTCGATCGCTTCGAGAGCTTCGATGGCGTGTTGAAGACCAGCCAAGCCGGCACCATGTCGTGGGACCTGCAAAAACTGCAGCGACGCAGCGACGAGACGACCAGCATGGTGCTGGACGAACTGGCGCGCGACGAGCGGCCCTTCTTCCTGTGGATCCACTACTGGGATCCGCACGACCCGGTGAAGCTGCCGCCGGCGGAGAACCTGCCGCCCAGCCTGCCGCGCGACGCGAGCGGGCTACTCTTGCCGACGCGCGAGTTGTACGCGGCCGAAGTGGCCTACGTGGACCTGCAATTCGCGCGCGTATTGCAGGACCTCGAACAACGCGGCGAACTCGACGACACCATCGTGGTGGTGGTCGCCGACCACGGCGAGGGACTTGGCGACCACGGTTGGGATTACCACCGCATCCTGTACCAGGAACAAGTGCGCACGCCGCTGATCCTCGCCGGGCCGGGCGTGCCGCGCGCAGTGCTCGAGCAGACCGTGCGCAGCGCCGACATCGCGCCCACGATCTGGGATCTGGTCGACGTGGTCCAACCCGAAGGCGGCAGCGGGCGCAGTTTGCGTCCCCTGTGGAAGGGCGAAGAAACCGCCTCTCGCAGCGCTTTCATGGACCAGATCAACGGCTACGACTTGAACGCCAAGATGGTCGAAGCGCGCCCGCAAGATGCCTTCCTTTATGGCGTCGTCGATGCAGGTTGGAAGCTCATCTGGCGTCCGCACATGCCTGATGCCTCCGAGTTGTACGACTTGCGCGCAGACCCGCGCGAAGCGCGCAATCTGTACGCGAGTGAACGAGCACAAGTAGTACGCCTCCAGAAACTGCTCGCCGCGCGCGGGGGCTTCGTCACGGCGCCTTTTCCACCCGAAGTCGGCGGCGATGCGGCAGCCGTGCGTGCAGCGCTGGCAGGCCTTGGCTACGCGGGCGGAGCCAGTGAGTATCTCGATGCTCGCTGGGCTTGGTTCTGCCCGGATCATCCCGCGGCACGCGAAACGGAGCCGCTGCCCTGCCGCCGCTGCGGAAGTGCACCTCTCTT
>Ga0172367_10002896_pt1 | contig 22976 bp, 30 predicted proteins | sample Lak10m_FD_114542 | JGI IMG/M metagenome (GOLD analysis project Ga0172367, IMG submission 114542) | Freshwater microbial communities from Kabuno Bay, South-Kivu, Congo - kab_022012_10m | ecosystem: Environmental > Aquatic > Freshwater > Lake | place: Democratic Republic of the Congo: South-Kivu... | reverse complement strand
AATTAACAATCACGTTGGAAATTATCAACCTCACAATAAAATCGGTGTAGAAATACCAAAGATTGATATTGACAAATTGAAAAATGATATTAGTGTTACAGTATCTAAACTATGAAAATTCAAGTATTAAAAAATGAAGATTATCAAGACGTAGAAAATCTACCCAAGAAAGGTAGTGAACGTGCTACTGGTTATGATGTAATAGTTACGAGTGATTCTGAAATAGTTGGCGAAAAATATGAAAACGGATCATATAAACGAATTGATTATGTTCAATATAAAACTAATCTTAAATTAGCTGTTCAAAGACAATCAAATTTTGGCGGAAACATGTTTGGAGCTTTTGAATTAATGGATTATGATATTTTAGCATTTCCTCGTAGCAGTGTAAGTAAGTATAATCTAGTATTGGCGAACTGCATTGGACTGATTGACGCTGATTATCGTGGTGAAATACTACTTCGATTTAAATATATCTGGCAACCAGAAGATTATAAAATTAGAACCGATAATCTAATTGAAGGTTACGTTAACAACGCCAAACTTTACGGTAAAGGAGATAAAGTTTGTCAACTCAAAGTGACTAAAGTAGAAAATGTAGAATTTGTATTAGTGGATGAATTAGATATTACCAACAGAGGAGAAGGTGGTTTTGGTAGTACAAATACTAAACCAACCGAACATTCAAAACAACAAATGAGAAATATTGCTGATTTATATGAAAAAATTAGTAGTAATGTATCTCCACCATCAAAAAAATACGTAGACTCAATCAAAGAAAGAGAAAGACAATTAGGATAAATTTATGAGTAAACCATTATGTGTGATTCAAGGGCCCGTATTCAACCGAAGTGGATATGGCGATTTAGCAACGGATTTAGCAAAAAGTATTGTTAGATATGGTAAATATGATGTTAAAATTGCGCCTACCAGATGGGGCGGATGTCCATCAAAAACAACAATTGATGAATTATCTACTGAAGAAGATAAACAACTAGCATCAATGTTTTTATCTCAAAATTTAAATAAACAACCTGATTTGTTCGTACAAATTAGTATTCCAAACGAATTTCAGCCTGCAGGTAAATATAATATAGGAATTACTGCTGGTATTGAAACTACCATGCCTTCTGGACAATTTGTTGAAGGTATGAATAGAATGAACATGAATATTGTTACAAGTAATCATGTTAAAAAAGTATTTGAATCTGTTCAATATCAAAAACAATATGAAGATGGTAGAAAAGAAATATTAAAAAATGAAAAACCAATTGAAATTTGTTTTTGGGGTGCAGATACTTCAATTTACAAAAAAATAGAAGATAAAATTGAATCTATTGATAACGTTTTATCTAAAATTCCAGAAAAATTTGCATTTTTGTTTGTTGGACAATGGACACACCAAAGTTTATACGGTGATAGAAAAGATATTGGTAACCTTATCAAAACATTTTGTAATGCATTTAAAAATAAATCTTCGGAAAATAGACCTTGTTTATTGCTAAAAACTAATGGAGTAAATTTTTCCGCAGTTGATCGTGATTTAATTTTAAGTAGAATTAAACAAATTCAATCAGAAATTGAAGGAGTTTGTCCTAATGTATACTTATTACACGGTGAACTTTCACAAGTAGAAATGAATGGATTGTTAAATCATAATAAAGTAAAAGTTCATGTAAGTTTTACTCATGGTGAAGGATTCGGTCATCCATTATTATTGGCTACTCTAAGTGGTAAACCAGTATTATCATCAAATTGGAGCGGTCACTTAGACTTTTTAAATCCAAAATATGCATCCTTCTTTGAAGGAAGTATCAAACCAATTGATCCTTCTTCTGCAAATGATTGGTTAATTAAAGAATCTAGTTGGTTTTATGTTGCTTATGGATTGGCAGAAGATAAATTTAAACAATATTATCACAGTTATAACCAATCTTATACAGATAAAGCAGAACAATTAAGACTTGAAAATGCAGAGAAATTTAGTTTACAATCTATGGATACTAAATTATGGAGTATTTTAGATAAATATGTACCTGAGTTTGCAGTAGAAAAGAAAATTGTTCTTCCTAAATTAAAGAAAATTGAGTTACCAAAAATAAGTAAAGTATCTTAATATGTCAAAACCACTAATATCATATTTAGTAACCACTAAAAATACTGGGTACGGTCTACAACCTTTACTAGACAGACTATCTAAATATAGTGAAAACAACGAGTGTGTTATTTTAGATGATTATAGTGACGACCAAAATACATTACAAGTATTAAACAGTATATCTAATACTAACTTCTTTAGAATTTATAAACATAAATTAGATAGAAATTATAGTGAACATAAAAACTATGGTAAAAGTCAATGTCTAGGAGAATATATTTTTCAAATTGACGATGATGAATTACCATCCGAAACGTTATTAGAAAATCTAAAAGAATTAATTGAGTTAAATAACGATATAGAATTGTTTTGGATTCCTCGTATAAATGATTTCAAAGGAGTCAATCAACAAAACTCAGCACAATGGGGATGGAGATTGACTCCTTATGAAGATAGATTAATTGTAAATTGGCCAGATCCACAGGGTAGATTATTTAAAAATCTACCTTATATTGAATGGAAACGTAGATTACATGAAAAAATAGAAGGGTCAAAGACGTTTGTTCATTTACCGGCAATATATGAATTAGCTTTACATCATAACAAAACAATTGAAAAACAAATTCAAACAAATGTAAAGTATAATAAAATGTTTACGGAAGAAGAAAATAAAGGATTTAAAGTATAAATTATGTCAATTAAAAAAGTATTAATAATTGGCGGTGGATTGTTCGGATGTACAACTGCGATTGAATTATCTAATCACTTCGACGTAACTTTGATAGAAAGAGATTCCGAATTAATGATAAATGCATCTAAATGCAATCATAATCGTATTCATTATGGTTATCATTATCCGAGAAGCATTGAAACTGCAAAGCAGAGTTTGGAAGGAATTTTACTTTTTGAAAACTATTATAAAGATTCAATAGTTTCAAATTTTAAAAATTATTATGCAATTGGTAAATATAATAGTAAAGTCAACTCAAAAGAATATAAAATATTTTGTGATACGGTAGGTATCCCTTATCAATCAGAATTTCCTAAATTTAATATAATTAATCCGAATTTAATTGATGATTGTTTTAGAGTAACCGAACCAATATATGACTGGAATATATTGAAAGAAATTATTATTTCTAGAATTAATAACGTTAACGTAAAATTAAACGAATCTTTTAATGAAAGTTATTTAAACTATGACTACATTATTAACTGTTCATATTCTGGTATTAATAAAGTAAACAAAATAGTTGGCGTTGATTCGATTAATTTTAAATATCAAGATGTAATAATTCCTATATTTGAATATAACCATGAAAAAATTGGACTTACTATTATGGATGGCGACTACTGTTCAGTAATGCCAAATGGTATAAAAGAAAATAAGTTTTTACTGTATCATGTAAAACATTCTGTAATTCAAAGTTCTGACAGTGAAATAAAAGATACAAAAAAAGATATATCAGATAATTTAGAATTAATAAAAAAAGATTCCATGAGATATTATCCATTTTTAAAAGATGTAAAATATACTGATTATTGGAGAACTATAAGAGTATTACCAATTAATAAGAATGATGAACGACTTACTAAAATAATAACATATACAGATAAACCAAATTACGTTACTGTATTTTCAGGTAAGATTTCAACTTGTGTTGTAATTGCTAAAAAAATTAAAAATAAATTACTTTATAATGTATGAAATCGGGGTTAATAGGATATGGATATTGGGGAAAAATAGTTCATAGCAAACTAAATAATTGTATTATTAATCCACCATATGATGATGTAGATTGGATTTTTGTAACAACTCCGCCAGTTTCTCATTTTTCTATAGTAAAAGAATATCTTAATAAAGGAAAGAATATATTCTGTGAAAAACCTTTAACGTTAAGTGTAGAACAAACACAAGAATTAATTGATTTATCAATATCATTAAATAAAAAATTATATATAGACAATTTATTCTTATTTAGGAATGAAATTAAACAATATAATTTAATTCCAAAAAAAGTAATTGAATTTATATGGTATAAAAATGGGCCATTTAAAGACAACATTTTAAATGATTTATTATATCATGATTTGTATTTGATTATACATTTTTTAGGAGTTCATTTTATTGAAAATCTTAAGATAAATAAAAATACATATAATAAATTTAAAGTTAGTTTTATCTATAAAGACGTTCTAGTTAAAATAGACTATGATAGAGAGTATCAAGGAAATAAAACAAAAATCATTAAAATTGACGATTATATTCTTGACTTATCACTGCCAACAAATGATCCTTTAAATGAGTCTATACAATTGTGTTTTGAAAATAAAATTGATTATATTAGTAATCATCACATGACTTTAGAAACAACAAAGATCTTAACATATTTTTATGATTGAAATTTTAATACACATAATGCCGGCCGAAATAGATCAATTAGAACAAACTTTAATTCAACTTAAAAAAAGTCATAATTATATTAAGAATGATCACTTTTTAGTAGAAGTATGTCTTAATGCGAATTTGACCGATTGGGAAAACAGTAAATTAGATTTAAAATTTTTTGAAAATAAATTAAATAATTTTGAAAAATTAACAACGTCATGGGCAAAAACAAGATTTTGGATAAGCAAAAACAATGAAGTTTTAGGATGTACTGATCTACATAGACTTTCAGGAAGAAAGTATAATCCGAATGCATTTATTTGGTTAGATGTAGATATAATTTTTGATGTCAGTCTTTTATTTTATATAGTAGAAGCTTATAAACAATTATCTAAATCGGAAAAATATATTATTATTACGCCGGAAACTACCCGAATATGGGATAATACATGGGATGTAATTACAAATACACACTCTTTAAAAGAAGAAGCATCTAAAGAAAACTATTTTAATAGAGATCCATATGAAACCACTGGATTAGTTGGTGATGTAAATATTACTAAAATTAATACATTTAAATTTGCAAGCGGATGGTTTACATTATTATCAAATAATTTAATAAAAAAAGTAGATATTCCGGATAGAATGGGACCATACTATATGGATGACACATTTATAATGATGTGTTGTATTTATGGACAACAGAAAGATTTTTTTGCATCTCAATATTTAATTAATAATGAAATTATCATTGAAAATAATAAATTTAGGTTTAACCCATACAAAGATTACATTACATCCATCAATAAAAAAGACGAATACATGAATATTGCAAAAAACAATTTTGATGAATCCGTACATGAATTTTTAAATAAGTTATGAAATTGTTTATTAATTTTAGACAGCAAGAAGATTTTTGGTTTTTAGAAAAGTTTAAAGATAAACCGTTTACCTTTTTCTATGATTATCTTCCAAAAAATAGGTATGAATTAAATATTAATCCATATAATTTTATTATGATACATGAACCAAATCAATTTTTTGGTTATCATACGTGGATAAAAGAAAATCACCATTTATATACCGCTATATTAACTTGGAATGAAGATATTGCAAAAACTTGTGATAATACATCAATTTTTACTTGTAATTACCAACAAGACAATAAAGAGTTTTACGATAAATTTTTAAATGTCAACAAAAAATTTGAAGTTAGCTTTCTATGTGGTATAAAAAATATATCATTCGGACATAAATATAGACATGAAATTTATGATTTAATCGATAAAATTAATATACCAAAAAAATGGTTTAAAGTATTGGATGATTTTGATTTAAAAAACAATGTTAGACCTGGATATCATGAGTATGATAAAGATTTAAATCATATACCAAAACATTTACTTAGCTGTCCACAAGTTTTCGGTAAACGTATTTGTTATGAAGAACCAATGTTTCATGTATGTGTTGAAAACATTAAATCTAATAATTGGTATACCGAAAAAATAGGTGAATCATTTTGTACTAAAACAGTTCCTATCTATTGGGGATGTCCAAACATAGGAGATTTTTATGATAAACGTGGTATAATTACATTTGAAACAAAAGAAGAATTAATTAATATAATTAATAATCTTACTCCCGAAATGTACTATGATATGAAAAAATATATTGATTATAATTATAATCTTGCGTTACAAGATTCTTTTGAAAAACAACTCTGTTCATTTTTTGATGAAATAACGGTATTAAATAATATATGAAAGATTATGTAATTGTTACTGCATTAGAACAAGAATTTCCATTTAAAGAAGAGTTTAATATTCTTTATACTGGTGCAGGTAAGGTAAATGCTAGTATCTCTCTACTGTCACATTTGTATGATAACCCAAATATCAAAAATGTAATAAATGTAGGAACCGCTGGTGGAGTTTCGGTTGATAGACATCAAGTATATGAATGTGGAATTTATATTCAAGGAGATATAATGTATCCATCATATGAACTTGAAACTTTAACGTTTTATCCATCTAAATATACTTTATCTACCTTCGATTTTTTTCAAAAATCTTTACCGGAAAGAAAATGTGATTTGATAGATATGGAAGGATTCGCATTTGCTAAAATTTGCCAATTAAAGAAAGTAAATTTCTTTTGTTTCAAATATATATCAGATATAGTAGGTGATAATAAACAAGAATCCGATTGGATTGAAAATTACCACAAAGGTAGATTTTTATTAAAAGAAAGTGTTATAAAATTATTATGAATAATGTTCTTATTACAGGTGGTGCGGGTTATATTGGTTCTATTCTTACAGAAAAATTATTACAAAGTGGATATAATGTTACAGTTTTAGACAGTTTAATTTATAATCAATTGTCTCTCTTAGGGTTTTGTCACAATAAACAATTTAAATTTGTACACGGTGATGTTAGAAATGAAACTCTTTTAAAAGAATTAGTAGATAGTGTAGACGTTATTATCCCATTGGCTGCAATCGTTGGTATGCCTGCTTGTAAATCATACCCTCAAGTAGCAATCGATGTTAATTATAAACATATCGTAAATGTATTAAAATTTGCCGGTAAAAATAAAAAGATTATTCTTCCAAATACAAATAGTCAATATGGATCTTCTACAGAAATAATTACTGAAGAAAGTCCATTTAAACCATTATCTTTATATGCAGAAACTAAATGTGATGCAGAAAAGGCATTGTTGGATAACCAAAATGGTATTGCCTTAAGATTAGCAACAGTGTTTGGTATTTCATACAGAATGAGAATGGATTTATTAGTTAATGACTTAACATATAAAGCTATTACCGATGGTTATTTAGTACTATTTGAATCTCATTTTATTAGAAACTATATTCATATTCGTGATATTGCTAACACATTTCTTTTCATGATTGAAAATTACGATAAATGTAATAGCAATGCTTATAATGTAGGACTGTCTTCTGCAAATTGTAATAAACTACAACTAGCTGAAAAAATTTAGGAATATGTACCCGAATTATTAATAGTTCAAAATGAATTTAAAAAGGACTTTGATCAAAGAAATTATATGGTATCTAATAAAAAATTAGAATCTCTTGGATGGAGTCCAAAATATTCTTTAGATGATGGCATTCAAGAATTATTACAAGGTTATAAACTAATTAACAAATATAAGAACAAAGACTTTACAAATCTATGAGTTTTAAAATAAATAAATTAATAATCGATTCTACCGAATCAGTCACTGATTTGTGTTTATTAGGAGCAAAATATAGAACTGATAAATCACCATTAAGTAGTCCAATAGCAAATTATGTACACAATCCAATTGAATATGGACATGCTTATACAGGAATTTATGATTTTTTATTTTCAAGATTAAGAAACAAAAAATTTAGATTAGCAGAAATCGGAGTTCAATATGGTCAATCAATGAGATGTTTCAGAGAATATTTTAAAGAAGCTGATATTTTTGGATTTGATCATGTAAAAGAATTTTTAGATAGTATGGAAAATGAAAATTTACCAAATACAAAATATTTTTGGTTAGACGCTTATTTTAAGGATACAATTATAGATGCTATGGATAGATCAGGCGGAGAATTTGATGTCGTAATTGAAGACAGTTGTCATAAATTTGATACTCAAATTAATTTTATTGAAGTAATGCATAAATATATTAAACCAGGAGGTATAATGATAATAGAAGATATTTATCCAGTAGTGCATAAAGGTAAAGATTATGTAGATGAAAAATTTGCAGAAGCAATAGAACCATTTAAACAGTATTATTCAAATATTCTATTTATAGAACCACGACATAAATATCAATATTCAGGTCTTCATCAGTGTGATAAGTTGTTAGTATTATATAAATAAAATATATGATTGATGTATTATTCATTTCACCAGGCAATTCCACAGGAATTTATCAAGGATTATCAGAAACATATTCGGCAATAGAACCACCTACATGGGCACTTTTGTTAGCACAGTCTTGTAGATCCGATGGTAATAAAGTAGATATTCTTGATATTAACGCAGAACGACTTGATAAAGATTTAGTCATTGATAGGATCAAATCTTTAAATCCAAGACTATTGTGTTTTGTTGTATATGGACAAAATGTAAATGCAGGTACCGTTAATATGTCCGGCGCAACTTTTATGTCTAAATACATAAAAGAAAAAGGAATATCTACACCAATTGCATTTGTAGGATCATATATACAAGCATTACCAATTAAAACATTAAAAGACGAATGTTCTATCGACTTTGGATTCACTAATGAAGCCGTATATGCATTGAGAAATCTTTTAAAACAACCAAATTTTAATGATTTAAAATCAATAAATGGTATAGTTTGGAGAAATGGTTCAAATATTGTAATGAATCCTCCAGAAAAATCTGTGCCTAATAATAGAATGGATGTTGATTTGCCAGGATACGCATGGGATTTGTTGCCATATAAAGAAAAACCATTGGATTTATACCGTTCTCCAATGTGGCACGCAGAATATAAATTAGAAAATAGAACACCATATGCTGCAATTCAAACTTCATTGGGATGTCAATTTGCTTGTAATTTTTGCATGATTAACATTTTAAATAGAAATGACAATGAAGAAGTTGGAGTAGCTAGTAATTATAGTAATATGCGTTATTGGAGTCCACAGTTCATTATTAATGAATTTGACAAATTGATTGAACTTGGAGTATATACAATCAAAATTACAGATGAAATGTTTTTGTTAAATAAAAAATATTATGCACCTTTGTGTGAAATGTTACGAGATAGAGGTTATGGTGACAAATTAAGAATGTGGGCATATTCAAGAATTGATACTGTAAGAGATCCAGAATTGTTGAAATTGGTAAGATCCGCAGGCATTAAATGGTTGGCATTAGGAATTGAAAGTGCCGATAAATCAGTAAGATTGGAAGTATCAAAAGGAAAATTTGAAGAAGTAGATATTCGTAGAGTAATTCAACAAGTACATGATGCGGATATTGAAGTAATGGCAAATTATATTTTTGGTTTGCCAGGAGATACAAAGGAAAGTATGAATAAAACTTTGGAGTTATCTAAAGAATTATGCACATTTGGTTGGAATGCATATGCTGCGATGGCATTACCAGGAAGTCAATTATATAAAGATGCATTAAATAATGGTGTTCCATTACCAAGTACATACGAAGGATATTCATTTCATGGATATGAAACATTTCCTCTTTCAACCGAAACTTTAACCGCAGCAGAAATATTAGAATTTAGAGACAAAGCATTCGATGAATATCATTCATATGGTCCGTTTTTAGAAAAAATTAAAAATAAATTCGGACAAATTGCAGTCGATAATATCACGAATATGTTGAAGGTAAAATTAAATAGAAAAATTATAAATTATGATAATACCAAATAATATATCTATTTTGGAATAATCCAAATTCAATAATAAGATACCTAACAAACGAAAGATATCTAATAAACTTTTTAAAACAATAAAAAAATATATGCCATTAATAAATACATACGGAAAATACGCATTAGACGACACTTTTTTAAAACAAAAATTCATTGATATAATAAAAGAATATGATATAAATACAATTGTAGAAACCGGAGTACACGAAGGTAGATCTACACTTGAATTTTCTAATTTGGTAGAAAAAGTAATCGGAATTGATATATTAGAAGAATCAATATCAATTGCAAAAAACAGAATTGACAATTCAAACAGAACAAATGTAAAATTGTATGTGGGAAATTCTCCACAAGTTTTGTCTTCAATTATTGACAGTATTGATGTGGAACATACAATTTTCTTTTTAGATGCACATTGGGAAAGTTATTGGCCAATTAATGATGAAATTAAAATACTCCCTAAGAACAAAGGAATTATTATTGTACACGATTTTCTTGTACCGAATCATCCAGAGTTAGGATTTGATACATATAACAATCAACCATTTACTTACGAATTTATTAAAGAATCATTGACTAACTGGAGTAATTCACATCGTGTTGAATATAACAATCAAGCCAATGGCAGTAATAGAGGTGTAGGTTTTATATATAACAAATAATATGAATATCATAGAATCGGAAATACATAAAAATTTCGATAAGAATGACATTCATATGTATTTAAATGTCGGGTTAAGAAATGAAGCAACAAAATATATAAATAAAATTGTAAATTCATATGTACCGCAAGTCCCAATTACACATACACAAGAAGAATTGGATACTTTAAATAAAGACGGATTTATAAAATTTGACAACTATTTAAATAAAAATGAAATCGACAATATCTTGTTTTATTTAAAAAATAAACAAGGATACAATGCACATGTCGCTAAATATAGTGACAAAAAATTAAGAAACTGGGATGATTCATACGAATATTCAACTTTTAGTTATGAACCTAATGTATTACTACAAAATAATACAATTCTAGATAAACTTATAGATCCACACATAGTATCACTAGCACAATCTTATTTAGGTTCATTTCCTACTATGTATTCAATCAATTGTTGGTGGCATAAAATTAAAGGTGGTATATATGGCACTCAAAATAATCATAGAGATCACGATGATTTTAAATTTCTCGCATTTTTTATTTATTTAACAGACATCGATGAATCAAATGGCCCTCATGTTTATTATTCAAGAACAAAAGACGGTGAAGAAAATGGAAAAGAAAATGTTATAACAGGAAAAGCAGGAACAGCAATATTAGCTGACACATTTGCGATTCATAGAGGACAACCTTTGCAACAAGGCAATAGATTGTTGGTATGGTGGAGATACGGATTGTATTTAAATAATATGCATTTTCACGATGGAAATAATAATTTTAAAATTTCTAAAGAAACATTGTTTGATATAATACCAAAAACACCCCACAATGAATATATGTTCAGAGGATTTTATGAAAAAAACTAAATTAGTATCAATTATATTTCCATCACGGTCAAGATTGGATTTGGTAAAAAAATTATTAATTTCTATAGAAGAAAAAACAAAAGACAAGTCTGCAATTGAAGTAATTTCAATAGTAGATCAAGATGATACGGATACAATTAATTTTTTTAATTCTATTTCCAGTACATTAACTTATGATTTCTATTATATTTGTAGAAAGCAAAAAGAAAATTTAGATTTACCAAATGATTATTATGATTTGGGTTTAAAATTAAGAAGCAAATCATATTTTACATGGATTTTAGGAAACGATTGTGAAATCAAAACGGAAAATTGGGACGAACTTTTACATCTTGGTTTACAACAATGTGACCGCAATGTTTATAAAGATATAGATGAAAATAATTTATATTATTATATTCGTATATCAGATGATACACATTGGATTTCAGATGACAATGTAAATCCAATGGATTCAAGTTGTTGTTTTCCATTGTTGTCTTCAAATTATTGTAATGATTTAGGAGAATTTTATCCAAAAGAAATACCAACCTGGAGCGCAGATACATGTTTGAATTTTATGGTGATGCAAGCAACAAATGTTGCAATTTTAGATTTTACTTCAATATTTGGAGTTAATCATTATTCTATTCATAATAAAAAAAGCGAAATTGATGATATATCAAAAAGAGTTGCCGAAGCATCAGAAAATAGTAAAGTTCAAATTGACAATCGAATGGTCGATAAATGGAATACAATTTATAATATCATGAAATTAAATAGAAATAAATATTTGATGTTTTAAATTACTATATAGATTATATGAAAAAGTATACATCAACAGATTTGATTTCATTTGAAGAAAATATTGCAGAAGAATTTAATAATTCAAAAATTAAAGCGCCCGTACATTTGTATTCCGGAAATGAATCACAAATGATTGAAATATTTAATAATGTAGAAGAAAATGATTGGGTTTTTTGTACATGGAGATCTCATTATCAATGCTTATTGAAAGGAGTTCCACCGGAAACAGTTAAATCAGACATTCTTAAAGGTAAATCAATTACATTATGTTATCCAGAATATAAAATTTATTCATCTGCAATTGTAACAGGCAATATTCCTATCGCAACAGGAGTAGCATTAGACATTAAAAGAAAGAAATCAAATGAAAAAGTATGGTGTTTCGTTGGTGATATGACATCAGAAACGGGAACCTTTTTTGAAAATTGGAAATATTCTGTAAATCATGACTTACCAATTACTTATGTAATAGAAGATAATGGCAAATCCGTTTGTACAGACACATTAAAAGTTTGGAATTGTGATGAATTATTCTTTACAAGAGAAACACGCAAAATTAAATATTACAAGTACGAAACAAAATATCCACACGCTGGAGCAGGCAAAAGAATTCAATTTTAATATTATGAAATATTTTGACGAACTAAAAAGATCAATGGATTGGTTAGCAGCTAAAGAAAACACTTTGTTTTTAGGTCAAGCAGTAGAATATGCCGGTACTGGTATGACAAATACGTTGAAAGATGTAGATAGATCTAAACTATTAGAAATGCCAGTCAACGAGGACATGCAAATGGGAATGACAATTGGAATGGCATTAAACGGAACCGTTCCTATTTCTATCTATCCTAGATGGAATTTTCTATTATTAGCTGCAAATCAATTGGTAAATCATCTAGATAAAATGAAAATAATGTCAGATGGTGGATATAAACCAAAAGTAATTATCAGAACTTCTATAGGATCTCAACGTCCGTTACATCCTCAACACCAACATATAAGTGATTTTACAGGAGGATTCAGATCAATGTGTGATACAGTCGATATCATTAGACTGGACGAACCATATCAAATCTTTGAATCATTTCAATATGCATATGAAAGAACCGATAACAGATCTACTATATTAGTCGAGTGGGGAGATTATTACGGAGAAAAATAATATGACAATAGTTAAATCACCATTTAGAATATCTTTATTCGGAGGATCTACAGACTATAAAGGATTCTATGAAAAATACGGATCATTCATTATTGGTGCTAGTATAAATAAATATTGTTATTTATCAATGAGATATAGACCTTCTATACTCTCAAAACAGTATTTATGTACATATTCTAAATACGAATTGGTTGATACAATAGAACAAATACAAAATCCATTAATAAGAGAAACATTAAACTATCATAGTATTAATACACCAATTGAATTTTTTTCATATTCTGATATACCTGCGAGAACAGGTTTAGGTGGATCTTCTACATATTGTGTAGGAATGTCTTATTTGATACATAAACTTCAAAATAAATCTATTAACAAAAAAGAAATTGTCAAATCCGCAATTCACATTGAAAGAGAAATTTTAAAAGAAAGTGGAGGAATACAAGATCAAATTTGGCCATTTGCAAAAGGACTAAATTCAATTGAAATAAATAAAAACGGAGATTTTTTTGTTAAACCTTTACCTATAACAGAAGAATTTATTGAAGAATTACAAAAATCATTTACACTAATATATACATACGAACAACGAAATACAGACAAAATAGCAAAATCTCATGAAAATGATATTGAAAACAAGCTAAATATTTTAGAATTATCTAAATTATCTTATTCTTCATTTTTAAAAGAAGATATTAAAACAATAGGAGAATTGCTTTATCAAAGTTGGATCAATAAAGAAAAAATATCTCCGTTAATTTCAAATGATAAAATAAAAGAAATCATTGATGATGTTATGTCAATAGGTGCATATGGAGCAAAATTATTAGGAAGTGGAGGTTGTGGATTTGTATTGGTAATTTCAGACCCAATCGTAAAAAATAAAATAGTAGAAAAATACAACGGTAATATATTAGAATTTAATTTTGATAAAACAGGAACATCAGAAATTTTTTCTAGTTAAATTATGAAAATAGGAATTGTATCAGGTTATTTTAATCCAGTTCATTATGGTCATATTGAATATATAAATGCAGCAAAACAAAACTGTGACAAGTTAATAGCTGTAATTAATAACGACTATCAAAGACAATTAAAAGGAACAAAAGAATTCATGGACGAAAATCATCGTTCAAAAATTATATTTAATTTGAAATCGGTAGATGAAGTATTTATTTCTATTGACAAAGATAAAACTCAATGTCAAACTCTTAGACACTTAAAAAATAAATATAAAGAAGATTGCTTGATATTTTTTAATAGTGGAGATAGAAAAGGTTCTAATTTAGTCACTTCTGAATCTGACGTATGTAAAGAAGTAGGAATAATAGAATCAATTCTAGATTTACCAAAAATATATTCATCAAGTGAGTTATTAACAAAACTATGAACAACTTTTATCTACCATTAATGGAAGACAATATTGATAAAGAAGATATCAATTCACTAATTAATTTTCTTAGTCAAACACCCATACCAAAATTAACTAATGGTCCTAAAGTAGTTGAATTTGAAAATGTATGGGGACAATGGTTAGGCACAAAATATAACTTAATGGTTAATAGTGGTGCTAGTGCAAACGAATTGACCATATTAGCATTAAATGAACTATATGAAGATGGAGAAGTAATCTTGCCACCGTTGACATGGATATCAGATGTTTCTTCCGTAATATTTAGTAAATTTACTCCTGTATTCTGTGATATAAACCTAAAGAATCTGTCGTTTGATTTAGAAAAACTAAAAAAATTAATTACACCTAAAACTAGAGCAATATTCTTGACTCACGTTCTTGGTATTAATGGATTGACTGATGAACTATTGAACATTTGTAAAGAAAATAATATCCATCTAATTGAAGATGTATGCGAATCTCACGGAACTACATTTAAAGGTAAAAAGGTAGGAACATACGGATTTGTAAGCAACTTCAGTTTTTACTTTGCGCATCATATGTCTACAATAGAAGGTGGAATGATTTGTACCGACAATGAACGGTTTTATCAAATTTGCAGAGCATTAAGATCTCATGGAATGATCAGAGAAATGACTAATGAATCTATGAGAAATGAAATTATCAATAAAAATCCAGATCTCAATAAAGATTTTATATTCTTGCGTCCGTCTCATAACTTTAGAAGTACCGAACTCAATGCTGTTCTAGGACTATCTCAATTAAAGAAACTAGATAATAATAATAAAAAGAGAATAGATAATTACAACTACTTTATGAGTAAGTTGGATTCATCAAAATATATTACTGATTTAGAACTAGAAGGACAATGTAATTATGCATTTACAGTAATATTAAAAGATTCATCAGTCGTTACAAGTCTAAATGTAGAATTAAGACTAAAAGAAAATGCAATAGAATTCAGAAAAGGTATGTCTGGAGGCGGAAATCAACTTCGTCAACCATACATTAAAAAACATTTTAAAATTAATTATGACGATTTCAAAGTTGTAGATCATGTTCATAACTTTAGTTGGTATATTGGAAATTATCCAGGATTACAACGGGATAAAATTGATACTTTACTAAATGTATTAAACAATATATGAAATCTAAAATAAAAGAACTCAGTAAAATCATAAACGATTTAATTGTAATACAACCAGATTCTTTCTATGACCATAGAGGAGAAAACTTTGAAACATACAATGAAGAACACTATTCTTCACTTATAAAATCAATCCCAGAGTTGAAAGACAAAGATTTAAAATTTGTTATTGATTCTTTCTCAAACTCAACAAAAAATGTATTAAGAGGATTTCACGGCGATAAAGAAAATTGGAAACTAATTGACGTACTAAAAGGCAGTGTATATTTTGTAGTAATAGATACAAGACCAAATTCTTCTACATATAAAAACATTCAATATTTTCAGTTAAATGATAAAAATAGATTACAAGTATTGGTACCAGCAGGATGTGTAAATGCCCATCTAGTTATATCAGATGAATGTATTTTTCATTATAAACTAACAAAATCTTATGTTCCAATAGAAAGTCAAATTCACATAAAATGGAATAATCCAGAGTTTGATGTCTATTGGCCAATTAACAACCCAATTTTATCAAAAAGAGATATATGATTACAAAAGAAGTTACATCAATCGGAAAAATAATATATTCAACGGATTTTTCAGAAGAAACGTTTTTGTTTAGACATCAACGATTTTCACAACTTATAGATAAAGAATGTGTTGTATTAGATATAGGCGCACATGTTGGATGGTTTTCTTTATTATTTGGTTCATGCGCTAAAAAAGTAATTTCATTTGAACCAAATCCAGTAGTATTTAAGTCTTTAAAAGAAAATGCAGAGTTAAATTCTCGATTAAACATCATACCTCATCAATTAGCGTGTACCAAAGAAAATAAAAAATATACTTTTAATTATAGTGATCCTAAAATTTACGGAATAGGTTCTAACGGAGGATTTTTAAATAATTTAAACGACAAGAATTTTAAAAATTCTCATACATATGAACAAGAAGTTGATGGTATAAACTTGATAGACTTCTTGAACAAAAACTATTCTGATGATATATCAAAAATAAAATTCATTAAAATAGATGCAGAAGGATATGATAAAGAAATTTTAAAAACAATTAAACCATTAATAGAAACTAATAAACCAGTATTAATGGTAGAAGCATTTAAGTTTTTAACCGAATCTGAACTTGAGGATTATTTTAATGTAATCGATTCAATGGGATATAAAATCTATGACATTTCTCCTTTAGACAATCTTAAAGATTGCGCTGGACCATTAGATATGGGAGAATTCAAATACTTTACATACAAAGTATGTGATAATGGAAACTTTTTATGTGTTCATAAAGATGATATTAAAAAATACAACTTACCAGATAAAATACCAGGTAAAACATGCGTCATAGTTTTCGGAAGAAATGACGGTTATAAAGAAAAAGTAAGATTCAAAATTCATATTACTAAAATGTTAGAAACATTTGACGAAGTAATTTATGTTGATTGGAATTCTGAAAAAAAAAGTTTCTTGTATGAGATAATAGATGAAATACCAAAAACAGGAAGATTAAAACACTTTGTAATTGAACCGACAATTGCCAAAATCTTAGAAAATTATGATTCAAATGCTCAAGCATGTTCTACAGTATTCTCATTTAATATAGGCATTAGAAGAACAGACGCTGAATATATTGTATTGTCTACAACAGATATAATCCCACCAACTAAAGAAATTTTACAAGATTTCATTAAAAAATCAAATAAACATACACTATACGCATTAAGTAGACGAGATATTGAATATAAAGACGTAATATCTAACATAAATAATTTAGATAAATATATCAATCATTTAAATAAAACCAGCAAACCGAGATATTTTCCAGCAAAAGTCACTCCAAATGACAAATGGAGTTTATTTAACTGTTGCGGAGATTTTCAATTTGCAACAAAAAATATATGGTTGAAAATGAGAGGATATGAAGAACAAATGAAATATGCATGTTTCGTTGATACTAATGTACAAAAGAAATCTGTTTTATATGGATTTGAACTTAAAGATATATATGACGTTCCTTTATATCATATGAGTCATACAGGAATGGCAAATGATGGTACATCTCCAAGTAAACAATTTTATAACAATGCTATGGATTGGGTAGAGTACTTTGATACATATAAAGATCATGAACATATTATGATATCCAGAAACGACGAATGTTGGGGATTTTCAGAAACTGAAATTGAGTATGAAATAATATGAAAAATGTAGTAATTGTCGGTGGAGGAATCGTTGGATTAACAATAGCATATAAATTATCAACGAAAAACAATTTAAAAATTACCGTACTTGAAAAAGAAAATGATGTAGGTAAACATCAAAGCACTAATAATAGTGGCGTATTACATTGTGGTTTATATTATAAACCAGGATCGTTAAAAGCATTGTTATCTGTTGATGGTATACAACAGATGACTAATTTTTGTATAGAACATAATATACCTCACAAAATATGCGGAAAATTAGTAGTTTCAACAAATGAAGAAGAATCTATAAAATTAAATGAATTATTTGACCGAGGAACAAAAAATGGGTTAAAAAATTTAAGAAAATTAAATAGAGAAGAAATGTTAAAAATAGAACCAAATGTAGGAGGTATAGAAGCTATACACGTTCCACAAGAAGGAATAGTTGATTATAAAAAAGTAATTGATAAGTTATCTGAAATAATTATTAATAATGGTCATACAATCAAATTGAATTCAAAAGTAATTAATATAGAAAAAAATAAAGTATATACTACAAATGACAGTTATAACTATGATATATTAATCAACTGTACAGGCCTATATTCAGATAGAATTTCAAAATTAACGACAAATATAAAATCTAGAATTGTTCCTTTTAGAGGAGAATATTACAAATTGAAACTAGAATCAGAACATTTAGTAAATAATCTAATTTATCCAGTACCAGATTCTAAATATCCCTTTCTAGGAGTTCATTTTACACGTTTAATTAATGGTGGAATTGAAGCCGGACCAAATGCAGTATTAGCTTTTTCTAGAGAAGGGTATTCATTATCAAAAATTAATTTAATTGACATATTTGATTATATCTCTTTTAAAGGATTTTGGAAATTTATACTTAAACACAAATATATGTGTTTTAAAGAATTATATCAATCTATTAGTAAAAAACAATTTACTAAAGCACTTCAGAAATTAATTCCTAATATAAAAGAAGACGATTTAATAAAATGTGGAGCTGGAGTTAGAGCTCAAGCTATGTCTGATAAAGGAGAACTAATTCAAGATTTTGAAATAGTAATAACAGATAATGTCTGTAATGTAATTAATTGTCCGAGTCCAGCAGCAACATCATCTTTAGCAATAGCAGATTATATAATCAAAAAAATAAATTTATGACACTTATATTATTATATACAATGTTATTAGTAGTTTGGTTTAATACTGAAGCATTTGTTGAATATATCCACTTATTTAAACTTAAATGGTTTAAAGTAAATGAATATTTAATTTCTAAAGAAACGGATTTTACTCTCACATATCATTCATTTTTGTTACAAAAATATAATAATTTTTTTACAAAATTAATAACATGTCCATTTTGTCTTAACTTTTGGTTAATTTTTATAGGAAAATTTATTTTTAATTATTCATTGATTGAAATTCCTACTATTTATGTAACATCGTTGATTATATACTTTATATTCAATAAGTTATCGCCATGAAAATAAATAATATAAGTGAATTTTACAATTACATTAAATCAAAAGAAACATTGTCATCAAACTCAAATTTGATACAAATATGTGCTTGTGTAGACCAATTCAAAAACATTTGCAGTTGTAAAGCAAAAGAAAAAGGTCAAAAATTGTTTGAATGTAATAACAAATATGCTGATATTATTAGAAATTTAGACCAAGAATCTATCAACAAATTAATAGATTCTACCCAAGACAGAATTATAGAGTTTTATGACAACTCTTTATTCATAAGAACTATTTCAATAGAGTAGTCAAACACTCTTCTACAATAGCATTTAATTTAGGATTATTAATCAATTGGTCTTTATTACCATCCGACATAATCTGTTCCCATTCTAATTTATAGTCAGCAATAAATCTAATCTTAGGGTCATTTAACGCTTCAGGTTGATTAGGAGCCTCATTATATATTTTCTTACTATTATCATTTACTCTATAATGTCTACCATCAGTAGGAAATCCATAAGTATACTTACTTATATGCACTAATTTACCATTCAATTCTTTCTTCAACCAAAATACTTCATCTCCAGAGTATTCTACATATCGAATATCACTGATAAAGTTTATATCATTAGTGTCTTTCTTCAACTCTTCATGCAAGAGTCCTGTCCAATATCTACCTTCAGTTTGTTTTCTTTTAACACAACCATACCATACTAACATCTCTCTAAATAGATTTTTGTCTTCCGTTTTTTCACTAAAAACACTTAATCCTAACTTTTCTTGAATAAATGGGTCACAATCCTTTTTTAGGAAATACGCAAGAGCATATGTTTTTGATGTCAAATTAAACTTTTCCTTAAGAACCTTTTCTGCAATATCACAAAACAAGTTTTTACCACTTCTAGCAAATCCAGATACGCCTATATAAATTTTATTCATTTTCGATTAACCCTTCTATTTCTTTGTCTGATTTACCATATTGTTTACATATATCAATCAGATTGTTAATTCCTTCTTCCGTCTTGAAAAAAGTTACACAATAACTATAAGCTTCATCTTTACTAACCTCAAATTTATTTACAACCAGTTCAATTAACTCTTTATTAAACTTTACTTTATTAGGTTTAATCCATTTACAAAATCTACGTTCATGAGGTACCAAATCACACAATACTGTATAAAGATGTTTTTCTGGAAGAATATCAAAATACTTAGATACAAATGCAATCTCTTCAATAATTGATTTATCCATACTCAATCCCATTAATAGTGTATACTTATTAAAAGACTTAATATCAGCAGAACTAAGTGTATCAAAATACTTAGGATTCTTAATTTCTCGTATTTGAGTTATATGGTCAAATAAAGATTTAGTCTTTGTTAAGGTTTGACTCTCGTCGTTCAATAGAACTGAGTCTTTCTTGGAAGGAGGGGATTTTTGCTTTTTGGGTCTTCCCATAAATATTATTAATTCTGGTTCTTAATGTATTGATTACTGTAAGAATAGTCTGTTGATTATGATACACAGTATTTAAATCTTTTACAACCTTTTCTTTGTCTTCAATAGACTTTTTCTTATTGTTCTCTATCAAAGTAAGAATTGTATTTTTATACTCTTCTACTTTAGTTGTCAAATAAAAAGAATATAACGCCAACCACAATACAGCGAATGGCGTTATATTCTGAAACTTAATAGATAATGAAAATAATACTACACTAGTTATTAATGCAATTATTGATTTAATCTTCATTATCTATCTCATCCAAGTAATTTCTTACTTTTCCTCCTTTATTTAAATATGGATTATTTAATTTAGACAATTTTTTATTTTTAACCTTAGAACTTTTTTTCCTAAAGTCATTTTCTCTTCTAAATGTTTTTCCCATATCTAATTATGTAATTACTTTACACGGGAGGCAGTAGCAAGAACCTTGCGTAGTGCCTTAACTTGACGACCATTTAGGTCAATACGAGTCTTACCAGCACGAAGAGTCAAACGAGTACCAGCTCGCTTGGTCCCAGCAAATGGGTAAGAGATGAATGTTTCTAGACTAGCAGCATTTTCATAAACGAAATTGGTCTGCTTTTTGTTGTTTTTACGAATAATCATAACTTTATTTTTATTTATTTCTTTCTTTTATATTTCGTTAGCTTCATTACTAACTTGAAGTAACTTTACACTATGTCAGTAGAAGTGTCAAAAACTTTATTAATTATATTTTGAATATTTAATCCAGTTTATGATAATTATTATTATATGAAAAATAAAAAAATTGGAATTTACTATATTAAATCTAAAACAAAAAACAAGTATTACATTGGAAAAAGTGTAGACTTGAATCGTAGAAAAATAAGACACTATTCGGAACTTAGGACAAATTCACACTTCAACCTCAAATTACAACGACATTATATAAAATATGGAGAATCGGATTTAGAATGGGGAATTTTAAAAGAAATACATATAAATTCAAATAATAGAGAAAATGTAAAAATAGAATTAGGTGAATTAGAAAAAGAATATATAACCAAATACGATTCTTATCATAATGGGTTTAATTTTACAAAAGGAGGAGATGGATTAAAAGGATGTGGTAGAAAATTTTCATTACAAAACAAACATACTAATGTAATCAAAAAATTTAATAGTTTTGCCGAAGCAGCTGATTTTATAGGATGTTCAAGTGTAAGTTCAGTTCATGCACTTATTAGTAAAAAATGTAATTCCTGTAAAGGATGGTATAGAGTAAATGATATAAGAGAATCACATACCGGAAAATATAGTGTAAAGTTCACTCTATACCACGATTTACACGGGACTTATACAGGCAATAATATATCAGAATTCAGAAGAAAATTTAATGTTAATTCGGATATTTCCTCGTTAATAAAAGGTAAATTAAAAACTTGCGGTGGATGGAGAACTACACCTTAAATTCAGTTTGAAATTTTTCAATGGCATAGTCTTTTGCTTTAAATTCAAATTCTACATCAACATCATTTTCAAATAATTCTTTGTGTAAAGTATAAACATAATCTGAATGTGCTCTGTCTGTAACACTAGATTTTCCATTACTATAATGAAATAACGGTTTATATTTACCCCAAGTTTCCATACACATTAAAATAGCTTTTTCAGGAGAAATATTTTCGGGATTATTCAATCTAAAATGATGTGAATCATAAGTAATAGGTATTCCTGTTTTCTGATAAATTAAGTCATAAAGTTTAATTAAACCCCAACTGTTGGGTTTATCTTCTAATTCAAGTACCAGTCGGTTCTTCACATTGTGAGGAAGTGACTTATATACATCAATAAACCTAGATGCAATATCTTTAGTATTACCTTT